>ERZ779895.1508-NODE-1508-length-24587-cov-28.420390_pt1 | contig 24587 bp, 18 predicted proteins | sample MGYA00511093_ERZ779895 | MGnify/ENA primary metagenome ERZ779895 (study PRJEB29588, sample SAMEA2142970) | human gut metagenome | biome: human gut; feature: human-associated habitat; material: faeces | place: Denmark | collected 2008/2010 ... | reverse complement strand
AGTAACTCGAGCCAATATCACACTCCCATAAAAAGACTGCAACCGGCATCACACTAATGCAAGTTGCAGTCAAACTTTATCGACGCACGTACTTCCTCGAATGCTTACGAACCAAAGCGAGTGAGCGGAGCTTTAGCGCAGCGAACTGGCTTTGACCGCTTTCCTTATTTCACATCGGCCTATCCTCAAAGCATTTCCACATCCGAAATCTGGACATCGACGGAGTTATCATCGATTCGGACCTCGTATTTGACGCCAGCTTCCGTATAAACATTAGCCATCTGATGGCTTGTAACGAATGTGTTCTCTTCCAGGTACTTTGTTCTACCAAAGAGGATTCGCTCGATGTCATCTGAAGTGAAGAATTGGTATTCTCCTTGACAGGTGCTGATGACAATACGGCCGAGTGTATTGATCTCTCTTAGGTTGGCATATCCTTCAGTATCCTTGTGAGGGATGAGCAGAAAAAGATAGTCACGCGCTCGGCTGATGGCCACATTGATAATATGCTTCTTATTCAGCATTATCTTATCGGGCTGAGAAGCCATAGCCTTCGGCGGATTAAATACGACAAAGACCATATCACACTCATCACCCTGGAACCCATGAATCGTTCCGACGCTAAAATGAATAGTCTCCGGTATTGAGTCAAGCTGTTCAATAAGCCGCTCTATCATTTGAGATTCAGCAACGTATGGACAAATAATGCCGATGTTCAACTGCTTGCCTTCTTCGCAATGACTGGCGACGTACTTGCATATCTCGGTCACAAGCAGAACTGAATATATCTGGACGTTGGAACCAGATAGCTTCTTTGGCCCATAGATGTTATCGTACTTTTCTACCCTGAACTGAATGAAATTGATAGGCTTCAACGGTAGTCCGGCGATGTCAACCTTCAGGTGGTCATCTTGAGTTCGATGATGCTGAAGCAGACCATTGTAGGAATACTTGCTGAAGACTTCGCCAATCGCAGGTATGGAGCGATACTGTGTGGTCAGGTTAGTTATTTCAAATTGAATCGGCTCGGTCTTAGGATTATCGAAACGATCAAGATGGACCATCGTATAGATATTCTCCTCTTTCCACTCCTCTTCGCTTGCGATTGGTGGAATTTGTAACGGGTCTCCGGCAATGATTATCTTGGCGTATGGTGAGAATCTATAGATAGCATAGACAATCTGGGCCAACGGGATCATAGATGCTTCATCAATAATGACGTAGTTCCAATCTATGTCTCGCAGGCGGGGTGCTCCTCCAAGACGTTGGAATCCATCGTAAGGAAGACGTGCTATTGTCGATACAAGGCAGCACTTGTCCTCCTCGTCAAGTTCAGAATCCCTATTACATAGAAGACCACTACTTTCAATAATCTCCGAGCCAGTTGTTACAAAGCGTCCCAGCCATCCTGGGTAATTGGCAAAGGTTGCAATCTTCTCCGTGATAACATCACAGGCCTTGTTGGTTGGGGTGAGGACCAATATCTTACAGCAGTCCTCTTGCTTCATCAGGTCGCAAATTTGGCGGGCAACATAGGTTGTCTTTCCTGTGCCGGGAGGGCCGAAAACAAAACTGATGTTGTCTTCAAGGTTCTCTTTGAAGTCGAAGCCATCTTCTACATCCAACTCCTTGAAGGCAGTGATGAGTTTACCTATCAGTTCTGTCGGGTTATTGGCATTCACTGTAGCACGGGTACACTTTTCCCAGTTGATTTTGGCAAGCGCACGCGCATCTGCTGCCTTTGCCTTCAGTCTGAGCGTAAAGTCTCTCACGCTTGCTACTTCAAAGACAAAAGACTTGTCTTCATCGTTCATGAATTCGAAATGGACCTCTATCCTTTCTATGGTTTCAATCTCAATCGGGATCGGCCTGGATGGATTCTTCAGGATGAAGACACGATCACTGACAGGATCTGGAACGACTTTGCCGAATGCAATTGAAATAGCTTTTGTATTGCCGGCGCTATCTTTAGGGACATCGTTCTTGTACTCCAACTCCAAAAGGGCTTCAAACCACTCTTTTGAGTATCTTGGCAAGTCTTTGACCTGACTGCGCAGCAATTCATACTCCTCGTTTCGAGCGATGTCATTCAGCGCCTTATCTTTCTGCTCTTGAAGACGCTCCTGACGCTCTGCCGCCTTCCTATCGTCAGATTTCTGCGACTTGGAAGGTTCTTTGGTATTCACGAAGCTATCATCGCCGGTGTTTTGAAGATCACGTCGGTTGTCGGAGATGATGTCAGCCATCATCTCCCTTCTTTCTGCGGCCTTTTGTAGATTCTCACGCTTTTTCTTATCAGCTGCTAATTGAAGTAAATCTTCCGCTGTCAGACCATTGGCCGCGGCAATAGCGCCTAATCTTTCGTTCTCAATTTGCTCCTTGCTCGCTCCAGCAGCAGCAAGATCCAACTCATGTTTTTTTATCCCCAGCAATTCGCATAGTTCGTAGTTGACTTCATAGCGTGCATCCACAAACTTCTCCAAGCTGATTTCGGCTGGCTTATATGTATTCCCGTCGATGATTATCCATTTCTTGTTTCTAAGCAATTCTATCGCATGTGAATCAAAACAAGCCCTTTGGTCTGTGCGATAGAAATACTTATAGATGCCTTTTGAGTAACTATTCAGAGGGATGGCGGAAACTATACGCCAGAAACTGATGGCATCTGCTTTTTCTTGTATGTGAGCAATGGCTTTGTTCAAGCCTTGGATATTATAATCGATTACAGTAATGCCTCGAGTGGATGAACAATAACCTATCTGTTCTCTTTGATGGTCATTCAGTTGCTCACGGTCATTGCGAGAAGTTGATTCCACATTTGGCGATGTCAGTATGCCGATGCCTTCCAAGAATTCCTCTACTAAATCACGTCCAAAATCGCGTAGGATTGTCTTGTAGAAGATGTTATCGAAGAAGAAAACACTCTCATTTCCTTTGAAGTAGCGCTTCAAATCCTCAGTGTCGAGGAAAACCTCCCCGGGTGGCAGGACCACCTGTTCTCCCTTGATATTCTTTGCTCCAATCACGAGCATGCCGCCAGCTTTATCCAGTAAGCTCTCCCGTGCCTCCAAAGATGCCCCCTTGTAGTATTTCAATATGAGATTGAAGTCCGACAAAATCATATCCTCTTCAAACTCGGCATCCTCATCTTTATACTTTGGAAGAACATGATTTATTATGTGGTCCAGCAGGTCCGGTTCCTTACATCCAATGTCTGATAGGAACTTCATGGCCGGCTTACTGCCAATCATATTTTGTGAGATGACGTTGTACTCTTTAGGATCACCTTCCGAGAAGACGTTGACGCGCCCTTCAACAAAAGGGGAGACCCATTCTCCGTTTGATGTTTCGACTATAGGCGAATACAGGAAATAAGGATTCCTCTCATCGGGATTCCATGAGTTACGGACCTCGTTATTCAAGAAGGTGAAGAGACGATTAATCCATGCTATGGGCTGACCCTTCATGAATTCAGGAGTAATATCCTTGGCGAAATCTTCTGTGCTATACTCTTTTATCTCTATGTCATCCTCAATGCCGTAATAGTAAAGGTCGTTAAGTTTCTCACAAAGAATACCTATTTTATCTCCTGCTTTACGGAGCTGACGGAACTGTGTGGTTGTGATAAGAGATGCAAGGGACTTTGGAGATACCTTGTAACTCTGTGGTCCTTTCATATATGTCTGGTCCACGGAGAGCAGCAGTTCTTCATTCTTGATCTTGTCGAGACAAGCATCGACGATTACTTTCGGCTGGATAATAGACCGATCCACATCGTGCCATCCATACGAATATCGACTTACCTCGTTCCACCTTACAATCTTCTCGATGTTGTGGTTTAAGATCAAATTCCCTTCGCGTAGGCCGAGGTCTCTCAACTCACATAGAGTGTCGGCAGCCAAATGACCAAGTTCATCCACCAATTTTTCGTTGACCTTTTCATTTGGTTTTATCTGTTGCCGGTTATCAACGAGTAAGAAGGGGGCGTGAAAAATTAAGCAGACATTGAATGATTCCGAAGTTGGAAAGAAACAATGGACTTTGGGGCGTATAGTTGTATCAATAGCACCGTCAGGATGTAGGTAGTAACCAGCATAGATCTTATGCCTTCCTTCTTCTCCTAAATCCACGACGCGAGAGAACATCAGTACATTTCTGCTCTTATCATAATCGGCAAGAGAAAGTTTTTCCAACAGGATACCTCTCTCAGACTCGAAGGATTCCGTGATTGTCTTTGAGAACTGCTTTGATTCTCGAGTCTCAAGGTCCTTCCAGCGGATTCGCGTGAGGTTGTGAAGGAATAATGTGCCGTTTGCAAGCACCTTAAGTTTGGCGCTAATTTCTTTGTATGCAGCCTGAGGATTCTTGAACGGAATTAAGAATAAGGTCTCGCCCTGGTCACGTCTTGGGTGGTCCTGGGCAATTCTCTCGGGAACGATGTAATGGTTAATCCTGAACCGGAAGTGTTCGTCATATACCTCTGGGGCATCAGTATACTGGAATACGGACTTGAAGCCGATGCCGAACTTTCCGATTTTATTTGTCGAGTCATTATCGCTCTTTGTAGATGCTCCAATGGCCGTAATTGAATTGATGTGGCCAGGCGTAATCTTTTTGTCCTCGACATCGGTGATAGAGAAATGAACTGTTCCGTTATGCTTGAAAATCAGGAATTTCTTATCAAGCAGAATCGTAACATCGGTAGCCATCGCATCGTCAGCATTCTGCAATAGCTCATAAATAAAGTGCGCTGTGTCAGGATACTTATCGATAACACTCTGCCAAACGCCACGGAAATCTCTATCATTAAACACCTTGAAGGCTTCGACTCTGGCGTCGTGCAGTTTGTCGAATAGTATCTCTTTCTCAAGCCATGCATCTTCGTCTTCAATCTGTCCGCCAGTAATGGAGGATAACTCCAGCCCATTATCTGAGACGCTATCGACTCGACAAGTTACCTTGCCGCCGACTTTGCTCCTATCTTCCGCTGAAGGTTTGAAGAGGTAGAACTCAAAGCCATAATCGTCTTTTACCAGCAGTTTCTTAGTATAGAGTCTTTCGTCTTCCTCCAATTTAATGGCGTTGAATTCGTATTCACACTCATCCTCATAGATATTGGCGTAAATTTCCTCCCAATCGAGCTCAATTCTCGGTGATGACTTACCATATACGATGCGGCAAGGGATTTTCGAACCTCTCGGATAAAGCGTCTCAAAGGCAGGATGATAATCTACGGTGACGATACGTCTCGCCTCATCGATGATTGCCCATGCGGGAAAATCACCCATCATCTTTTTACCCAGAGAAGGTAAGAGTACTTTCTTTACGTCCATGAATGTTATTAGCTCTGTAGTACTATGTGGAAGTGCGTTTGTTCTTGTATTATTGTTTGCTCAGCTCTTTGAGGGAGGTAGGGGAAAGGTCATAATCGACCTCTTCGCAAGTTTCGACGTTGCGGAGACGTTGGCGGCGGAATCGGGCTTCGTCCTTATCGCCCTGAGGGGTAGGTAGTGGATCTCGTGATCATACACTAATTCAGAGCCTTTCTTAAGGTACTCTTGATATTTGCATGTGGCCTTCGGCTCAACACGACAGCTATTCATCAAATCCTTCTCTTCATCATACAGGTCACTCAAAGCTTCGTAGACTGTGACCTTCTTTTGCTTGCGTAGTTTGTCGAAATCAAAAACTTCCTCCAAGAAATCTTGTCTAATACCAACCATAATGGCTCGCTTTCTATTCTGAGGAACGCCATAATCTGATGCATCGAGAACCTGCATGTTAAGCTCATACCCTTGCTCCTTCAGCAGTGTTGTAATCCTTTCCTTAGCATATCCGTTATCTCTGGTCAGAATGCCACGAACATTCTCAATCAGTACAACCTTTGGTTTGAGTACTTCGACAAAACGAATATACTGGAAGAACAACTTGTTCCTCGGGTCGTCAACCTCTTTCTGATGGCGGTTTGCGGTAGAGAATCCTTGGCAGGGAGGCCCGCCGATAATAACATCGACGCCATTGTACAACTTGTTTATCGTGGCGTTGGTCACTTTCGTAATGTCGGTGCATCTGACCTTTGCCTTCGGGAAGTTGAGCTTAAAGGTCTCTGTAGCCTCTTTATTAAAGTCGATTCCGCCAATAATGTCGAAACCGGCCAAATCAAAACCATAACTTAAACCGCCACAACCGCAGAATAAGTCAAGTGCGGTATATTTAATATTGCTCGTCTTTTTAGACTGTGCCATATTTTTTCTCCTTTGGGATATTATTCCTACTATACCAACAAATTTACTCATTTTCTCTCAAAATTAAAATTTTAAGTTATTGACCTACACGTAACTCGCGATAAATCAAGCCAAAAGGCTTACCCCGAACCGTGGCCCGGGGCGCCTTCCAGCTATAACTTTTTGTATTCTCCGTGCTTCACCTGCTGTATCTCGCCGGCCTGGATCGCTCTCGCCACCTGCCGCCGTACAGTACGCAGACTTTTCCCGACGTTCTTCGCCACCGTCTTCATATCGTCGGTCTTGAAGTAGCCGGGCAGCGCCGCCAGGATGGTCTTGCGCGTCGCGGAGGAGTAGGAATCGGCCACGGCGATGCCCTCCGGTCGCTCCCGGTCCAGAACGTTGAAGATGTAGTCGTTGTGCTCGGATATGACCCGGATGATCTCCATCGTCATATCGAAGTCGGCATCGGAGCATTCCACGCTCTCCTTGATCGTACCGGCATCCATCTGCCGCAGGGTCGTCAGCACCATCGCGATGCGGAGGAAATACCAGGCAAGGCGGTGCGTGCTGGCGGAGTAGCGGTCGCCGTTGAGTTCCTGCATCCGGTCTTTCTCGGCCGTGAAGAATTCGTTGAACTTGCCAGTCTGCGGGAGCGAGAGCCGGAAGATGACCTTCGCTTTCTCCTCGAGCAGTTTGGTGAAGGCCGTGAACCTGGCTCCAAGGGCGTCGAAGGTTTCCTCCAGGGGTTCGTCGCTGCCGTAGGAGTCGAATCCGTCGAGCCATTCGGGCGTGGCGTTGATGCAGAAGAACATGAAGCGGGACAGCAATCCGTTTTCAGAATCTCGTATCAGCGATTTCACTTGCTCCGGCGTGCCTGACAGAACGGTGGCCAGCCTCGGGTTGTCTATCTCGCGCTCTTCTCCGTAGTCCCTGCGGCGCAGGTAACCTAAACTCTCGTGTGCGAAAGCCTTGCGTAATGCGTCGCTGTAGTCGCCGTAATCGCTTGAGAATGCGTTGACCACGGTGTCACCCTCGGTCTCGAACATCAGCAGATTCCCGTTCTCGGTCATTGCCTGCTGGAATGAAGTCGAGCTGGAGTTGGCCGGACGCGCAGCAGCTGGATGGGAGGCTTCTCGGGCGGGTCGATGTTCTCACCTTTCTTCTGCCGCTTGTAGCGAGCGTACTCCTTCTTGTACTCGTCCTTGGCGGTGTTCCAGCGGTCCAGTTTCTCCTTGTGCGTGAAAAATAGAAATTGTTGAATGTGTCAAGTTCAAAGTCACCGCATCCCAATTTCTTGAAGAAAATGTTCCGCTCTTCCGACCCTTTCTTTGTATTGTTGCCACGCAGTTCATCCGCATACATCTTCCAAATCCGATAGTCAGTGTAGTTGAACACAAACAACGGAACGTCCGATCTGCCCTGCTTGTAAATCACTTCAAACATCCCTTTGTAGTCAATGTCTTTGCGGCAAATCTCACGCACATTTAATTTCCTATCCGCCAGCACTACGCTGTCAAATGCGTTTGGCTTAGGCAGATTCCTTTCATTCAGCCAATCGGGATTCAGATACACGCCGTAGAAATACTTGTCAGCCAGATTCTGGAGAAACCTCAGATACTCCTCGGCTGATGGATTCTTGTTATCAAAGAGATACATCAGGCAATAGAAGAGATAATTCTTGCGCTGCTTTGGAGTGAACGACACTTCAAACATCGATAGGAGATGAACCAATTCTTTCTGCACATCCAGTGAGGCGGACAGATTCTTGTATCTATTGTTTGTTTCAAGGCAGTAGCGCTGCAACTTCCAGGGATTATCGCCAGACAGTTCCTTGTCACCAATCGAATGATGAACAATATAATTATCAAGCAAATACTTTGCTTTCAGTAGATTGAATGCGAACTTCCTTGAGAAGTCAGCTCTGTTAACATTACTCAGTGTCTCGATAAACTTAAACTCGTTCAGCAGCTCCTTGTCGTCAAGTGTAAACTTTGAAGGGTCGAAGTCACCATATTTCATCCTTGTGATTTTCAGCACCATAAGTAAGAAATTGGGGAAGTCGATGATAGGCTGAAATCTGTCGCTCTGTTCAATTGCGGACTCTTCATCTTTCTTGACGACAGGCTTTTGCATAAGATTTATAATGGTCTCTTTCCCTTCCGACTCATCTTGCATTGGAATATCCTCAAAGCGGTCAATGTTGAAATCATTAAGGTTGCCGCCAAATACTGCAGGAAAAACCTGCTGTATGTAGATATTCATTTCACTGCAAGCCTCCCAAACTCGACTGAAAGTGGCCATTTCTTTCTTGTCATTAAGGTATTGGCTCAGCCTTGACTTTACGACTTCGTGTTTTTCCAACTGTTCGCCGCGAGAGTTCATTACCTCAAAGTAATGGTTAAGGTCAACATCTTTAGGCACGCTATAATGAATTATATGTACTCTATTAATGAAATAATCCTTATAGTTATTTCGTTCTGATTCTTCCACAATAGAGTCAATGGCCTTCAGCGCAAATTTATAGCCGTTTCTTATACCGCTGTCAACATCATCGCCCAAGTCTGGATAATCGTCCAGTTTGCGAATGGTAGTCGCTGACACTTTGCGGGCGCTGTATGTCAGTTTGCTTCCAAACGGTTGTCCGATTCCCAAAGCCTTCAGTACAATGTAGATTGTCGTCAGCCTTTGCTGGCCGTCTATTACTTCATACACATTATCTTCACGCTTGTATGTCACCAAAGTTCCGATATAATAATAAGGTACATTGGAAACGTAAGAGTCATACACATCCTTTATCAAGGTAGCTATCTCGTCTTCTTCCCATGCATAATTACGTTGATAGACCGGAATAACATACGTCTTTTTTCCTTGGCTATCAAGGTAGATTTGTTTTATGGACTGCTCTTCGAGAGGTAATTCTTTTTCCATAATGTTTACATTGCTAAAAATGTGTACGTTTTGAAGAAGTGGAGATAGTTCATGAACACGCCATCTTCCTCATCATCGACATTGCCTATAATCCTTTTTATATTGTCATTGTCTTTGCCTGGCAATGGCGATAGTCTGTCCGCCAAGACACTCAGTAATGAGACCGGCGTGTCAGAGTCAGCGATGACTTTATAGATATTCAGAGAATTAACTATACCTTCGCATCTTTCAATTACATAATTCTGAGCGGAATACCATCCTAAACGATAGTACTGTGCGCGTAATGAATATGCCCAAATGAAAGCATAGGTCACAAACTGCTCAAACAGTTCCGTGTCAACCTTGGTAGGATATGTAGCCGGACAAAAGCGATCCACATATAGCAGCAGAGCCGTGTCGAAGAGCAGCCGCGTTATTCTGTTGCCGACACCTTTGCTGAAATATTTGTCCAACGTCTTTACAATCTGGTTTCCTTTGATATAGAAACCTTCATATTGGCTGTTGTCTTGAATATCCTTAAGTATATTATAGTAGTGCTTAGTGTAAGCAAAGAATGGTTTCCCCGCGATAATTGGAGTATTCAGTTGGAATGCGTTCACCTCTCTGGTTCCCGTCACGAATGGCATCGCGGAAGAGTTGATGAAGTCCGCATACGAAAACGCGCTCTTGTAGAATTGGGCATAAGGTGTGTGTGCTGTTCTGGAAATTCCCTTAAACTTGTATATGTTATGCTCGTTCAGATTATACGCCCAGTTACCGTTGATCCACTCTTTGATACGATAGAGGTAGTCACCAAAGAATGCCGCCAGTTCTTGTTGTGGGATTTGTTCCCATTCTTCAACAATCCGTTCTGTTTGACTTTCGTCCAAATCAGTCATTTCGCGCAGATGATAAGCTTTCAGCAAATCGTGCGGATACAAGGCCTTGCCTCTGGCATTCTGCGAGTCGAAGAATTGGAACGCCTCTGAAATCTCTCCGGTAATTACAACAATCAACTCACATTGTTTCTCTATGAAATCTCGCAAATGTCTCATCTCCCTTGTGAAGTCGATGTTCTCGTCACAGTCGGACGTTTTCTGCGTTCTACGTCTGAATGCGTTAAGGTTATTGGGAATATTACGGCAGCTGAATGAATTACAGAATACAGACTGCCTTAACAAGTCAATGTCACGTCTGTCTTCTGGTTTTTCAAGTTCGTACAAAGCATAAAGCAACAAGGAGAATGTTATGGTTCTCTGTTGCCCATCCACTACTTTGTACACTTCCTGTCCTTGGGAATCAGTGTCCTTGTGCAAAATGAGTGTGCCGACACGATACACTTCCTTGTTGCTGTTACTTGCTTCAATAATATCATCAAGAAGCTGAATGGCGTTACGTGCAGTCCACTTATAAGGCCGCTGGTACTCAGGAATGACCAGTTTTATGTCTTTCAAGGCTAGTCCGTTATCCGTCTTCGTGATTTTGTTTTCCAACAGCAAATCACCTATTGTTGTTATCGCCAATGTCAAATTATTCATACACTGATCCGGCAAGTAAGATGAAAATATAAGTTAATGACACAAAGCCTATTCCCGAATCCTTGAGTCGATGATTATCGTCACCGGGCCATCGTTGACAAGGGAGACCTGCATATCCGCGCCGAATACTCCTTTGCCGACCGGCTTGCCGATCGCCGCCGAGACTTCCTCGCAGTACTTCTCGTACAACGGGACTGCCAAATCGTGGCCTGCGGCACGAATGTAGGAAGGGCGGTTCCCTTTCTTGGTGGATGCCGTCAGAGTGAATTGCGACACCGCAAGAACCTCCCCTCCAACATCCACGACACTCCTGTTCATCACGCCATTCTCATCATTGAATATCCTCAGTCCCACAGTCTTGCCCACAAGCCAGCGCATATCCTCTTCCGTATCTCCGGTCTCGACTCCGACAAGCACCAGGAGCCCGTTCCCGATCCCGGACACGGTTCTGCCCTCAATGGCAACGCTTGCGCGCGACACCCTTTGAATCACCAATCTCATTATTATACAATATTTTATATTAATGCCTCTATTATGAAAATACAGACAGACGTAGCCAACTTTGCGGCGTGCTACAGCAGCAATATGTAAATCAGCACCGCCGCGGGAACGGGTCCTGAAATATTCATCAGTGGCTGTGAATATTTATCCTCACCCTTGCGAATATATTGACCGTCAGAATTATACAGCGCGGTGGAATATCTGCTGTCGCCTTGGCGTATGTTTTTCCCGTCCCAGCTGAAAAGCACCTTGGCATATTTGCCACGACCGCCACGCAGCTCCACCCCGTTCCAATTGTATAGAATCTCACCGTAGCGGCTGCCACCCCCGCGGATATATTCACCATCGAAATTAATCAAAACCTCTGAATATTTACTGTTCCTCGCCCGCAGGCAACTTCCGTCCCAATTGTACAAGGGCGCCGAGTAAACATCCTTCCCGCGCCTGATGTAAGACTGCGCGTCCGCCACCACGCAAGCAAGTATCATTATGAATATAACAACCGCTATCCGTTTCATATTTAAACGATTATTCTTGCCGCCTAATTATCGCCTCCACACTGCTCCTTTTCGATCTCATTACGTAGATCCGCAAGAACCTTCCCTTTGAAACTGAAATATTTCGGACCTTGGTAAGCCCCGGAAGTGTTCTGCTTTTCAACAGGAAGAAACGTTCCCGTAAAGGCTGACAAGCTATAAAGCCGCCCGTCATATTCAACCTTGTCATCCGTCGCGACCTTTAATGGAATATTCAGTTCATCGAATATGACCGTGTCTCCTATGTTTATTCCAACCATATGGAATTTAAAATTTGGCCTGGCTATCCGCTTCTTTTTCTCCGCCTCTTCGTTCTTGATGGCGTTGTCCTGTTCCTTATTCTGGGATATTACCGGTTTTCCGTCAACATAGATGGCCAGTTCCGCATCGTCCAGAAGATCGGCCATATCACGCATAATGTCAAGTGCCACAGCGGGAGCGATGTTGAAAAACTCCCTGTTCTGGCGGATCCTCAAATCCGTCAGCCTGTCTATCTGCTTGTGAATCTGCTTTTCAACCTTGCTGTATTTGCTGGTGTAAAGCGTGGCGTAAACCTCAAACGGCAGTGGAACCGCAGTGTTGTCCAATTCCTTCGAGCGAACATCCACAGGACGTGAACTCTTGCCGATCTTGACCCAATCCTCACGAAATGAAGGATTTGTCAATATGTAAACATAACCTTTTCCGGATTCCATGATTGTTTTGGATATTTTAGTTTTATTCGGTAGCGAATTTAATGATAATCCGATAAATATCCTATGCTTATCTATATGGGTTGACTATAAATGATAAATTTACTCGCCGAAGTTTGAACGGCGAACAGAGGTGACGCAAAAACATACGATATTGCTCCCGTCGAGGACAATAATGCGTGCGGCGGGAGCATTAAAATGATAAAACGCGGCTTCTGGCGGTTGCGGATTCATTCAGATATAATGTGATTATTCCTGAATATTCCGCTTGATATGCACGACAACTTCCACTTGCGACTCGGGATGCGCGTCAGGGGAGACTCTTGTGACGCGGACCTCGTAAAGGTCACCCCAACCCATATCGAGGTATTTGCTGATTTCCTGATTGGAGCCGCGCGGGATGAAACCGAGCTTGAGATCTTTGTAGTAGATCGCGACGGCATAGGGATCGAAGCGGTTGTCCTCTTCCCTGACGAGATCGAGTTTTGTGCCGATTTTGAGGTGCTCGAAAGCCTCACTGCCATCCCAGTAGGTGAATCCTGCGATGTGGAAATTGGCGAGATGCCTCTTAATCTCCTGTCTGTTTTCCTTTTTCATATTACGTAGTTTTATTTGGTTTAGGGTACAAATATGAAATAAGGCTGTCTCAAATCGTGGTACAGAGTCAAAATATTCATTTGTAGCGCTCCACCGCCATTTGATGATAGTCGCGGATGGTGTCGGCAAGCCATTGAGGTTCAAGGATTTTGATCGCTCCGCCTCTGGCAATCAGAGGTGTATGAAAGTCTCCGGTAGGGCTGAGCGTCAGTTCAAAGTCTGTATATTCATCAGTGTGGGAGATTTCTTTTTGCGAGGGATGCATAGGCAGGTCGCGCATATAGAACGCTTCATTTCCGAAGGCGCGGATTACAACGCGTTGCACAGGGATGGCAGTGTCTTTCACTATGCCGTAGCAGTCACGGAACCATCGGGCGGCGTCAAAGTTTTCATCCATAGTGAATTTTTCTTCCGTGACTTCCAGGCTTTTTATGCGATCGAATGCCAGAAGGAAATAATCTCCGTTCTTTAACGACTTTACAAGGCCGTACCAACGCCTGTTGAATAGTTTGACGCAGTATGGTTCAACCTTCATAGATGTCTCGTACTCAGATGTATAGCGGCGGTAACGGACGATGATTCGCAGGCCGCGTTTCATAGCGTCTATGAATCTATGAAGATTCTCGCCGTCGGAAGGAATCGACTCCAGCAGGATTCTGTCGTGCACGCTTTTGCTTTCACTGAGGATGTTGTTTACGGACAGAGTGGACAGCATCCAGTTCTGTATGGAATCCTCGTCAAGCACTTCCTCGTTGCCGATGTAGTACTTGAACCCGTTTTTCTTGTCGCACTCGATATAGATTCCGAACATATCCTGAATGGCGTCCTTATGCCTGTTGAATGTGCTGCGCGCCAGGCTTATTCCCTCGCTCATCTCGGTTTCCAGCCACTTCCGGTTGATTTCCCCGAACGTGATTCCGTGCGCCCTATGAATGATGTTCACAAGCCAGATATATTCCTGAAACAGAGTGTAGGATCTCATAATGAAGGATTTTTTGTAAATATAATCATTTGTTGTATCATAAATCGTCATTAAACAATACTTTTGTGAAATTAACACAGACAGATTATTGACAATATGTACAGAGAAGTAGACGATCTTCAAGAGAAATACCGCCGATTGCTTCAGCAATGTAAACTGCTTCAAAAAGAGAATGAAGCGTTAAAAACATGGCTTCACTCTCACGGTATCTCCTATGGGGCGAGCGTTGTGGAAATAGTAGATGACAAAGCATTTTCCCAAACTATTCTTCCAACCATAAGTTTGTCTCTTGACGAAAAAGTGAAGCTCTTTCAATCCTATTTCAAAGGCCGTGAAGATGTCTTTGCGCGCAGATGGTTCAGCAAGATGACAGGGAAGAGTGGCTATCAACCGGTCTGTAAAAATGAATGGAGACTGAATATATGCGACAAGAAGAAGTACAAATGCGCCAACTGCCCAAACAGAAGTTTCGCTTCACTCACTTACAATGATGTATATAGACATTTGGAGGGTAAAGATGAGAATTGCTGCGATGTAATTGGACTTTACGCCATTATGCCTGACAATAACTGTGCGTTTCTCTGTACGGATTTTGATGACAAGAATTGCACGCATGGATATAAAGAAGATGTCTTGGCTTTTACCGGCGTTTGCAAGGATTGGAATATCCCTTATGCCATAGAACGATCCCGTTCCGGAAATGGTGCGCACGTGTGGATATTCTTCGAGTCTCCTGTCCCGGCTTATAAGGCAAGACGTTTGGGCAATGCGATATTGACTGAGGCGATGAACAGGGATGGGAGGATGTCTTTTCAGTCATACGACCGTTTCTTCCCGAATCAGGACCGTCTGCCAGATGGCGGATTGGGCAATCTTGTGGCATTGCCTCTGCAAGGAAAGGCACGGCGAAGATTGAACAGTGTGTTTGTTGATGAGAATTTTCTGGCATACAAGGATCAATGGTCATTCTTGCATTGTGTCAGGAAGATGCAAGAAGAGGAGGTGGACTTTCTGTTGAAGCGGCATATTCAAGAAGAATTGGGGCCACTGTCAACATCAAACGAAAGTAAACCTTGGGTCACTCCGACTCCGCAAAATATAGGCAAAGAGGATTTTTATGGGAAAGTGACAATGATTAAGGCTGATAAAGTTTATATTCCGTTAAAGTCTGTTTCAGCCAAGGCCCTCAATCACTTGAAGCGGATTGCGGCTTTCAAGAACCCGGAATTCTACAGCAAGCAAGCGATGCGCCTTTCAACATATTCAATTCCACGAGTTATTTCGTGCTTTGACATTACAGAAGATTATTTGGCGATGCCTCGTGGATGTGAGGATTCCATTGTGGCATTTCTTAAGGATAATGAGGTCGCATTTGATGTTGTCGATGAAACGAACCACGGAAGACATATAGAAGTCACTTTCAAGGGTGAGGAACGAGAAGAACAGTTGGAGGCGATTGAGGCAATGCTGTCCCATAATAATGGAGTGCTTTATGCGACAACAGCATTCGGTAAGACTGTCACGGCTGCGGCGATGATTGACCGAAAGAAAGTTAATACCTTGATTCTCGTTCATTCGAAGACCTTGCTGTCTCAATGGCACCAACGATTGATTGAATATCTCGACATTGATTATAAAGAGCCGGAGAATCCGAAGAAACGTGGACGGAAAAAGGCGTTTTCTCCCATTGGCCGCGTCGACTCTTCAGGGAATACTTTGCATAATTTAATCGATGTTGCCCTTATACAGTCTTGTATTGACGAAAATGGAGTAAAGCCTTTCGTTCAGGATTACGGTATGGTGATAGTGGATGAGTGCCATCACGTTTCGTCTGTCACTTTTGAACAGGTGCTCAAGAGTGTCAAGGCTCAATACGTGTATGGATTGACCGCAACTCCTGTTCGCAAGGATGGACACCAACCAATCATATTTATGCAATGTGGGCCAATCCGTTATTCTGCTGATGCCAAAAGCCAGATGGCGAAACAATCTTTTGACCGTTATCTCATACCACGATTTACGTCCTACCGTTCACTTACAGATGACAAGCAATCCATAACGGCATTATATGAGAGTCTTTCGGAGGATGCTACTCGTAACAATCTGATTGTAGATGATGTAATCAATTCCATAAACAATGGTCGTACTCCTATCGTTTTGACTAATCGAAAATCACACGTAGTATTGTTAGCTGATAAGCTGTCTGCTCACATTGAGCATACGATAACCCTTATGGGAGCTGGCTCCACCCGTGAAAAGAAAGAAGCTTTGCTACAGCTCAAGAGTATTCCTCCAAAGGAACCATTGGTAATTGTCGCCACGGGAAAATATGTTGGAGAAGGCTTTGATTACCCGCGGCTTGATACACTCTTCCTTGCGCTCCCGATTTCGTGGAAGGGACTTGTCGCGCAATATGCAGGTCGTCTGCATCGTGAATATGATGGCAAGAAGGATGTTCGCATCTATGATTACATTGATATTCACGAACCTGTTTGCGATAATATGTATAGGAAACGTCTGAATGGCTATGCGTCAATCGGGTATAAGACAATAACAAACGGTCAACCAAGTCTATTCGGTGATGTTATCGATACAGAAGATAATCTTGCGAAAGGGGGCATTTTCAATGGATTTTCATTTCGTCAAACATTCATTTCTGATTTGAACAAAGCGAAGCGCTCTATAATAATCTCCTCACCAAAGCTATACAGGGTGGAAAGAAACGCATTACTTGCCAAGCTCTGTGATTTGATGCATAATGGGATTGACATCGTTATTATGACTGCTTCAGAGTCGGAATCTGCTGCAATTTTAAGGTTAAGAGGCTTGACAATCAAAACAGAGCCTAATTTGTCATTATGTGCCTCGATTATAGATAAATCCATTGTGTGGTATGGAGGCATAAACCTCTTGGGGTACGTATCCGAGAATGATAATATGATAAGAGTTGAGGACAACTGTCTCGCGGACGATCTTATATGTGAGTTGTTTTTCCACGCAAAATAACTAATACCCTGACAAACAATCTTATAGCGAGGATGTGGTTCAACTGCGGTTCAGACAAAAATGCACTTGTTCAGCATCATTTGACACTACCTAAAGGCTGTTGATAACTTTTTCTTCGGGATAGTTCGGATAACTTCTGCGTGGAAAATAGAAACTTGTTACAGGAGACTTTGCGAGAATTAGAAGCCGTATCAGTATTGCGAGCTAAGCAAGTTGCCAGCAAGTTAAATCAAGGTAACAATGTTCCGTATAGCGATGTCTATGACACTTATGCCATCCAAGAATCAAGTTACCGGCAAGTTAAACTTTTCATTGTCATAATATGGGTGTTCCAGTTGCATTGATATTGTTTATATATTTTGTTGTAGTGAAATAATCACGAAAATAGTATTTATATTTGCAAATATCGAAAAGTATCCATACTTTTGTCTAAAACGAAAAGATAGAAAATTATGATACAAGAATTCGGAGTAAAAAACTTCTACTCCATCAAAAATGAGCAGAAAATTAGTTTCGCCCCTACGCAGGACGGCACTCAGGCTGAAAATTATTTTCACGAAGTGAAGCCTGGTGTGAATTTATTGAAGATAGGCATCATATACGGATCCAACGCCAGCGGCAAGAGCAATATGCTTATGGCGCTTGATTTCTTCCACGACTTGATGCTCAGTGCCCCACAGGATAGAATGAGCAAAATCGAAGGCTATGCACCATTTCTATTGGATGATACCAGTCGAAAAGAAACTTGCAAGATGCGCCTTGTGTTTTGGCTTGATAGAGAACGCTATATTCACGAAATTGAGTTTGACGACAAACGAATATACAAGGAAAGCCTGATTTTTTACGGCAGTCAGCGACCAACGACATTATATGACAGGGCATATAACAAAGACACGGATCATAGCGTCATAGTGTTCGGAAGCAAATCCGGCATAACAAAAAAGAGCCAGGATGTTATTGAAGGCAACACTATCAACAACTGCACTGTGATGGCAGCATTCGGTAAAAGCAATGTAGAAGAATCGAGACTGAATAAGGTGTACGAATTCTACGCAAGAGGAATAGCAGACCTACTTTCACCTAATCAGATACTGTCGTCTTATGTAAGAGGCCAAATTCGTCGAGACAAGGATGGAAAACTGAAAGCTTTTCTCCTAAAGGTACTTCGGGCATCAGATTTCAATATCGTGGACTTTGACCTGAAAGAAGAGGAGGTTCCAATAACTCCGAATATGGAACTTGTAATCAAGAATACTCCAATGCCGGAAGCCGCCCGGGAAGAAATGCTAAAAAAGGGTACCCTCACTAATGAAGAACTGTCGTTCCTTCATACAACAGATGGTGAAAAACGATATGATTTGCCCGAAGTAATGGAAAGCCGGGGAACAATGCGTTTCTTAGGTATGGGCGTTATTCTACATAAACTTCTCTCAAGAGAAAGGTTCATCACAGTTGATGAGGTCGAGACTAGTATTCACTACGAGTTGCTGTCGTATTTTTTGAAAGTGTTTCTCGTAAACAGCGACAACGGCTCCCAGATGTTGCTGACGACTCACGATGTAAATCTTCTTGACGAAGATTTCATCCGCCGTGATGTCGTATGGTTCACTGACAAGAATGAGAAAGGCGAGACTGAAGTTAAACGCCTTACGCAGTACGGCCTTCACAAGACACTTTCTCCGTACAATGCGTACAAGCAAGGGAAACTTGGCAAACTACCTTTTATTGGCAGTATATTTCTGTAGCCTATGGGAAAGAAGAGTATAGCTGTAATAGGAGAGGGAATCACAGAGTGGTTTTACTTCGACTCCCTAAGAATAGCCCATCGCTACCCGTTTAAGGTTGCGCCAGACTTTCCACAGCATTCGGATATCCCGCATATGTCCAAACTGGTCAATGATTATGTCCGTCGGCAGTATGACTATGTCGTGTGTTTGGTAGATATGGACAGGCTCTTGGCACACCCGGCTGAAATGGAAACCTACAAACGTCTGAAATCAAAGAGTGATTCTTGCGTGCTGTGGGTGGAAACGAATCCTTGCACCGAATTCTGGTTCCTGTTACATTTCCTGCCTAGTCTTGCGATTCGACATTACGCCAACCAAGATCAGGCTATTGCCGAGTTGCGTAAATATATGCCAGGCTATGAAAAGACTCAACGATATCTGGCAAAAGCCAACATCTACTGCTATCTTCGTGACAATGGAGACTTGTCCCGTGCTATGTCAAATGCTGAACAACTGTGCAGTCTATGCCACGACAACAAGGATGACCTTATGGCTTATAGTGAAGTTCACAAGGTATTGAAATTGTTGGACGAGATTGCAAATCAGTAAATTATAAGTATGTAATGTTAATGTTAGAAGTCATCAGTGTCCGGTAAAAAAGCGGAAAAGCTCTTTGAAAATATTGAAAGTTAGGTAGTTATAGAGGTTATTCGAGTCAACCGATTTGAATTTATCTTTGCCAGACTAACGTAGAATGGCATATGATTAAAGAAAAATACGTGTTCTCTCAGTTTCTAGACTTCCTTGAGCGCAACGATTTCAACTATCTCACAAGGAAATATGGTGGTAACAAGTATGTCAAGCAGTTCACCTGCTATAACCAACTTTGCGTATTGATGTTCGGTCAGCTATCCAACCGTGAAAGTCTTCGAGATGTTGCAGATTGTAAGTATCTCACCTACAGATACAACCAATCTCAGGGTCCTCTATGCAAAACCTAACTGCAATATTGTCAATGAACTTGAAGATTCAACCGAACTAAATATGTTTAATTGTTAAACTTTATAATAATCGTCCGGAACATTTACCGGACGGCAATGGTGCAAGATACGAGAACTTATTGAAATGGCCGTTTATGTCCTGACCATTATTATATTTAGCAAAGTTTTCGTAAATTTGTATGATTTATGTCAGAGCCTAATGATTAAGCCCAAGCATACATTCCATAGTCCAGATTCCATCGTATTCAACGAGAAACTTTTCGTTGACAGGGAAGCCGCAAAAAAAAGTTTGCCGACTTCATTGAGAGGAATCAGAAGGACTACAATATTTTAATGTACTATGGTATCGGAGGCATTGGAAAAAGCAGGTTGCTCGCAGAGAACATCTCTTATTTCAAGGAGCGTTACCATAAAACAGTATGTTTCTCCGTTGATTTTAACGATGTAAACAAGCGGTCCGTGGGTGAAACCCTTGCAGAGTTTGTGGACGATTGTTCAAATCATGAGATACCTTTTGTCGCATACAATCTTGCATATGCCATATACTTCAGCAAAAAACATTCTGGAGAGGAGTATGGTAGGAACAAAAATACTATAGGAAACAGATTCTCCGGGTTCCTCGATATAATTGGAGTGTGGGATAATGGCAGAGTCAGAGTCGCTGTCGATTTAATTACAAGAGTCGTCGATTTTGCCAAGAAAAATGCTCTGGACGAGATGATTCAGGAAGATTTAAAGAGTTTGAAGGATCTCTCGCTAACGGAAATCGAGCAACGTTTGCCCTCATATTTTCAATACGATTTAAGTCGTTACTTGGCTAAGAATCCTGACGTACATGTTCTCTTTACCATTGATACGTTCGAAGCTTTGAACGTCCAACAGACCGAGGAAATCCATCGCCGGCGTAACGAGGACTGGGTGCAAGATATGATTGCTCATTTCCCGAACGACTCAACGCCCAATTGCTCGTTTGTCATTTGCGGCAGGGACGAGCTCAATTGGGAGGATGAGTGGGATGAATACATAGCACAGGTGGAATTGACTGACTTCACAAAAAAATGGGCCGGTACCTACTTAGAAGAAGTCGGGGTTCAAGAGCCTGAGATTCGTGCTGCCATCATCAGGGCCAGTCAAGGCCTTCCATTCTATCTGTATCTGTCTGCAAAAACTTATATCGACATTAAAAACAAGGGTGCTCAACCGAGAAAAGACGATTTTGAAGGGGATCAAAAACAGATCATCCAAAGGTTTATATATAATCTGAGCGATGACGAGGTTCGGACACTTAAGTATTTAGCGATACCTCGCTTTTTCACGCAAGAGATTTTCGAATATCTCCTTTCGCATTTTAAGATTGCCTGTGACCCGGAGCGGTTCGAGCAAATCACTGCCTATTCTTTTATTCAGGAGCCCATTGATGAGCGTTATTACATACACGCTCTAATGAGGGAAGGATTGATAAAAAACACTGCGGAGAAATCCTACAATCAAGTTAACGCGCTGATGCACAAATACTATGAAGAACTCTATTCCAGGGACAAGGACAAACAGTCCTTTTCACAAATGGTTTATCATGCAGCGGCCATTAAGGACATAGAAGAATTTAAGGAATGGTTCTTTTCCAACGCGTATAATACAGTCTTGAAGGACCTTCAAATGCTGGGTGAACAAGCCGATGTCTTCAGTATAACGGAAAACCTAATCAAGAGATACGGGACGCAGCAGCTTAGTAACGAAGTTGTAAACATTTACATCGATATGCTCCATCTTGGAGGGGATTATGAAGCTGCCGTCAAAACATGCGAAAATTACCTTTCCTCGTTCTCTCAGGATGAAATCATTAAGGACGAGGGATTGTGTCGCATGAGGATTCGGCAAATTCATCACTCAATGTTCTTTACCCCAGTGGATGAATTGATAACGAAGACAAAAGCTATCGTGGGCAGGAAAAACGTAGATAAGTACCCGGAGCAATATAATGAACTTCTGTTTCTTTTAGGAGGCAATCTTGGCGTTCTTTCCGGAGAATTTGAAAAGGCTGGAAGATGGCTAAACAAAGCCTTAAATTATTCTCAGAAGACCCAAAGGATCAATTTTACTCTCCGGAATGTAAGGAAGTTGGCTGATTTAGATACTTATAACGGGCATCCGGATACAGCGATAAAAAGGATTGAAAGATACCTTACGGTAGATTCCAAGATTGACAAGCGATATGAGATTTATCTGCTCGCTTCGCTGGGTGAAGCTTATAGGAAACGAGGTGATTTAACCATTGCTTCAAAGTGTTTTGATATCGTCAAGAACAAAAGCCAGGAAAAAAACGTACCTGGTTGGATTGCGCACGCAATACTTGCTCAATGCATGGTACTATATGAAAAAAACCTTTGCGATGCAGCAATCCCCGTCCTTGAGGATGTTATAAGACGATATAAAGCAATCAATCATGTCTGGGGCGAGATAAATGGTAAGACCTTGTTGCTTCTATGCAAGGCAAGGATGGGGGAGGAAGGCCTTGCCGATGAAGCAAAAGAGCTTAGAATTCATGCAGATAGAATGAATTATAGATACAACGTAGGTGTCCTTGATGCCTTTATTAGCGAAAGTGGCATCAATTATTTCCAATTATTTTTCTTGTAATATGGGTTTTGTAAAGATTGACAACAGCGCCATCAAATCCTCACTGGAGGGAGTGCGCAGGCAGTATCTCGTAGGTAATTTGAAACTACCTCAGTCTCTCCCTTATATAAAGAGCGAGGCTCTGGAAATCGGTATCAGCTCATATAAGGAATATACGGAAGAAGTCGCCCATAAGCATACGACTGCGGCTGAATATCAGTATGTTATTTCCGGCTGGACTAAATATTTCAATACTGAGACTCACGAGGAATTTGAGTTCCGCAAAGGAGATTTCTACGCCATCGAGAAAGGCACTCCATACGCTCAGAAGTGTAAAGCAGGGACTGAGATCCTTTTCATAAAAGTCCCTTCCATCAACGATAAGACGGTGGTTGACGTGGATCTGACTGTACAGGAATGGTATGGGAGCAAGATGCGCACCGTCCGTACAGATTATAGTCACAAGGCTAATATGCCTGTAGCAAATTCCATCAGGCCTGCCGCTGCCGTCGCCATATTGAAAGAGGATAAGGTATTGATGCTTCACCGTAAAGACAACAGTAAATGGACGCTACCGGGAGGAACATTGGAATTAAATGAAAGCATGATTGACTGTGCAGTCAGGGAGGTTCAGGAAGAGTGCGGCTTGAAAGTTTCGATTCAAGACATTCTCGGCACTTACACTGATCCCGACATAAGAATCGCATATTCGGACGGAGAAGTCCGTCGAGAATTTACGATTGTCTACATCGGCAATGTCTCCGAAATGAATGTTACCATTGATGGAGAATCCAGAGGATACAAGTGGGTATTGTTAAGTGAAGCCCAATCTCTACCGATGGCCGAATCACAAAAAAGCAGGATAGCGGATTTGGTGGAATATGTGAAGACAAAGAAACGTATTTTCAAATGATTGGGCTCTCATTAGAACGCTTGAACCATAGTCTTGCCGTTGCCCGTAAAATGAAGGCGATGGCCGAGAGGGATATTCATTTCCCACATTCTCCCGAAGACATGTTCTATTTAGGCCTACTCCACGATGCGGCATACGAATTTGTGGAAGCCCAGGAAGAGCACGAGCGCAAGGGTGGTACCGTATTAAGAGATAACGGCTATAAATATTGGCGAGAAATATATTATCACGGCGAACCCGACAGCGAATATAGTTCTCAAGCATTGGACTTGCTCAATTACGCAGATATGACAACTGGTTCAGATGGGCGCGATGTTTCACTTGAAGAACGCCTTGCCGACATAGCTATGCGCTATGGAGAGGAATCTATTCAGCACAAAAAGGCGCAACGCTTAGCGGAACAAATAAGTGAACGCTTGATTCTTTATTGAGTTACTGTCTGATTATCTTATGGCAAGAATCTATGTCGCATCCAGTTGACGCAACGTTTATTATCCCGAAGTCGTGAGGCGGCAGCGGGAGTATGTCCACGAGGTCTATGATTTCCGTAACCCTCCGCAGGGCGGGCGCGGAACGACCGCAAGTCTCTGACCGGAGCGCCGGGCGCGTAGGGAAGAGTCTTGCAGTGGAGCTGGCATGAGTGGAGTTTCAGTTTCGGGTGGTTTTCTCCACGATGTGGAAACTTTCTGAGGACTGGGATTAGATTTCGCCTTGCTGGATCTGGAATATTTCTGCTTCTCGATTTTGCGTTTAAGGTCTTCTTCGGAAATGAGTCTAGGTGAGATTCGGTACGCACACGTGCCAAATCTCGTAGTCAGGGAATTCTGCGACCTATATTCCAGTAGGTGGCAATCATTGACGCGTTGACGGCTGCATATGCCTTGTCCTTGCTGTTAAGGATTATTTGTATGATATGATGTCCGAGACAAACTGATTGTCAAAAGTAATTGTCTGGTGCTTACATCGAAATGACAAATCGGTCGAAGATAACCTTCGGTGCCGAAGAACCACGATTCCCGCGCCAGAAAACATTCAGCGATAAGTGTGTATGCTAAGATAGACAAATCTTGTTTACAATAAAATTACTCAACAGGAACAATGTGCATTTTGTTAGTGATAGGGATTACCTCTTCTTTTAATTTATCCACGCACAACGCTTAATCATCTGAGAGTCAATATGAAGCATTTTCTTGGGCCTATTTTGGGCGCCGAAGTTGCACAAAAACGCGCACCATTTCCGGCGGTCGTCACCAGAACTGAGATGGGCAAATACAATATATGCATATTATCGTGAATTTAACATATTTTTGTATAATTAACTATCAAGTTTGACGGTCTTTGCCT
>ERZ779895.1504-NODE-1504-length-24613-cov-7.360982_pt1 | contig 24613 bp, 21 predicted proteins | sample MGYA00511093_ERZ779895 | MGnify/ENA primary metagenome ERZ779895 (study PRJEB29588, sample SAMEA2142970) | human gut metagenome | biome: human gut; feature: human-associated habitat; material: faeces | place: Denmark | collected 2008/2010 ... | reverse complement strand
AATCTGAACGCCATGAATATTTTCGGACACAATTTCAGGCTCGCCATCTGGGGCGAGTCGCACGGCCCGCAGATCGGCATCTCGATCGACGGGGTTCCCGCAGGTATTCCGCTCTCGGCGGAAGATTTCGAAGCCGACCTCGCACGCCGCCGCAGCGGAGCCCGCCGCCGAACCCGCTGGCCAGCGCCATGCTCTGCTCCTCCGAAAAGCCGGTGATGTCTGCGAACGCCAGCAGCACGCTCTGTCCGCAGTTCAGCCCCTTCTCGTGGTACTCCATGGCCCGCAGGCACCGTTCTTTCATTGTCATACCTCGTCTGCCTCCTCCATCAGTTTCCGCAGCCGGTGATTGATGCAGGATTTCGTCACCGGCGGTTCACACCGTTCCGCCAACTGCGCCAGCGAATCCTCCGGATAGTCCAGCCGCAGCTGCGCCGTCTGCTGCAATTTCTCCGGCAGCCGCTCCCACCGCGCACTGTCCCGCAGCTTGGCGATGGCGGCGGTTTGCTCCTGGGCCGCGTCCAGCGTCTTATTGACGTTGGCCATGTCGCAGTTCATGGCCCGATTGGCCCCGTTCCGTATCTCCTTGTCCACCTTGGCGGTCATGATGTCCATGGCCGCCGCCGGTGCGCCGATCTTCGTCAGCAGATCCTCGATGTGCTCCGATTGCTTGAAATAGATGAGCGCATCCGCCCCCCGCTGCACGGAGCGGGGCAGGAATCCCATCTCCTCCAGCAGTGTGGACACCTCGCGGCTGGCCTGCTGATGACTGGTGGCCAGTTCCATGTGGTACCGCTTCTCCGGATCTGTAACGCTGCCTCCGGCCAGAAACGCGCCCCGCAGGAACGCCGTCCGGCAGCAGTCCTCCTCCAACAGCCCGAAGTTTACGTGCAGCGCCATGATCTGCTGGGGATCGTACCCCAGCGTGTTGATGACCCTCGCCAGCTTCTCCCGATCCGTGATGCGGAAGATGAGCTTGCCCCGTCCGTCGCCCTCCGGCGTCTGGTCGAACCGCAGCGAAAACGCCTTGTGAAACAGCTTGGGAAGCCGCGCGGCAAACTCCGGATTTTCCGTGATGATCCGTACCTCCGACGGCGTGAATGTGTTGCAGTATAGCAGCACGCCGTAGGCCTCCGCCCGGGCACAGCATTGCCTGGACAACTGGACGCGGCACATCTCATTTTTCGCCTTGAACGCAAATGAGCTCATTGTTTCTCCTCCCTTTGTAGCTTCCTCAGTGAAGCGCAAACATCTGCCCCCTCACAGATAAATTTATGTATACGGTCATTATTCTTCGACTGAATCGCCTTTACCAAGGTTGCATCTATCACAAAGCGTTCGTAGGTTACTCATATCACTTGTTCCTCCTTTAGATACAGGGTTAATGTGGTCTACATGCAAACGCGCACCGTCCTCCGCCCGTGCACCACAAATTTGGCAGCGAAATTGATCACGACGCATTACTTGGTAACGTACTTTTGCTGTAATCCGACTGCGCTCCAGTCTCCGTCTATATTCCTCAGAAGCACGATATATCTCACATTCCCGTGTAGCTTTAACCATTTCGCGAATCTCACGGTCATGATATATCTTTTCAAGTTCATAGTGGTTTCGGCCAGCAGGACTTGTGTATTCTTTCCGACAATATACTCTAAGTTCAAGAATAGGTTTTTTTGTAATTTCTTCGACTAATGTCTGCTCTGTTTTAAGATACCAATCGTATCGGATCTTATATGCCTTGCATTCTTCCTCTGTTATTTCAGAGTGGAGCTTTTCGAATTCAGCACAGTATTTTTTATACTCATTTTTGTTTATATCTACGTCCTTAATCGCCTGTTCGAATACTTGCAGTTTTTCTTGCAGGAGGATATCCATAATATCTTTTACACTGTAACGATCATATTTTTGCTTTGTATCAAACACATAGTTGTAATCGAAACATCCATCATCAAAAATATCTTTTTTAAAACTATATCTGTCGTTTAAAGACTCTACTTTGTGATAATACGCACTGCTTTCCAACACAATAGCTTCTTTTCTTTTCAAGACGTGGCGAGAGAGTAAAACTATAAAAAGAGCGACTATAAATATGACAAATATAGCAGCAAAAATTTGTACCGCATATTTATCAAAAAATACCAGAATTTCCTGCAATATGGCAGCGCCCCTCCCTCTCACCGTGAAATATCCCGATGGCTTTCGGACACGGGGAAGCCCTGCTCCCCGATGAATGTGGCCAGATGATGGGCCACCGCCGTCGAGCGATGCCGCCCGCCGGTGCAGCCCACGGCGATGACCAGCTCCGTCCGTCCCTCCTGCCGGTACTGGGGCAGCAGAAACGCCAGCAGCCGCTCCAGAAACCGTCCTGCCGCCTCGGATGAAAACACATACTCTCGCACCGGCTCGTCCAGTCCCGTCAGAGGCTTCAACTCCGGTACATAATAAGGATTGGGCAAAAACCGCACGTCGAACACCAGATCCGCCTCCATGGGCAGCCCATTCTTGAACCCAAAGGACATGACGCTGACGTTCAGCGGCTGCCGCGTACCCACGCCGCCGAACAGGTTCAAAAGCTCGCTGCGCAGCTTGGCGGTGGAGAACGCTGTGGTGTCCAGCACGAAGTCCGCTCTGGCCCGTACCGGATCCAGCAGCTCCCGCTCCCGCTTCACGGCCTCCTCGATGGAGCCGCCCTCGGTACACAGCGGATGGGTCCGCCGCGTCTCCTTGTAGCGGCTGATAATGACCCGGGTGTCCGCCTCTAAAAACAGCATCCGGCACCGCACGTTGTCCCGCCGCCGCAGCTTGTCCTGCACGTCGATGAGCCGCTGGAACGGCTCCCCCGCGCGGACATCGTACACCAGCGCCACACGGTCATACCGCCCGCCGGAGGCGGTGCAGAAGTTGGCGAATTTCAACATCATCTCCGCCGGCAGGTTGTCCACGATATAGTAGCCGATGTCCTCTAAAAAGGCAGCGGTGCGGGACTTCCCGCTGCCGGAAAGTCCCGAAATGATGAGTATCTCCACGTTTCGCTCCTCAGTGTATCATCTTGATCTCCGGCTCCAGCCGGACGCCCTTTTCCTCCCATACGCGCCGCTGGATCACCGCCATCAGCGCCGTCACGTCGGCGCAGGTGGCGCCGCCGCGGTTGATAACAAAACCCGCGTGTTTCTCTGACACCTGCGCTCCACCCACGGTCATGCCCTTCAGCCCGCACTGGTCGATGAGCGCCGCAGCGAAATAGCCCTCCGGCCGCTTGAACGTACTGCCCGCACTTGGATATTCCAATGGCTGTGAAGTCTTTCTCCTTGTCATCAATTCTTCCATTTTCTGCCGTATCTCCTCCGGCCTTCCCGCCGTCAGTTGAAACACGACCCGGAGTACCACTGCCTCCGGCCGGTCTGTCAGCAGGCTGTGACGGTAGGAGAACCGCAGCTCCTCCCCTCTCAGCGTCCGGACGCCATCATCGGGAAACAGTACCGTGGCGCTGTGCACCACCTGCTGCATCTCCCCACCGTAGGCCCCTGCGTTCATACACACCGCGCCGCCCACGCTGCCCGGGATGCCGTGGGCAAATTCCAGCCCCGTCAGTCCCTGCTTCTGGGCGAACACCGCCGCCCGGGCCAGGGGCACACCGGCCTCCGCCGTCACGCGGCCCTCCGCGTCCAGCACCACACAGGACATATCCCGCGTGTTCACCACCAGCCGGTCCACACCCTCGTCGGGAAACAGCAGGTTCGTGCCGTTGCCGATGACCAGTGGTCTGGCCCCACAGCCCCGCGCCGCCTCGATGAGCAGCACCATCTGGCTGCCGTCCTTGGGGAACGCCATGCGCCGCGCCGGTCCGCCGATGCGGAACGACGTGTACTTCGCCAGCGCCGCATCGTGCTCATATATCATGTCCGGCAGATAGTCCGCCGTCCATTGGTCCAATTCCTCATACCAGCTCATAAACCCTCCTGAAACGGCATCAGATCCGCTTGTTCTTGCCCAGCAGCGCCGCGCCGATGATACCAGCCTGGTTGCCCAGCTCCGCCTTGACGATGCGGGTGCGCCGGTTCTTTCCACAGGGGATGCTCTCCCGCTCCACGCACCGCTGCACCGGCAGCAGCAGCTGTTCGTCTGCCTCATTGCTGACACCGCCGATAGCCAGCGTATCCGGCTGGAACACGTTGACCATGTTGACGATGCCGCAGGACAGATAGCTCACGTATTCCTCGCAGATGCGCTGGCCCACGGGATCACCCTGCCGTGCCGCGATAAATGCGGACTGGCCGGACACGCGGCCGTCGTTCTCCGCCACCACCTGCGCAAGGATGCTGTCCGGATGGGCCGCCAGCGCCTCTGCCGTCATCCGCTTCAGCGCCGTGGCGGAGGCGTACTGCTCCCAGCAGCCGCGGCGGCCGCAGGGGCACGGCAGACCGTCCTTGATGATGACGGTGTGTCCCACCTCGCCGGCCATGCCATTGGCGCCGTGGTACACCTTGCCGTTGTGGATGATGCCCGCGCCTACGCCGGTGCCCAGTGTGATGGTCACGAAGCGCTTGCTGTCCCGTCCTGCGCCCACGTAGTATTCCGCCAGCGCCGCGCAGTTGGCATCGTTCTCAATATACAGCGGGATGGACAGATAGTTGTGGAACAGCTTCCGCAGCGGCACGTTCCGCAGCGGAAGGTTGCAGGTGTAGCCGATGGAGCCGGACCGGATCTCCACGGTCCCGGGCACGCCCACGCCCACCGATGCGATGTCGTCCAGCGGCACGCCTGCGGACTTGGCCAGCTCCTGCGTCATGGCCACAATGGTCCACGCCAGCGACTGCTGGTCGGTGACGGATGCCACCTTCATTTTCTGCACAGCCAGCAGCTGGCCGTTCTCATCCGCCAGCCCCGCCTTCAGGTTGGTGCCGCCGATGTCTACGCCCACATACTTCATCGTTCCGTCTGCTTCTCCTTCATCATCTCGTCCACCTTGCTGTCAAACTGCGTCACAAAATCTCTCGCTGCGTTGTAGCCGTACTTCATCTGCCGGTTTTTCATGGTGGCGATCTCCACGATACCCGCCAGGTTCCGCCCGGGCCGCACAGGGATGGTGACGATGGGCAGCTCCACGCCCAGTATCTCGTATTTCTCCTCACCAAGGCCCAATCGGTCGTAGAACTTGCCGTCTATCCACTGCTCCAGCTGGATGACCAGGTCGATCTCTGTATCGAACTGCACAGCGCCCATGCCAAACAGCTGCTGCACGTCGATGACACCCACGCCGCGTATTTCAATGTAGTGACGGATGATCTCCGGCGCCGTGCCAAACAGGCTGTTGGAGATACGCCGGATCTCCACAGCGTCATCGGCCACCAGCCGGTGTCCGCGCTTCAGGAGCTCGATGGCCGTCTCACTCTTGCCGATGCCGGAGTCGCCCAAAATCAGCACGCCCTGGCCGTAGATGTTCATCAGCACACCGTGCCGTGCGATTTGAGGCGCCATGGCTCGGTTCAGATAGTCGATAAGCTTGCTGGTCACGTCCACGGTGGACTCCGCGGACCGCAGCAGCGTGCGGTCATGCTTCTCTGCCATCTGCACCAGCTCCGTCGGGACGTCCATATCCCTCGCCACAATGAGGGCAGGGAACGGATAGCTCAGCAGCTTATTGAACACCCGCATCCGCTCCGTCTCCGTCATGCGGTCCAGAAAGCGCATTTCACCGCGTCCAAGGATCTGCAGGCGCTTATCGTCAAAATAGTCGTAAAACCCCACCAGCTGCAGGGCTGGACGGTTCACGTCCGAGATGGTCACAACGGTGTTGTCGAAGTCGCGCCCCTTGTGAAGGATCTCCATGCTGAAGATCTCCACCATTTTTTTCAGGCTGGCCGGCGTCCGTCTGACTTTTTCCATACAGGTCCCTCCCACAGCCGCCGCCGTCAAACGCGGCAAATGCGGCAAATAGTTACCTTATATTATATCTTGTATCCCCCTGTTTCGCAACACTTTCGCTTCTCAAAAAAATTTCGTTTTTTTGTCAAATAGTGCTTGCAATCTGCGGCGTTATCTGTTATTATATCAACTGCTTGCGATGCAAGCGACCGTATGTTACAACAGCAAGGAGGTGCAACGGATGGCTAAGTGCGAATTTTGCGACAAGGGCGTGACCTTCGGTATCAAGGTCTCTCACTCCCACCGGCGTTCCAATCGTCCCTGGAAGCCCAATGTCAAGCGCGTGAAGGCAGTGATCAACGGCACGCCTCGCCATGTATATGTTTGTACCCGGTGCCTGCGTTCCGGCAAAGTTACCCGCGCGATCTGAGTTGATCGTCGCCTGAACTGTACAGACAAAACGCCCTGCGGAATCCTCCGCAGGGTGTTCTTCTTTATAGCGCAAATATTACATGAAAGGCACAGAACCGTGACGGCGGTTCTGTGCCTTTCGTGTTTACGCCAATGTAAATTGATAGGTGACAGAGTTCTGCCACTTTTCGTCATTTGTCAGGTCCGCACCGATCAACGTGCCGCCCATCCGCTCATAGAATGCACGGGCATTCACGTTCTCAGGAACACAATAGCAGATGAAGGACGCGGCATCACACTCTCTGCAAAAGGCCTTTACATGCTCAAATGCCGCCCGGCCGACGCCCTGCCTTTGATATTCGGAGACGATATACAGGGACTGCAAGGTAATCACATTGGCCTGATGTATCGTCAGATAGCCGATATTCTGACCATCTTTTTGGATCAAATACACAGAATATGCCGGATCATTGATCCTTGACAGCTCTTTTTCCTCGTGCCACGCCCAGTCAAAGTCATCTATCATATGATCCGGATAAATTCCCCTGTATGTGGTACTCCAGATTTTATGCCGCAGGCCAATGATGGACAGCGCGTCGTCTTTGCCCGCCTCAACAAACATTTTATTGTCTGTCATATCACAGCTCGGGGTCCCAGCTGCGGCGCTCTCCGCGATTTCCATTTTCTGCCCCTTCGGATGTCTCCGCCTGGTAGGACACCGCCGTCCCCTGCCGCTCAAAGGACAGGTAGCGGGTACCCTGAAATGTCAGCAGGCCGGTGTCCCCCTCCGTCAGCAGGCCATATTCCCGCCCGGGGAGCCGCAGCTCCAGCCGGTCGCCGCCATCGAACTGAAACGTCACACAGTAGGTGGTGGAGCGCGTTGTATGCCCCGCGCCGTTACCGTGATGGTGGTGAACGCTGACGTTCTCCCGCTTGGCCACCACCGCCGCGTTCACTGTCAGGCGGGGCGAACGGTTATTTTTGCCCCACTGGGCGATACCCTTGCCCGCGCTGATGAGGAACACCAGGAAAATGCCAAAAAAAGCGATAAAAAACAGGAGCTGAAATATTTGAAAACCGCCAAAGCCCATACCGTAACCGTCGAAACCGAACATCGCTGCGTCTCCTTTCTTTTCACTGCGGAAAACATACCATTTTTTCTGTTGCCTGTCAAGCATCCACAGGTTTACACGGTGAAATGTCCGGAAATATCCGTGCAACCTGCGGTTTACAGTGCCGTTATCCTTTGCTGAGATGGCCCATGGCGGCCCGCAGCATCAGCTTTTTCGTGCCCACCGTGTCGAAGGCCACCTCAATAAGGGCGTCGTTGCCCATGACGCGGACGGACAGCACCATGCCCTGCCCGAAGGCATCGTGGCGCACGCTCTCGCCCGGTGCCAGCTGCATCAGGCCGCCGGAGGGTGCCCTGCGGCCTGCATCGGACGATGACCGGAGCGGTGCTTTCTGCGGGCCAGATGTCTCGTGCGCCATTGTACTCTGTGTGCCGTATGCGGCGCTACGACTGCTGTAGTTGCCGTACTTTTCGCCATAGCTATCGTATCCGGCGTACCGGCTGCTCCGGCTGTCTCCGGCGCCGTCGCCCCAGCCGACGCTGTCCCAGTTGCTCTCTGTGCTGCGTGGCTGCGGCTTGCTGAGCCACTCCATGTTCTCCTCAGGGATCTCCTTCAAAAAGCGGGAGGGCATGGCCGGTGCGGTGCGGCCGAACAGCATACGCTGCCGCGCGTTGGTCAGTACCAGCGTCTCCTTGGCGCGGGTCATGGCCACGTAGCACAGACGCCGCTCCTCCTCCATCTCCTCCGCATCGCCCATGGCGCGATTTCCCGGAAAAAGGCCGTCTTCCATGCCCACCACGTAGACGTGAGGGAACTCCAGCCCCTTTGCAGCGTGCATGGTCATCATGGTCACGCAGTTGTCGCTGTCGGACTGGCTGTCCAGATCCGTATACAGCGCCACTTCGTCCAGAAAGCCGGACAGCGACGGCTCACCTTCGACGTTTTCCAGATAACCCTGAATGCTGGATTTCAGCTCTTCCACGTTTTCCAGGCGTCCGCGGCTCTCCATATCGTTCTTTTCCCGCAGTGCCGCAGTATAGCCGCTCTTGTCGCAGACCATATCATACAGTTCGATGAGGTCACAGCCCTCCACCTGCCTGCGTATAGATTCAATAAGTTCTGTAAAGGCGATAAGCTTGCCAGCTGCGTTCTTCAATTCAGGATAATCCGCCGCCTGCCGGAACACTTGATAGAGCGTGGTCTCCTGCTCTGTGGCGATGGTCTGGGCCTTGTCCACGGTGGCCTGTCCGATCTTGCGGGAGGGCACGTTGACGATGCGGCGGAGCCTCAGATCGTCGGCGGGATTGTTGATGACGCACAGGTATGCCAGCATGTCCTTGATCTCTGCGCGGTCGAAGAACTTCATACCGCCGTAAATTTTGTAAGGTACGCCGTTGCGCTTGAACGCATATTCCAGCGCGTTGGACTGGGCGTTCATACGGTACAGCACGGCGTGATCTTTCCAATTGCCGCCGCGGCGGTAGTCCGTCATCACCTGACCCACCACGTAATTGGCCTCGTCACTCTCGTTGAAGGCGGTCTTGATGATCACCTTTTCGCCGTCTCCATTCTCCGTCCACAGCGTCTTGCCCTTGCGGCCCTCGTTGTGGCGGATGACAGCGTTGGCCGCGTCCAGAATGTTCTGGGTAGAGCGGTAGTTCTGCTCCAGACGGATAGTGCGGGCGCCGCGGTACTCCTTCTCGAAGCTGAGGATGTTGCTGATGTCCGCGCCGCGGAAGCGGTAGATGCTCTGGTCATCGTCGCCCACCACGCAGATGTTGCGCCAGCCGCCTGCCAGCAGGCTCACCAGCAGGTATTGCAGGTGGTTGGTGTCCTGATACTCATCGATGAGGATGTAGCGGAACTTCCGCTGGTAGCGCTCCAGCACGTCGGGGCAGCTCTCCAGCAGCCGGACGGTGTGCAGAATGATGTCATCGAAGTCCAGCGCATTGGCCTCGCGCAGCTTTTTGCTGTAAAGCGCATATACTTTACCTATCCTGATACGGCGCCAGTCGTTAACGCCCTCCCAGTAGTGGATGAACTCCTCCGGCGACTGCATGCTGTCCTTGGCCTGTGAGATGACGCTGAGGATCTCTCTCGGCGGGAAGGACTTCTCCTCCAATGACAGCTCCTTCAGCACATCCTTGATAACGCGCTTGCTGTCGTCCGAATCATAGATGGTAAAGCTGCGGTCGAAGCCGATACGGTCGATGTCGCGGCGCAGAATACGGACGCAGGCCGAGTGGAACGTGGACGCCCAGACATCCCGTGCCTGCTCCTCCCCCAGCATGCGCCCCAGCCTCTCCTTCAGCTCGTTGGCGGCCTTGTTTGTGAAGGTGATGGCCAGGACCTCCCATGGGCTGGCAGGCTCCACAGCACAGAGGTACTGCATCAGTGGGCGCTGCTCCTCTCGTTCCGCTGCGGGAGCTGTGACGTACCCCTCCAGGAATGTCACGGTGTCCTCGTCCACCGGTACAGGGATATCCTCACAGTCGCTGCCCCGCCCGTAGCGCAGCAGGTTGGCCACGCGGTTGATAAGCACCGTAGTCTTACCGGAGCCGGCGCCGGCCAGCAGCAGCAGTGGTCCCTCCGTTGTCAGCACGCCCTCCTGCTGGCGGGGGTTCAGCTTTTGAAAATCAGCGGTGATGGCAGCGCGCCGCGCCGTTATGAATCGTCTTTCCAGGTTCGTCATGTAGCAGCCTCGCTTTTCTCTTTCTTGCTCCTTATTTTAATACATGCGGCCACTCCGGTCAACTGTCTGCGCAAATTTTGTAGAATTTTTGTTCGATTTTACTTGACAAGAACGATTGTTCGATTTATAATGCGAAATAGAACATGAGTTTGATACGGAGGTAACTGCCATGACTACCATCGGACTGCTGATTACCCTGCTGGGCGCTGGCTCCATAGCCGCTAACGTGATGCGGCTCATCGACCATATCGATCAGCCTGCTCCCCGCCATCGCCGCCGCGCGGCGTAACGTGAGATGGACGTTCTGGAGAAACTGTCCATCCTGACGGACGCGGCCAAATACGATGCGGCCTGCACCTCCAGCGGTGTGCGGCGCGGCTCCAGGCCCGGGATGATCGGCAACACATCCTCCTCCATCGCCGGATGCTGCCACAGTTTTTCCGCCGACGGGCGCTGCATCACGCTGCTGAAGGTGCTGATGACCAACGTGTGTACCTTCGACTGCCGCTACTGCGTCAACCGGCGCAGCAACGATACGCGGCGAGCCGCGTTTACGCCGCGGGAGCTGGCGGAGCTGACCATCGGCTTCTACCGGCGGAACTATATTGAGGGACTGTTTCTCTCCAGCGGCGTGCTGCGCAGCCCCGACTACACCACCGAACAGATGATCTGTGCGCTGCGTATCCTGCGGCAGGAGTACCGGTTCAATGGGTATATCCACGCCAAGGCCATCCCCGGGACGTCGCCGGAGCTGGTACAGCAGTTGGGACTTCTGGCGGACCGGCTCAGCGTCAACATCGAGCTGCCGTCCCAGAGCGGTCTGCAGTCACTGGCACCGGACAAGACCAAGGACGCCATCCTGCGGCCTATGGGACAGATACGGGACGGCGTAGCCCAGAGCAAGGCGGAACTGGTGAAATACAAGCACGCGCCTGCGTTCGCTCCCGCAGGACAGAGTACCCAGCTTATTGTGGGTGCCACCAGCGACAATGACCGGCACATCCTGCAGCTGACAGAGTCACTGTATCAGAAGTACCGGCTAAAACGGGTGTTCTACTCAGCGTATGTGCCAGTGGTAGAGAACAGCCTGCTGCCGGCACTGGACACCAAGCCACCCCTTCTGCGGGAGCACCGGCTATACCAAGCGGACTGGCTGCTGCGGTTCTACGGTTTCCGGGCGGAGGAGCTGCTGGACGAGGCGTACCCTGATTTCGACCAGCGGCTGGATCCCAAGTCCAGCTGGGCGGTGGCTCATCTGGATCAGTTCCCCGTAGAGATCATGCGTGCCGATCTGGAGACGCTGCTGCGGGTGCCGGGGATCGGACCGGTCAGTGCGCGGCGCATCCTGTCAGCGCGGCGGCAGAGCCATCTGCGGTTTGAGGACCTGAAAAAGCTGGGTGTCGTGGTGAAGCGGGCACAGTTTTTCATTACCTGCGGCGGCAGGATGCGGCAGGGACTGCGCTTCTCCCCCGCTACGCTGGCAGCGCAGTTAGAACAGATGGAGCGTGGGCTGCTGCCGGAAAGCGGCATGGAGCAGCTGTCGCTTTTCGACCATGTGGGGTGAGTGTATTGCGAGACGTGCTTTATCAGTACGACGGGACATTTGACGGGTTTCTGTGCTGTATCCACGACAGTTATCTGTATAAGGAGATCCCCGTCGGCTTTTCCTCCGACGGGGATTTTTTGTCATTATATGAGGTGCGGATCGTGCCGACCCAGGCGGCGCACAGCCAGCGGGTCTACCGTGGGCTGGCCGCCCGCTCGAACAAGGCAGCCAAGGCCGTGTACCGTGGGTTTCTGACCTGTATGGAAGACAAGGAGCTGCGGCTTTACGCCTTCGTGCGGAAGGTGTTTCGGGAGGGAGACAGGTTCATGCGGAATCTGTCCGATCCTGTGTTCTATCCGCTGCACAAGGCCCTCCGGCACATGAGCGGCGAGTTAGAAAAGCTCCGTGGATTCGTGCGGTTTTCAGATTACAACGGTGTGCTGGGGGCGGTGATCGAACCGGAAAATCAAGTGCTTCCCATGCTGCGCCGCCACTTCTGCGGTCGGTACAGCAACGAGGCATTCTTCATCTTCGATCGCACCCACCGCGAGATCCTTCTGTACGCCAGAGGCATTTCCCGCATCCAGCCGCTGGAGCGGCTGGATCTGGCGGCACCGGACGCTGAGGAGGTACAGTATCGGCGGCTCTGGAAAGCGTTTTTCGAGACGGTGACCATCCGCGAGCGGGAGAACCCACGATGTCAGAACACCTTCCTGCCCAAACGGTACCGCGGCGTGATGACCGAATTTTTACCGCTGGATGGCGGTGTGGTGCCGGCCGAACCATCGTGGCCGCAGCTGCGGCCGTGACGGCGCAGCCGGCAGCAGTATGAGAGGTGTCGGCAAGAATTGGACATAGACAGGGCATGCAGGACAACCGCTTCGAGCAGGGGCACCGGTAAAAATCAGAGGGCACGGAGAAACGATGGGGGTGCTTTGTGACATTGGCGTGGGGATGTATGGGGGATGCAGAACCGAGGGCACAGGGCACGGATGCGCGACGCTGGAACGTGCGGGGGGCACGGCAGGCGTGGACGCGGGGTTTGGGGGACGATTCTCCAACGAGAGCTGCCGCATAACGGCGGCTCAGTCATCCAGCAGTTCTCGTAGCCGTTTGAGACTGCGGCGTTCCATGCGTGAGACCTGTACCTGCGAGACATGAAGCAGGCGGGCCGTCTGCTCCTGAGTCAGCCCCTTGAAGAACCGCAGGAGGATGGCCTTGCGCTCCTGTTCCGGCAGCTGGTCGATGGCTTCGCGAAGGGCAATGCGCTCCACCATGCCTGTCTCCGGCTCCTCGGTACCCAACACGGATTCCAGTGTCATACCCTCCACCGTCTCCTGCTGCAAGGATTCCGGCGGCACCACAGCCAATTCGATGCTGGCGATCTCCTCTACGGTGAGCCCCGTCTCCTCCGCCAGCTCGGACAGCTTGGGCGCGCAGCTCAGCCGGTTTTGCAGGCGCTCCCGCGCGGCCCAGAGCATCTGCCCCTTTTCCCGTAGGGTGCGGCCCACTTTGATGGGGCCGTCATCCCGCAGGAAACGACGTATTTCTCCGGCGATCTTGGGGACTGCATAGGTGGAAAACTGCGTTCCATATGTGAGGTCAAATCCCTTTACAGCTTTGATAAATCCAATGCATCCCAGCTGGTAGAGGTCGTCCATCTCTACACCGCAATGGTGATATCGCTTCACGATGGACCAGATGAGCCCTGCATTCTCTGTGAGCATCTGGCGGCACGCCTCGTCATCGCCCTGCTGCGCACGCTCCAGTAGTGCCAAGCGTTCCTCAGTCATCGGGTGACCAAACGGGGCATAATACGCTTGCGCATCTGGACCGTAGTGCCTTTGCCCTGCATTGAGCGGACAGTGAGCTTGTCCATAAAACTCTCCATAATGGTAAAACCCATGCCGCTGCGCTCGCTGCCGCCGGTGGTAAACAGCGGACGGCGGGCCTCCTCCACGTCGGTGATACCTCGGCCCCAATCGCGGACGGTGATCTCCAGAACGCCGCCCTTCAGCAGCTTCATTTTCATGACGATCCGCCCCAGCGCATCCGGATAGGCATGGACGATGGCATTGGTCACCGCCTCGCTGACGGCGGTCTTGATATCCCCCAGCTCGTCCAGTGTGGGGTCCAGCTGGGCGGCAAAGGCAGCGGCAGCTGTCCGGGCAAAGCTCTCGTTGCTGCTGCGGCTGAGAAATTCAACGGTCACATAATTTTCAGCGCGGGTCATATGTAGTCCCTCCTCTTAATCAATGGTCATCATCCGACCGACGCCGGCAGCCTCGAACACCTTGCGGGGCTGCTGCGCCACATGGCGCAGGGTGACGCTGCCGCCCAGCTCCCGCATGCGCTGCCAGCCCCGCAGTGCCACGGCAATGCCGGAGCTGTCCATAAATGTGACACCGGAAAAGTCCAGCACCAGCACCAGCGGCAACGACCGCTGGATCTCCTGCTCCAGGCAGGTCAGAAGGCCCTTGGCACCGTGGTGGTCCAGTTCCCCTTTCAGGGCCAGCTCCAGTTGATTTCCCTCGTGCTTTGCCGACACGTCCATGTAGATCGCTCCTTTGTCAAACTGATGGTCCGGATAAAAAAATAATCACCGCAGATCCATGATCTACGGTGATTATAATGTATTTATGCTGTTTTTTGCGTCGAATCGCGCCTGTGCGGCGGAAAAATTCAGATCTTCATCGCGGCAGCGGTTTCGTCCAGCTTGGCAATGAGGGCGCGGGCCTTTTCGGCCTTCTCACGCTCAGCGTTCACCACGTTCTCAGGAGCGCGGGAGGTGAATGACTCATTGGCCAGCTTGGCCTCAATGCGGTGGAGGTTGTCCTCCGCCTTCTTGCGCTCGGCGGCGATGCGCTCCAACTCCTTGGCGATATCCACCAGCTCCGCCATGGGCATATAGATGGTAGCGTCGTGAGTGGCCACGGTGACCATACCCGTCAGGTCGGCGGGTGCGGTGGTCTGCACCGTCAGCTCGCTGGCGTAGGCCATACGTGTGATAAAGTGGGCGCCCAGTTGATAGTTCTCGGGCTGGGCGGCCACGATGATGACCTGAGCCTTGCGGCTGGGCGGCACGTTCATCTCAGCGCGGCGGGCGCGGATGGCGGAGATGGCGTCCTTCACCGCTTCCATGGCCGTCTCCGCCTCGGGGAAGCGCAGAGCATCCTGATACTCCGGCCACTGAGCCTTGATGAGGTAGTCGCCCTCGTGGGGCAGAGCCTGCCAGATCTCCTCGGTGATGAACGGCATGAAGGGGTGCAGCAGCTCCAGGATACGCAGCAGCACGTAGCACAGCACGTTCTCTGCCGCCAGCTTGGCACTCTCATCCTCGCCGTTAAGGCGGGTCTTGGTCAGTTCGATATACCAATCGCAATAGGTGTCCCAGATGAAGTCGTAGATCTTGGCGGAGGCCACGCCCAGCTCGTAGGCTTCCAGATTGTCGGTGACCTCGCGGATCAGGGTGTTCAGGCGGCTGAGGACCCACTTGTCCTCCAACTCCAGCTTCTCCGGCAGCTGCACCTTGTCGATGGACAGATTCATCATGACGAAGCGGCTGGCGTTCCAGATCTTATTGGCAAAATTGCGCATAGCCTCGCACTTCTCCACAAAGAAGCGCATGTCGTTGCCAGGGCTGTTGCCGGTGATGAGGTTGAAGCGCAGGGCGTCGGCGCCGTACTTGTCCGCCATCTCCAGCGGGTCGATGCCGTTGCCCAGAGACTTGGACATCTTGCGGCCCTTGTCGTCGCGGACCAGGCCATGGATGAACACTGTCTTAAAAGGCTCCTTCTTCATCTGCTCCATGCCGGAGAAGATCATACGGGCTACCCAGAAGAAAATGATGTCGTAGCCGGTGACCATGACAGAGGTCGGATACCAGTAGTTCAGGTCGGCGGCGTCCTTATCGGGCCAGCCCAGCGTGGAGAAAGGCCACAGGCCGGAGCTGAACCAAGTGTCCAGCACGTCCTCCTCGCGGGTCAGGTGGGTGCTGCCGCACTTTTCGCACTTGGTGGGATCGGTGCGGCTGACGTTGATGTGCTTGCAGTCATCGCAGTACCAGGCGGGGATCTGGTGCCCCCACCACAGCTGGCGGGAGATGCACCAGTCATGGACGTTCTCCATCCAGTTGATATAAGTCTTGGTAAAGCGCTCCGGCACAAACTTGATGGTGCCATCCTCCACCACGCGGATGGCCTCCTTGGCCAGCGGCGCCATCTTCACGAACCACTGTGCAGAGATCAGGGGCTCCACGTCGTTGTGGCAGCGGTAGCATGTTCCCACGTTGTGGGAGTAGTCCTCAGTCTTGACCAGGTAGCCTTCGGCCTCCAGGTCGGACACGATAGCCTTGCGGCACTCGTAGCGGTCCATACCCTCGTACTTGCCGCCGTTCTCGTTGATCTTGCCATCATCGGCGATGCAGCGGATGACCTCCAGATGGTGGCGCAGGCCCACCTCAAAGTCATTGGGGTCATGGGCGGGAGTCATCTTCACGGCGCCGGTGCCGAAGCCGATCTCGCAGTACTCATCGCCCACAATGGGGATCTCGCGGCCAACCAGCGGCAGGATGCAGGTCTTGCCGATGAGGTGCTTGAACTTCTCATCCTCGGGGTTGACAGCCACGCCGGTATCGCCCAGCATGGTCTCGGGGCGGGTCGTGGCGATGATGATGTCACCGGTACCGTCGGTCAGCGGGTAGCGGATGTACCACAGGTGACCAGGCTTGTCCACGTACTCCACCTCGGCATCGGACAAGGCGGTCAGGCAGTTGGGGCACCAGTTGATGATGCGGCTGCCCTTGTAGATCAGGCCCTTGTCATACAGCTCGCAGAATGTCTCGCGGACGGCACGGGAGCAGCCCTCGTCCATGGTGAAGCGGCTGCGGTCCCAGTCGCAGGACGCGCCCATCTTTTTCTGCTGCTGGACGATGCGGTCGCCGTACTTCTCCTTCCAGGCCCAGACGCGCTCCAGGAACTTCTCGCGGCCCAGGTCATAGCGGGTCATGCCCTCCTTGGTGCGCAGTTCCTCCTCCACCTTGATCTGGGTGGCAATGCCGGCGTGGTCCGTGCCGGGGAGCCACAGGGCATCGTAGCCCTGCATGCGCTTGAAGCGGGTCAGGATGTCCTGCAGCGTACAGTCCAGTGCGTGGCCCATGTGGAGCTGGCCTGTGACATTGGGGGGCGGCATGACGATGGAAAACGGCTTCTTATTGGGGTCGGGCTCCGCCTTGAAGCAGCCGCCGTCCATCCACATCTGGTAGATGCGGGATTCCACGTCCCGCGGATCATACACCTTCGGCAGTTCTTTCATATGCTTTCTCCTTTTTGAGTATTTGGCAAAACAAAAAGTCCGCTCTGTTTTGCCATGGCAAAACAGGGCGAACATCCAGTCCGTGGTACCACCTGTATTCGGGAAACCTCCCGCACTCATGGGTGCAGCTACACCCTGTCCCGATAACGGGGGACTCCCGTCGCAGCCTACTTCCGTTCAGCCCGAAGCTCCGAGACGACTTGGGCGGCGCGTCACGGGCGCTTACACCTGCCGCGCCCTCTCTTGGCTTCCGCTGACCACTTACTGCTTCTCATCATCGCTGTTTTCGTATGGTGGGAGTATACTATATCCGTGAAAAAATGTCAAGGTGGTTCTTTTCAGGTATTTTCTCCGTTCCGTGCGAATGGTTTCTCCGCAAAAAACGGGGGGCGGCAGTGCCGCCCCCTGCCGTATGTACTTACCGCTTGTTGGAGCGTATCCAGATGCCCTGCTTTTCCGCGCTGGCGATGAGGTCATCGCGGAACATGGGGTGGGCAATGCTCACTAACTTCTCCGCTCGCTCCCAGGTGGAGCAACCCACCAGGTTCACGCCGCCGTACTCTGTGACGATGTAATACGCCTGGCTGCGGGGATCGGTGACGATGTCTCCGGGGGTCAGCAGCGGGTTGATGCGGGACTTTACGTTGCCCTGCTTATCCGTGAAGGATGAGGTCAGACAGATGAATGCCTTGCCGCCGTTGGACAGAGCCGCGCCCTCCAGGAAGTCCAGCTGGCCGCCGGTGCCGCTGATCTGGCGGGTGCCGGAGCTCTCGGCGCAGATCTGGCCGTACAGGTCCACGGAGATACAGTTGTTGATGGACACGAAATTGTCCTGCTTACCCACATTAGCGGGATCGTTGCAATAGCTGATGGGGTACGTGACCACACCCGGGTTCTCGCGAATCCAGTCATACAGGTCCGGTGAGCCCAGCGCCAGGCCGAAAATGCTCTTGTAGCGGTCCAGCTTCTTGTGAGTATTGGTAATCTTGCCGGCCTTGTACATGTCCAGGTAGCTGTCGCACAGCATCTCCGTGTGGATGCCCAGACCCTTCAGGTCGCTCTTGGCGATCATCTGTCCCACGGCATTAGGGAGCGAACCGATTCCCAGCTGCAGCGTGGAACCGTCCACCATGTTCTGTACCACGTACTCGGCGATCTTCATCTCTGCCTCGGAGGCCGCGGGGGACTTGACGCTGGGCAGCTTGCCGTGGGGGCCCTCCACGATCATGTCCACGTCGCTGATGTGGATGCACTCGTCCAGGCCGCCGTAGACCCAAGGCAGGTTCTCGTTGACCTCCAGGATCACGATGTCCGCCTTGTCCAGCGTGGCACGGGCGGAGGCGGTGGAGGCGGCAAAGTTGAAGTAGCCGTGCTCGTTCATGGGGGTAACGCACATCATGGCCACGTTCACCGTCAAGAACTGGGTATAGTACCAACCCAGGTTACGGAACACCATGGGGTTGAAATTGCACAGACCCTTGTCGCAGAGCTTGCGCTCGTAGCCGGACATGTGCCAGCTGTTGTAGACGAAGTGCTGGCGGGTAGGGTCGCACTCCACCATCTGAATCGGATCGAAAATCAGGTAGCCGCGGATCTTCACGTCCCGCAGCTCTTCCTTACGGCGGGCCACGGCGGCATCCATCAGCGAGGGGAAGCCCGCGCCCATAGCGATGTCGATCCAGTCGCCGCTCTTGACGACCTTAGCCGCCTCATCCGGTGTGCAGAGTTTGCGCCGGTATTCTGCTGTGTAGTCAAACGGTACTGCCATACTGTTCTCCCTTTCCCCTGATGAAGTAGGATTTTTTACTTTGTTAATTTTATCACTCTCCCTGCTGTATGTCAACAAATTAACGGATATTTATCACCGCAATAAAAAATAATCTGCGCCGAAACAAAAGAAAAATAAGATAGAGCCGCCCTTGGGGCGGCTCTATCTTATTTTGTCACAAATTCACGAAGAAGTTTACCGCGGAGAAACTTCCTCACTTCTCCGCACGGCGCTTGTAGGCGTCGTACTTCTCCTTGGCGGCCTCCTCTGCCTCGGCGAACAGCACCTTGGCATTTTCGGGGAAGCTCAGCTCCAGAGAGGCATAGCGCACCTCGCCCTTCATGAAGTCATACAGCGGCATGGTGGGTTCCTTACTGTCCAGCGTGAAGGTCTTGGTCTCCGGGCTGTACCGGTACAGGTTCCAGTAACCGGAGTTGACAGCGTCCTTCATCTCCTGCTGGACGTTGTTCATACCCTTCTTGATACCGTGGTTGATGCAGGGCGCGTAGCAGATGACGATGGACGGACCCTTATGAGCCTCGGCCTCCTTGATGGCCTTGATGAGCTGGTTGGGATTGGCACCCATGGAGCACTGTGCCACATACACATTGTCGTAGGTCATCATCAGCATACCAAGGTCTTTCTTCTTGGTCTTCTTGCCGCTGGTCTGGAACTGCGCCACCGCGCCGATGGGCGTGGCCTTGGAGGACTGTCCGCCGGTATTGGAGTACACCTCGGTGTCCACCAGCAGCACGTTGACATCCTCGCCCATGGCGAAGACGTGGTCGAGGCCGCCGTAGCCGATGTCGTAGGCCCAGCCGTCGCCGCCGTACATCCACATGGTCTTCTTGGACATATCCTTCTTGCGCTTGAGGATCTCGTCCACGATGGCCTGCTCCTCGGCAGAGAACTTGCCATTCTCCAGCAGCGCCACCAGCGCCTCGGTAGCGGGAGTGGAGGCGTCCAGATCCTCGTAGGTCTCCAGCCACTTGGCAATGGCGGCCTTGACGGTCTCATCCTTGGTCAGCGCATCCAGCTCCTTGACGTAGCCGGTGACGCACTCGCGCAGCTGCTTGACAGCCAGACACATACCGTAGGAGAACTCGGCGTTGTTCTCAAACAGGGAGTTAGACCATGCCACGCCCTTGCCCTCGGCGTTCTTGCAGTACGGCACGCAGGGCATGGCCGCGCCCCAGGCCTGGGTGCAGCCGGTGGCGTTGGCCAGATACATCTTGTCGCCGAACATCTGGGTCAGCAGCTTGATATAGGGCGTCTCGCCGCAGCCGGCGCAGGCGCCGTTGAACTCCACCAGAGGCTGCTTGAACTGACTGCCCTTCAGGGTGAACTTGTCCACGCGGGAGGTCTTTTCCTTCACGCCGGTCAGGAAGTTCCAGCCGGTCTGATCCAGAGACACCTCGTGAGCAGGTACCATCTTCAGCGCCTTGCCGCTCTTGGGGCAGGAGGCCACACAGCTGCCGCAGCTGGTGCAGTCCAGCGTGGACACGCCCATGGTATACTTCAGGCCGTCCAGCCCGGGGCCCTTGGCATCCACCAGCGTCATATCCACGGGAGCGGCCTTGACCTCGCCCTCGTCCAGCAGGAACGGGCGGATGACGGCGTGGGGGCAGACAAAGGAGCACATATTGCACTGGAGGCACTCGGCAGCATCCCACACAGGCAGATGGGTGGCGATGCCGCGCTTCTCGTAGCGGGAGGTACCCAGCGGCATGGTGCCGTCCTCCATGCCCTTGAAGGCGGAGACGGGCAGATCGTCGCCCTTCTGGGCGTTGATGGGTACCAGAATGTTCTTGATGACGTAGGGCAGGTTCTCGCCGGCGGGCTTCAGCGCCTTGTCGGTGAGGTTCGTCCACTCGGGCTTCACCTTGACCTCCACCAGTGCGTTAAGGCCGGCGTCCACGGCGGCGATGTTCATGTTGACGATCTTCTCGCCCTTCAGGCCGTAGGTCTTCTTGACGGCGTCCTTCATGTGGGCCACGGCGTCCTCCACGGGGATGACGTTGGCCAGCTTGAAGAAGGCGGCCTGCAGCACCATGTTGGAGCGGTTGCCCAGTCCCAGCGCCTGCGACTCCTTGTTGGCGTCGATGATATAGAACTTGATGTCGTTGTCGGCGATATACTTGAGGATCTCGCCGGGAACGTGCTGTTCCAGCTCGTTCTCCGCCCACTCGCAGTTCAGCAGGAAGCTGCCATGGGGCTTCAGCTCGTGGATGATGTCGTACTTGGTCAGGTACGTCTGGTTGTGGCAAGCGATGAAGTCCGCGTTGGACACATAGTAGGTGGAGCTGATGGGGTGCTTACCGAAGCGCAGGTGGCTCTTGGTGATGCCGAAGGACTTCTTGGTGTCGTACTCAAAGTACGCCTGGCAGTACATATCCGTCGTCTCGCCGATGATCTTGATGGAGTTCTTGTTGGCACCCACCGTACCGTCGGAGCCGAGACCCCAGAATTTGCAGGAGATGGTGCCCTCCGGCTCGGTGAGCAGAGGTGCGCCCACGGGCAGGGACAGATGGGTCACATCGTCCACGATGCCGATGGTGAAGTGATTCTTCGGCTCATCCAGCAGCAGGTTGTCGAACACAGCCTTGATCTGGGCGGGGGTGGTGTCCTTGCTGCTCAGACCGTAGCGGCCGGCGTAGATGGCGGGGCGGTCGCTCTCGTTGATATAGGCGGCGCAGATGTCCTCGTACAGAGGCTCGCCGATGGAGCCGATCTCCTTGACGCGGTCGAGGACGGCGATCTTCTTCACCGTCTTGGGCATGGCGGCTATCAGGTGCTTGCGGGAGAAGGGGCGGAACAGGTGTACCTGCAGGAAGCCCACCTTCTCGCCCTTGGCGTTCAGATGGTTGACGACCTCCTGTGCGCAGCCGCCCACGGAGCCCATGGCCACGATGACGCGCTCGGCGTCGGGCGCGCCGTAGTAGTTGAACAGGTGGTACTCACGGCCGGTCAGCTTGCTGATCTGAGCCATGTAGTCCTCCACGATGTCGGGCAGCTCGGCGTAGGCCGTGTTGTTGGACTCGCGGAGCTGGAAGTAGATGTCGGGGTTATCCACCAGAGAACGCATCCGGGGATCCTCCGGGTTCAGGGCATTGGCGCGGAAGGCAGCCAGTGCGTTGCGGTCCACCAGCTTGGCGTACTCGTCGTAGCTCAGCACGTCGATCTTCTGGATCTCATGGCTGGTACGGAAGCCGTCGAAGAAGTGCAGGAACGGGATGCGGGCCTTGATGGCGCTCAAATGTGCCACGGCAGCCAGATCGGCGGATTCCTGCACACTGCCGCTGGAAAGCAGGGCAAAGCCCGTCTGACGGCAGTTCATTACGTCGGAGTGGTCGCCGAAGATGGAGAATGCGTGGGTACCCACGGTGCGGGACGCCACGTGCAGCACGCCGGGCAGACGCTCGCCGGAGATACGGTGCAGGGTGGGGATCATCAGCATCAGGCCCTGAGAGGCGGTGAAGCTGGTGGCCAGCGCACCGGCCTCCAGTGCGCCGTGGCACGCGCCGCAGGCGCCGGCCTCGGACTGCATCTCCACCAGACGAACCGGCTGGCCGAAGATGTTCTTCTTGCCGTTGGCCGACCACGCGTCGGCGTGCTCCGCCATAGGGCTGGAGGGTGTGATGGGGTAGATGGCTGCGACCTCGGAGAACGCATAGGCGACGTATGCCGCCGCCTCGTTGCCGTCGCAGATCTTCATGATCTTGCTCATATGATTCTTTCCTCCTCTTTTCTATCAGCTCCTCCCTGCTTTGCCACAGGAAAGAGCCTAGATATACCGTGTAAAAGTATAGCATTTCGATTGCCGTAGGTCAATGAACAAAAGAGATTCTGTGACATACGTCACAGAATCTCTTTTCACTTTGTATAAAAAACCAATAGCGGCGGCCCGCATCAAACCACCACGGGGCGCTCGCCCAGCGCCAGCTTTCCACCGCTGACGGTGACTTGCCCGCCCAAACGGTTCTCGTACACACCGTCCGGCAGATCCACGGCCACTTCACCGCCGCGGCCCCGCAGGTCAAACACGCCCAGTGCGCGGCCCTCCGGTCCCTCGTAGTGGCCCAGCGCCACACTGTCGCCGGCGGTTACCCACCAGAAGCCGCCGCCCAGCGGCAGCGTCTGCTTCATGGCCTTGCAGGCGGTGAGGTACCGCTGCACGTCCAGCCGCATGTCGCCGTAGTTGTCGTCGGCGTCGAAAAGACCCACCCGCTTTTTGGGCGCGTACTCCATGCCGCTGTACAGCATGGCGGCACCCCGCTGGAAGTACAGGAATCCCAGCCAGTGGTACAGCTGGCGGTCACTGGTGAACCAGGAGGCCGCGCGGCAGGTGTCGTGGTTCTCCAGGCAGCGGGCCTTGATGTAGCCAGTGGGATACGTCAGCTCCTGATAGTTCAGGATGTCCGTGTAGGTCCGCAGGGACAGATCTCCCTTCAGGAAGCCCTCGTAAAAAGGCCAGATGTCGTAGTCGTAGGTCATGTCGAAGGCGCGGTACAGCTCGGTATCCGTGGCGCAGGCCGCGCCCGTGCGGCGCATGCCCAGCACGTAGGCACCGTGGACGCTTTCGGCCAACCAGATGCAGCCAGGGCGCACCGTCTCCACCTGGCGGCGTGCCTCACACCAGAAGTCCAGCGGGACGCTGCTGGCCACGTCGCAGCGGAAGCCATCCACGATGGCGGCCCACTGCTTCAACGTGTCGATCTGGTAGTTCCACAGGTCGCGGTTGCTGTAATCCAGGTCCACCACATCCCACCAGTCCGCCACCTTTCGGGTAGGGCGACCCTCTGCGTCGCGGAGGAAGTACTCCGGATGAGTGTGGGCCAGCACGGAGTCCGGTGAGGTGTGGTTGTACACCACGTCGATGATGCACTTCATGCCGCGAGCGTGGATGGCATCCACCAGATGGATGAAGTCCTCCCGCGTGCCGTACTCGGGATTGATGCCGCGGTAGTCCTGAATGGCGTAGGGGCTGCCCAGAGTGCCCTTACGGCCCTCCGAACCAATGGGATGGATGGGCATGAGCCAGATGATGTCTGCACCCAGCCCCTTCAGGCGGTCCAGGTCGCCCTCCAATGCGCGGAAGGTGCCTTCTTTGGTGTGGTTGCGCACAAAGACGCTGTAAATCACCTGATGCAGCAGATTCTGATCGGTATGCTCTGCCATGACGTGTACCTCCTTATTTCAGAAACTCCAGAAATTCATCTTCCGTGAGGACGGGGATGCCCAGCTGCTGCGCCTTTTGCAGCTTGCTGCCGGCGTTCTCTCCCGCCACCACGTAGCTGGTCTTTTTGGAAACGGAGCCGGACACCTTGCCGCCCCGCTTCTCGATCATCTCCCCCGCTTCATCGCGGGTAAACTTCTCCAGTGCGCCGGTAAGGACAAAAGTCATTCCAGCAAAACGTCTGTCAACCATTTCCTCTTTACAGGTCATATTGAGCCCTGCGGCCTTCAGACGTGCCAGCAGGTCCTGGGACTGTGGGCTGTCCATCCACTGGCGGATGTATTTCGCCGTGATGGGCCCCACGTCATCAATGGCGGTCAGCTCCTCCTCCGTGGCGGTGGACAGCGCGTCCATGCTGCCGAACCGTGCAGCCAGCACCTTGGCGGCCTTCTCACCTACCTGCCGGATGCCGAGGGCAAAGATGAGGCGCCACAGGTCGTCCTCACGGCTTCTGGCGATGGCCTCCACCGCGTTCCGGGCGGACTTCTGACCCATACGGTCCAGCTCCGCGATCTGCTCCGGCCGCAGGCTGTACAGGTCGGCGGCAGTCCTGACAAGGCCGCTGTCCACCAGCTGCTGTATCACGGCGGGACCCAGACCGTCGATGTCCATGGCGTTTCGGCTGGCGAAATGGGTCAGATTCCGCAGCAGCTGGGCAGGGCACTCCGCGCCGGTGCAGCGCAGAGCCGCGCCATCCTCGTCCCGCACCACC
>ERZ779895.1503-NODE-1503-length-24615-cov-2.662744_pt1 | contig 24615 bp, 16 predicted proteins | sample MGYA00511093_ERZ779895 | MGnify/ENA primary metagenome ERZ779895 (study PRJEB29588, sample SAMEA2142970) | human gut metagenome | biome: human gut; feature: human-associated habitat; material: faeces | place: Denmark | collected 2008/2010 ... | reverse complement strand
TTTGTAATCTTTGCTTTACCTGGTGCAACTTTATTTTTCTTTGTTTTTGAATTACTTGTCTTGTATTGCACAGAACCTGAAAAATATACTATAGTCCCTACTTTTAGTTTAGTCTTTTTTGCTTTTTTAGTATGCTTTTTCGCTGCTTTTAACTTGCCTTTCTTTCCTTTGTCAGAAGAATTTTTATTGTTTTTCTTTATCTCATTTGTATTTTCGGTATTGCTATCTGACATCTTCTTATTATCATAGTTACCATTATTAATAGAAAAAACATAAAAAGCTATCAGTATAATCACACAGGATATGAAAATAACTGACCTATTACGCCTAAAGAATGAAAGTTTCATTTTTTCTCTTTGTCTGACTCTTTTTATATATTCTTCTTTTTCTTCTTTACGAAGTTTATTTATTTTATCACAATACTTTTCCAAATCCGGTGGTGTATTTTTATTTTTAATTTCATACAACTCTCTAAATTTAATCATACAACTTCCTCGCTCAAAACTTCATCTATTATTTCTTCTGTAATTTTAAGTTTATTTTTACTACTAAAATTATTTTTATAAAACGATGCAGCAATAAGTCTTTCTGAATAATTTTTCAAATCTGCTCCGGATGGTCTATACAAATCAAAGTATTCATCCGCATACTCTTTAAGTTCCTCTAAGTCTCGCCCTGCCATAAGCCAGACTATTTTTTGACTGATGATATATTTTGTTCTTTTTATTTTTTTGCGTTTTTGTATATACTTATCATATGCCTCTTTCGCAACACTGTCATCAACAGCTTCAACTTTTGGATTATCTGCACAAAACTGCTTTAACATTTTTATACCATCATCCTCTGAAGGATCTTTCATTTCTACTTTGTCATCTATTCTTCCTGCTCTAATCATTGCCTCATCTAATTTTTCATAAAAATTTGTTGCAGCCATAAATAATACTTTTGTCTTTGCATTTCTAAATGTGTCTGTATCATCCAACTGCGTAAGCATTGTTCCTCTAACTCTCGAATCCAAAAGCTCTTTTGAAGCTAAAGAATCAAATTCATCAAAGAATAATAAAACGCCCTTTATGTTCTCTCCGCACATTTCTGATAATTGTAACGCACTATTAAATATTTTTATTAATGTTTTATTTTGATCACTTAAACTTATTTTAGTAAAAGTGTCACTTGTAATCTTCATAAAATAAAGTTTATGTTCATTTGCTGCCGCCTTTGCAATCTGAGATTTTCCATTTCCCGGAGGTCCGTATAACAAAATTCCTCTCTTTATTTTAATTCCATATTCTTCGGCTTTTACTCTTTGCAAAGGATCAAAAATTGCAACCTGCTGATCAATGACTCTTTTTATATCATCACACCCTATAATATTTTTATATTTTATCTTATCATCAGGTCTGCTTATGATTATCCCCAAACTGTCCTCAAGATTTCTTACCAAATCTTCTTCAAATAACTTTAAACATTTATAAAACAATTCTTTTGTTTCTGATTCATCCTTATATTCTGACAAAACTTTTATATTTTTTTGAGATTCTTTTTCAAGATTATTAACAAAATCTTTTATATCTCTTCCCGACATATGATTTGTCTTATCAAGAAATTCATCAACAAACCCAAATGTTGCAAACGGCATACCCTTTTTTTCTAGAAGCTTAGTGAATAACTGTTTTCTTTCATTCTTATTAGGAAGCGGTATTTCTATTGGTTTCCCTAACCTGCTTTTTATAGCATTATCCAGCACTCCGACTCTGTTAGTCGCCGCCACTACAAAAACTTTACTTTTCCCTGCAAGCATTCCATCCATTTCAACAAGAAATTGATTAACCATATCCTTTGCAAAACTATCTGAATCATTTCCACCCTGATCTCTACTCGGAAATACAGTATCTGCTTCATCTATAAATAATATCGTTGGTGCATTTGCTCGTGCTTTTTGAAAAATCCTTTTGATTTTAGGAGCAGATTGTCCAACATATTCAGCCTTTAAATCTGCCAATGAAGCACTCATAAAATAACAGTTTTTTTCATTTGCAAGTGCTTTTACAAGATAGGTCTTACCTGTTCCGGATGGTCCTGTCAAAATAAAACCTTTCGTAACTTCCGAAACATCTTCTGCATTTAAAAATTTATCAACTCTTGCAACTACCTCTTCCTTCGTTTCAGGTGCCAATACAACATCATCTAAATATACTTTTTCTTCTATTATCTTATCTAATGAATCCGAAAAATCAGCATGATCTATCCTGCCGTTTTTCTCCACCATTACTTTTTCAAAAATACGCACAGCTTCTTTTAACGACTTGTCTCCTGATGCAATGGCTTCTGAAATCATTGATAATTCTTTGAAAAAATTATCGCCAAGCTCTTTACCTGCTTCTTTATAATTTCTAATATAAATTCTTAAAAATACCGAGAATACCTCTTCCGCTGATGGTGAACCTAACATAATTGTATTTTTACCATCAATTGAAAAATTATAGTTTTTCAACATCTGTATTTCTTCAATACTATATATTACATATGCATTTTTAAGTGACGATAATTTTTTTGCCTTTTCAATATATTCCAATTCAGTATCATTAGATGATCTACACATTCCCGCAGTCCATTCGTAATCTTCAAAGAAAAACAATACCATTTTATCCCTGTGCTCTTCACTGAATGTTATTGCCTTTTTAAAATTGACTTTTTCTTTTGAATCAGCAGTATTTTCAACTGCTTTTTCTCCGGCATCATTTTCATCTTCTTTCTTTGCCACTTTTTGTGCATTATCATTTTTTGTCCCTGCTGCATCGTTATTAACATTATTCAAAGATAACTTTTTACTTTTTGTTATACTTGTAGCTGCCTTTTTACCTTCAAATATCTTATCAGAACACTCTCTAATTTCTCCATTAACATATTCATATGCAGAAAAAACATCATTTTTACAATAAAAAAAATAGTCAATCATTCCTTTTTCAAAAAAAGAATATTTAAGCACATCTGCTATTTCACAAACACCTCTGTATAAGTCATATAAATACCAGTCATGAATATAATCACCATAAAAATAAAAAGTATTTTCACCTTTTGCTATCTCTTTATCTATACTCTCAAAAACTCTATTCTCCATTATTTATCCGCCTCATCCTTCGGTAATTTACTTATCACCTTTTCCAATTGTTTCATTGCAATATCAAATTCTTTATTTGAACCATTTTCATATTTTTTCAGTTCATCATTGTATGATTTTAATTTCCTGTCATATTCAACTTTTTTTCTTTTTAATTCATTTGTTTTTTTCTGTATTTCACTCTTTTTCTTTTTTATTGCATCATCAGAATAATTATCTAATTCTGCTTTTAATCTTGAAACTTCCGTATCTAATTGAACAACACTATCCTTTACTTCTTTTCTTTCCTCTTTTATCTTTTGCAGTTTTTCTTTTTCCTCTTTTAATGCTTCTTTTCTTCTTTCCAGATCAGCTATACTCTCTTCTAAATCTGTCTTTTCTTCACTAAAATCTGCTGCATCTCCAAATAAAGTGGAAAACTTATTACACATTTTATACAAAACATCAGAAGTATCAAACCAATCAAGCATATTCTTTTTCATATCTGATACCTTGAATTCAGCAATTATTCTTTTCAAAATATTAGCTGAAAACGGATATAAGTCTATAAGACTTTTTATACAATTCATCCTCTGATCATCATCTATTTCCATTATCTTCTTTGATAATCCGCCTGAATTTTCATCTATTGAATAATAAATAAAATTCTGCATTAAATCTATGCTGTCGCTTAATTTTTCAATAGGTTCTTCTGACTCCAGTACATTTATAACATCTTCCGTTCTATATTCCATACTCATATCTAATATCTCCATTTTCCCGCTATCGTGATAAATTCTGTTTTACAGTTGACTCATTTTTATGTCCCTGTACTTCCCTGTTAGCACCATGTATTGACTTGCCGTTTTTGGTAATATCCTCTATAAATAATTCGTTTTCGGCAAGTTTTTTTCTTATCTCATCCCAGGATGCAGCACAGGTTCCTTTTGTAGCTTCTTTGTGGTCTATTGTAATAATAACCCTGCCATCGTCTACAACTGAAACTTTATCAAAAGTAATACATTCATCTCCGGCACTACATTCTACACAATAGCCATCTTCTCCATTTGGATTTTCTGAAACATTAACATCATAATTTAATTCTAACATTGCCTTCTCAATCGTCAGCATATTATATATTGTTTTCATTTTATTCTCATGAAGATTTGCTGCATATTCAGACGCATCAGCTATCAATGCTTCAACACTTTTTAGTTCTTTCTCTGTTTCATCAAACTTGTCATCCCTTATCATTTTTTCTGATTTTTCTAATCTTTCTAAAATTTCAAAAGGATAATCTTCTTTGCTGAATTTTTTCAAAAATTCAATCAAAGAATTCATATTAGCATCATTTTCTGAAAATTCATCCTCAGGATCAGAAAAGACCTGTTTATTAACCCTTTTTTCTAAAGTAATCAGCTTAACTGTCAATTCCTCTTTTCTTCTTATATACTCTCCATATTTTTCATCTAATTTATTTCTAAATGATGAAATTTTTGAAACAATCTCTGTGCACTCTTTTACAGCCGAATCATCATCATATTTTTTAAACTTATCAACTATTTGTTTCAGCTCGCAATATTCCTCCTTCAGAAACTTGTCCGCAATCTGCTGTTCTATTTCATTAAAATCATCATTTACTCTGCTTTTCGCTTCAGATGCTTTTTTCCTCATATTTTTAACTGCCCGAGTCTTATCTTCTAAATCCTCTATTTCTTCTCTTAATTTTTCAGCCCGCTTCAATCTCATATCCAAATTACTTATATAAGCATTTGATGAAGTTTCAATTTTTGAACTATCTCTATTCAAATCAGAAACACGCTGCGACAATTTTCTGTAATTATCCTGAACTTTTTTAGCATCCGCATATTCACTGTCACAATACCACGGATCATTTCTTCCCTGCGAACTAATCTTTCTTTTAAGATTTTTTCTTACAACATCTGCAAACTCATCATTCTTCTTGTAATCTGCCATTAAATTGTCATATTCCAATGAATCAAACATAGGTACTGTTGCACTTTTTTCATTTTTCAATTTTTTTACTTCTTCTTCTAACTCATTAGCAAGATTAGGAAATTCACATTTTGCATCATCCGATATTACAAAATCAATATTACTGATTTTAGTCTCACATTCTTCTTTTTTTCTTTTAGCTTTGTCCGTACTTTCTTTAGCATTTTTACATGAAGAATTTAATATATCAATCGATGCGCATCTTGTCTTCTCTCCATTTCTCAATAATGAATTAACTTCTGATGCCTTCCTTCCACTCATTTTTAATCCCTCCAATCTTTATTAAAAACTTTTCATAAAACTCTTTCGGTGGAATTCCTATGAAAAATACTTCACCATCATCCTTTATATCAAACGAAAATTCTCTGTTTTTATTTTTCAATATCTCATCCGAATAACTGCTATACTTATTAGTAAAAAAATAAATATGCTGGTTATCAGATCCCCTGTATATGGAGTTATTGTTTCTCTCTTCTATGTATTCACCGTCAACAAAAATATCTACAAGTTTTAATAAATCCATACAATCCGGATACATTCTTTTTAATTCTTCTAATTCATACCCCGAAAAAAGCATAACATCTAAGTTACTCATCTCTTTTATTTTTCTTATCATATATAATAACTCTTCATATTGCAGAAATGGTTCTCCGCCACTTATCGTTATACCTGCAATATCATCGTTTTCTAAAATTTTATCTGTTAATTTTCTTACATCTGTCTCATATCCTCCTTGTAAATCCTGTCCCTCAGGATTTATGCATCCTTTACACCTTTTCGCACAACCCTGCATCCATATGGCAAATCTTTTTCCCGGTCCCAGACTTCTTGTTTTTGACAAATAGCTTATTCTCATTTATTCACCCTTTATCAATGCTTTCTTTTCAATATCACCACCATTTTCCATATACAATGCCGGAACATATATTTCAACAGCAGAAACAAAATCATTTCCTCTCGGATTATTTATATCCCTCATTTTCTTCCTGTCAAAACTTACCTTTTCTTGAACATCTAAACCAAGACAATCTAATGCAACAAACTCCTCATATTTTTTGTCAACTTTTCTATAATAGTCATTTATAACATTAATAAGTTTTATTTCATCCTCCGTTAAACATTCAATATGTGCTGATTTATAATCACTTAACTGTTCTACTACTTTGCGTGCAAAGGTAAATCCTTTACCAATATTATTTGCCAATGTTATTGCATCCTTAATTGATAATGATTCGTTAAGAGAAATTCCCATCTTTTCTGTAATCAATGTTTCCATTGAATCGCACTTTAACATACAATCAAATATATTTTTATAATCTGCTATTGCTGAATTAAATTCCTCTTTTTTGTTTTCAGTATCTTCTGTTAAAGTTTTCAAACTATTCGCAATTTCTTCTTTATTTTGTTTTACAACATCTAATTCTTTTTTAAGATTATTGTTGATTTTCTGTTCTTCACTTAAGTTCTATTCAAGCTTCTCCTTTGCTTCCTGCTCTTCGCTTAAGTTCTGTTCAAGCTTCTCCTTTGCTTCCTGTTCTTCACTTAAGCTCTGTTCAACTTTCTCCTTTGCTTTTTGTTCTTTACTTAAACTTTGTTTCAAGTCTTCATTTGCTTTTTGTTCTTCACTTAAACTTTGTTTCAAGTCTTCATTTGCTTTCTGTTCTTCGCTTAAGCTATCTTCGAGTTCTTTTCTGGCATTTTGCTCTGCTGTCAGCCTACCCTCAAGTTCTTTTCCGGCATTTTGCTCTGCTGTCAGTCTATCTTCCAGCTCTTCCTTTGCACTTCTTTCTATTTTTAATTCCTGCTCAAGATTCTCCATATTACCGTTATCAGGCTTTATAAACAAATCTCTATATCTGCATAACATTTCCCACTCTAACCGGTTACTTTCTGCTTTTTCTTTTCTTACAATCATTCCCAACAATTTTTTCAATTCAGACTTACAATTCAGCACAAACATTTCTTCATTGTAATTATTTGTTTCAACATGCACAGCATCTATTGAATCAATTACATTTATATAATCTACACGAACAAGATTATATAAATCATCCATCCTTTCCATCATTGTCTGAACTGCACTCATTGTTTCATCACAATTTTTCTTTATATCCATCTGTTCTCTTCTCATGGAAATCGTATTTTCATATATCATCATCATTTTTTCATATGTATTTTTATTTTTCGCTCTAGACATATTTATCTCCTCCTATTCTATTTCAAAACCATACTTTCAAATACAACATCTTCAGGTATTTCATCAGCACTTCCATAGTTTCCGGCACAGTAGTCAACGATTATATTGTCTCTTACTTTAACCCACAATACTTCTCCTTTATGTTCAGGCATACTTATTGGAAGCCTTTGAATTCTCGCTTTTTCTTTTTCCTCAGGAATATATGTAGAATAAAATATATCAACATCCTTATTTTTAATCTTTCTAAATTTTTTCCACTGACCAGTCTTATCCGAATTATCTACACATATTTTAAATTCACCTGTTCCCTCATTAAAGAATCCTAAATAATATTTGAAATAATCTGAATCACCCTGCACTTCAAAATTATTTAATCTTAGCTGTCCAAATGCAACTGCTGTTTTAGGTGTCAACGCATATCTTTTATTTTCTTCAGTGTTATCCTGTATCTGATCAACCAACTGTATATTTTTATTATTTGGAAATTCGACATTCATCTCCTCTTCAACATATTTACTTCTTGAGCTGTTACCTGCTTTAAAGATATATACTTCATCCTCTTTAAAACCATCTTCTTCCTTGAAAGCCTGTCTTAATTCACGGCCAAATGATTTAACCGTATCTTTAATTTTATTGTTCAGGTCGTCCTCTATATCATCAAACTGGACAGATAAGTTACAATCCGTCAGCTCGCCGCTTTTATTATACAATTCAATGTGATAGCTGGACTCTATATTATCATCACCCATCTCAAATATTTTTCTGGCAATTTTGGCACTTATAATATTCATATTAGCCTTAGCAAAGTCATTTCTGTTAAACATACTTTCTGGAATATCATCCGGATTATCCTCTCCATAAGGCTTAATTATAGGGATATCATTGTCAAGCATCTCATTTGTACTGTCACAGTATATCTTAAATGCTATTTTCTCTATCAGGATTTCACCACCAAAATTTTCACGACCGCCTACTTTTAATATTTTCAATGTAACATCGTCGTCCTCATTTAAGGCTGTACCAAATGAAAAGTCTAATGTACCTCCGCCAAAATCATATACAGCAAAAAACTTTTTTTCATTTTCTGCAATCTTAAAATATTGTGTTCCACACAAAGCACCTATGTACGCTACCGGCTCCGTATGTTCCATAATTACATTAACTTTATTTCTCATGTTTTTAGGAACAGATCTTTTTATTCCATACATAAGTGACTTTTTTAATACATTTTTTATCTCATCTGTAAACATGACCGGACTTGTTATCTGAAAATCAGTAAATATTTTAGTATGTTTTGTCAAGTCATTAACTGTTTTTCCTATCAAATAGCCATAAAACGCTACAGGGTCGAAATGCTTTTCGTCACATTCTTCCGGATTGGCAACTACATCAACAAATAACTCTTTATCTTCATATGGGTTAAAATCAATCTGCTGCTTTTCCTGAATAATCTGATATGGAATCATTTTTATAAGACTTAATATTGCATTTAATTCTTTTCTGCTTGTAAATTCATCACCTAATATTTCTTTGACATTATATCCAAAATCAAAATCTATTCCCCCATTAATTTTCTTTAAATAATCATCTTTGCTTCCTTTCTTAGGCAACGGCATATCATCATTTATCTGTTTCCATTCTTCATACAGATTTTTCCATCTGTAGATCATAATATTAGTTGGATTTTCAAATATATTGTGAGAATTATTATCATCTGAATTTATATCATTTGAAGATAAACTCAATAGTTCTGTTTTTTCATCCCCCTCTATCGCCACACAAGTTGACGATGTTCCAAAGTCTACAGACGCAGGTGTATCACTGATTAAATCTCTGTCACAAACATCAGGATTAGTGTTTATAACCATAATTTCAATCGGATATTTATATATTGTTGTTCTGTTATTTCCAATTTCACATTTTACTTCAATATCTCCGCTAAACTTCAAACGCTGTTTATTTTGTAGTTCTCCTGAAAATGCTTTTCCTAATAAATCTGTATCAAGGTCAATAATGACATTTTTTTGCTGCATATTCACATCAAAATAATCTGATACAAAATTTTGAGTTGTACTGTCCTCTCCATTTATCCTTTTTAGATTAATTCTGGCAGAAGCTTTCCCTGTAAAGCATTTAACATCCGAAAACTCTATTTCAATTCTTCGGTTTCCATAGTCAGACCAAACTCCACGATTTTTATCATACAAATATTCCTTTGTTATCTTTTCACTTCCTAAAAGCAGATATTCAGTTATGTCCTGATATGTTATTTTGGGTATCACATATTCAGTCTGGATTTTTCCTATCACACCATTATCTATCAGTTGATTTAATGTTGCATTCACTTTTTCATTGTCATATACTTCTAAAGGCTGTTCCTCTCCGTCCAAAACATATGTCAAACACATCTTTTGTTTCCCTGTAAGATTTGGCATTGCAATATCCGGAAAACGCATATTTTTATTTGCTAAATACTCTATCACATATTTTTGTTCATCCACTATATTTTCAATTGTAATCTTAAATAACTTTTTTTCACTCATCTTCCTTGTTCCTCCATATAATATAAACATTTATCGTAATCTGTATCAGTCACTTCAAATAAATGTGTGAGATACTTTTTTATATCATTCTTTTTGCTATAACTATAATTTCCTATACAGCTTAAAACCATCAAATCGAGCAGCAAATCTTCCTTGTCATCAATATCTGTATATATATTTTTTTGTAAATCAACCAATTCATTTTTCTGACAACTATATATCAATTTAAATACTTCCAGAAGCTTTTTTGAAGCTATTTCAAATTTCTCAGCAATTCCTTTTAAAAATATTAATTGTTTTGCCGATACCCCTATATTCAAGGCACAAAATGAAATCAACATCTTTATATAAATTTCTCTTTGATAATAATCGGCTTTACTGCACGGATGAAAATCAATCTCTGTATTATCATCCCATATGATATTTTTCAAATCAGCTATCAAATCAATAAACTCATCTGTCAATATATATTTATCTTCACATATAGATGTAATATATGAACTTTGAATACTCTCCTGCTCTAACTTATAGGCTTTTTGTTCTATGATAATCATATTGTTGTATAATACTACAATATATCTTTTTCTCTTTTTTTCTATATACACAGCTAAAATAGCATCTTCAGATATATTATAGATTTCAGAATACTTTTTTTTAGTTTCCGAATCATTTTTTATATTTCCAGAGTTATGTTTCTTTTTCCACATATCTATTCCTGTTGAATACTTCTTTATTAATAAATCTTTTAAAAAAGAATTTTCACAAAAATTTGGTGCAAAGAAATACTCATCTCTGTCAAACAATTTATAATCAATCACTTGTCTCATAATCTGTTCCATTTATATTTTAATGATTATAAAATCATTTTCTCCTTCCTGTAATCTCTTTTACATTTCATCTGTCATACATATTTTTTCTTAACACATATTCTTCCTGCCATATATGCGTTATCTGTTGCTTATTCATCTCTTTAAGGGATATTATATATCTCTAGAAGAGATATGTCAAACCATTATATAAAATAAAAAAGCAGCCATTACCGTAAATAACTGCTTTTCATTTTTACTTAATTTAATATCCCCTTATCCCTGCATCTTCAACTATCCGCTTTTTCTATCTGGTTAATTTTATCTGCTATAACCTTTTTCAATTCGTCATTATATAATTTAACCAGCCATTCAACAGCATCTTTTGCCTGTTTTTCTATCCTATCTGATGCATAACCGCATGATGTCAATAAATCTTTTGCTAATTCCTGAAATGCCGCTCTGATATTCTGGTAACAATACCTGTCTTTATATTTTGGGTTTCCTCTCCAGTCACTTCCACATTCCACTTCCATATCATCCGTATCCCAATAACAATCATACTGTGAAGCCGGGTAGTCAAATTCTGATTTCACACCTGAAATAAGTTCATCCGAAACAAGTTCGCCCTTTTTCAGCATTTTCCATGTTGTATCCCTGTTTGGAAATACATCAACATTTACAAAATCCTGCGGCAGCCTGTCCCCAAGTATTGTTTTTATTCCTTCCAGTATTTTGCTTACTCTTTCATTGCACTGTGCATATACACTTCCCTCTTCAGGATTTTCTGTATAATATGGCTTCAAATGAATTACTCTGTATTCAGTGATAATATTTAAAATTATACTGTCTACCTGTGAGTACATTGCTCTCTCGAACTCACGCAATGCTGCACTCTCAGCCGCTCCGTCACTTGAATAATCATATCTGTATTCTCCTGACGCTGCCGGTATCGGAATCGTATATTCATTTTTATCAAATTTAAGCTGCTTTTCGTTTGGATTTTCCAAACCTTTGTACTCTTTTAACTGCTTAATCAAATCACTTAACACTTTCTCTTCGTTATCTGCCTCATCTAATTCAAATGCTTTTACGGGACATATCTCACTTAAATTTCTAAATTCTTCGCTGACATCATCAAGAATCGTTCCGGATTTTACATTCAGATCTCCGTTTGATGATGTTTCCAAAAAATTATATCCAAGTCCCAAACAACTTCCACAACCGACACAATTGCTGTTAATTTTTAAGCTTCCTCTCATATTCATCCTCCTCTACTGTATCTGTTTTAACATATCTCTTCCCTGCTGTATTACTTTAATGGACTCTTTTTCAATATTTCCATTTTCATCTAATAATGGAGTATTTATTATTCTGTAAATTAACTTTGTTAATGACAATGATACATTTAATGCATTAATATCATCTTCTGAATAATTTTCTGAATCCAAGCCATTATTTTTTAAAATAATACTTATATTTTTTATTGACTTCATATACAACATTCCAAGTTTTTCCAGCAGTTCTGTAATTATCATAGTATGCTGTGTAATCCCCTCTAACGCTATACATATTGAATCAATTTGAGCAGTCACTGCACTTGCCATTGCTTTATTTTTAGAAGCGGTTTTTAAATTCATTTTTGATTCTTTTATCATTACGCCTCCAATTCCCATAAGTGCAAACGATATAGCATATTGCGAATTTTTCATTATCATTCCGCTTGTTACTGCCGGCAATTCAACATATTGTTTGATTTGATTTTGTATCGCATCTATTTTTTCAATTTCTTCAATACCTCTTCCTTTACCGAACTGAATCTTTCTTATAATACTATATTGTTCCTGAAACATACTCAGATGATATGTTAATAATCCATTTTTTCGTTTTGCATTTATTTGCAACTGATTTAAAAAATCATTTTGACATTTTTCCAGCCTGGCATTTGCATCTGCTATCTTTGTAAACGCTTTTATATTCTTCTTTGTCGCCTCTTTATCTAACTTAGCTGATTTGTTAATCTGTTGTGCGAACAATATTCCCAAAAGCACTTCACTCGTAATAATAATCCCCCCTATTCTAATATTATTGTTTCATCTGAACCTGAAAAAATATTGTCTTTAGTTATTAAATCCTTTTTAAAATCATTTTCTGTCATCCCAAACTCATTTCCAATGCTTATTATTCCACCCTGAATACTATCATAGGAATTATTTTTTATGCCGTCTAATATATCCTGCAAACCATCACTTACATTTTTTACAAGATTACCATTTTCCTTATTGATAATATACTTTAATGTATTTTGGGATGCTCTGATTTCATGTTCTGCTCTTTTATATAAAGCAATAACCTGCGAATTTCTTTTTTCAAATTCTTTAGAAAAACGAATTGTATCAATAAGGTTAGAACATATCAGTGTGGTAACAACTTCTCCTACATACTGACCTATATATGCACCTACAACAGGTATCGGAATCAGCACTTCTCCTATCGCACCACCAACACATTTACCTATATATCCGGCTGTTATATAGGCTGCTGTCTCTGCTGTTTTAGCAATGAATTCATCCGTTGTTATCTCCCCGCTTGCCAGAGACAGCACCTGCTTTGCTATTTGAACCGAACCATTTACTAAGATTGAAGCTTCTGTATGTTCTAATGCAATCTGCTTCATCAGGGCTCCTGTTGCATAACCTGCGGCTGCAGCTGTCACGGTGTCTTTAACAGTATCCTTAACCGCTTCCTTGCAATCTTTTTCTCCTTTTACAACTGAAACCGCATTTGTTGTCACTGACAATGCAGAAGCAAATATTGCCGAATTAACAGCTTCTTCTTTTCCTGCCTGATTTATTCCCTTAGCTTTCATTGCAAAATCTGTATCACTTATTTTATGCACAACATTTTCAGTGTACATTGCAGTTGCCTGCACACGCATTGCAATGCGGCTTTCCGCCTCTTTTTCCAGCATTTTGGCAGATGTTTTTAAACCGGGATTTTCACCTTTTAAAGTCTGCCGCATCAAATATTCATGATTTTCAAGACCGCCTTTGCTCCTATTGAGCTTAGAATTTGTAATCGCATAATTGTGTTCACTATTTGCAATAATTCTCTGCTGATCATCCGAAAGCCCTTTATACCGGCTTTGGACTACTTTTATCGGTGTAACATGATCTGTATCTGATATTTTATCAATTGGATGTTTTTTTATCGCTTTTTCAGTATTGCCACTAAAAACACGTTCACCGGTATAATCATCCTTTCGCGATTTTCTATCTCCATATTGGTTTTGCTTATATTTTTTTCTCTTAGCAATATCGTCAATCTCTCTTGCCAATGTACCTTCCTCCATTCTTTAGGGGATATTATATATCCCCTAAAGCTAACTGTCAACTATCGACAATGTTTATTGTTTTTATACAGATAATTAAATCTTACCTTCCTTCTGTTCTCTTTTAGAGATTTTATATCTCTCTTGCAGCTAATCGTCATTAAATCTTTTCCGTTATATCATTATTATATATCTACTTAAATTGTTCACACTAACAGACAAGATGTATTCCAACTTGTTTGTTACATATACTAATACTAGACCATACATCAAAATATTTTAACCTGTAACGCAAAGGAGGACTACCCTATGGAAAAAGGCTGTCTTGGCAACGCAATAAGAAATGCCCGCATAAAAGCAAATATCACACAGGAAGACCTGTCTGAAAAGCTCGGTATATCTGTTACCCATCTTAAACATATCGAGTCAGAGCATCGTCTTCCATCAGTTCCATTGCTTATAAAAATAATGACTGTTCTTGGTATGTCATTTGATGATGTTGTTTTCGATGCTCCCAAAGAGTCAAAACTTCTTAACAACACCATCAATCTCTTAAGACAATGCCCTGACCGTGATTTAAACATTATCAACGAAACGCTTCATGCCATGCGTAAATATGAATAAATTTCAGATTTACGCAGGTTATTTTTTATATGTTCCTGACATATTAATATATAAGTCTACTGTTTTACCTTTCTGTTTAATAACTATCTTTTTCTTATATACCTTAATTTTAATTGTCATCTTTTTCTTTTTTCCTTCATAACTATCTTTTCCAACCTTATAAATCGTTAATTCCTCATAGCCTACAATTCTATCATCCGAATTTGGAGATGAATTCATTTTGGAAAGAACCAGTTTCCCCTTATATGCACTTTTCTTTTTTAATGTAGCTACATATAATTCTCTATATCCATTGCTTTTTCTTTCTTTAGAATAACTTCCCGTATAATTTATTGCCGCCTCTGCTTTCCTGCTTACTAATCCTTCACCACCTTCAATTACTAAAACTGCTGCTAATAAAAAACATAAAATCTTTTTAATCTTCATTGCTTTTTCCTCCTGTTTATTCGTTTTTATATTTTTTCAAATAACATTACTGCTATCTGATAAAACCATTTTGTAAAGCCTTTTACTCGTACTTCTTTATCAATGCTATATTTTTCTTTTCATATTTATTTAACAAACTGTCGCTCCATTTCGACGGTTTGATTGATGGAATGTACCAGCTTTTGTCATTAAAATACTTCTTTAAATCTGCTGAATCAAATATGTATCCATGTCTTGCAAATATCTCATTTCTTGCAAGTCTGAGTTTCTTTTTTGACATTTTGGATACTTCGGATTTTTTGACATATCTCGAATCACTTGAATCAAGAATATAATCATCATGCTCATCATATTCCAACTCTGCCGATAAATCTGGTGTGTCATTTGTTTTAGTATCAGTGCTGCTGCTCTTATCTGAATCGTTTTCATCATTATTGGTTCCACTACCATCTTTCATGCTATCATCCTTAAGTAAATATGTTGCCTGGTCTTCAACCCTTACCTCAAGTTTCGATATAGTATTTAGATCTTTTTTTACATAAAATATACCTTCTGTCTTTTTACCGGATGCAAGATGTATGCCGTGAGTATTTTTTAATCCCTCTAACCAGTTATTTGTATCAACACCATAGTCATCTGCATATATTGTAAAATCATCTGAACTCACATACCATTCTTTCTTACCCATATTTTCAATAAAATACTTGAAATAAATTGCAGGAGTTCCATCATCTGCCGTAGCACTTCCAAAATCAGTTATCGTATATTTTAACCATGTGCCAATCCATTTTATTTTTACTGTATCCCCAACAGAATATACTTTATCATCTCCTTTTTTTGTCTCATTTTCGCTATCATCTGTTTTGTCTTCCGATGTATCTTCTTCTGAGGTATCGTCTTTTCCATCCGACAAAACTTTTTCAAGTAAAGATGCCATAACCAAAGGACTTTGTGATACCTTATTGAGTGATAAATAACTTGGCTCAAAACTTTTATTTTTTTTGTCAACATCAAACTGAATTAATGCTTTCACATCTTCATCATCATAAGTACAATATCCCGTAAATTCAACAACATCATATTCTTTTTCGCCATCCTCTGATTTATCTTCTTCATCATCCGATTTTTTCTTACTTCCTTTAAAATATTTCCATGTGGGACTGCTGAAAAAATCATCAAATGCCTCACCATATGTAATATCAGGATAATTATCGTTTACACCATTTTTTACTATCTTAATGTATTCATTATCAGACTGTGCAATGTCTGCTGCATGATCTTTTACATCACTTGTATCACATCCGACAAGCATTACCAGCATAATACATATTGTCAATATCAATGTAACTCTTTTCATATGTTTCATCCCTGCTCTCTTTATATAGTGTATCGTATCATTGATACAATACAATTTACAAATGCTTTATTATTCAAAGGCCGAAATCTATGGCAAGCGGATATTCACAATCAGCTCTGTTACAAGCGAGTCCCCACAACTTATTACTATACGCAATAGAAGTGCGGGGACTTCTTTGATAAGATTAAATTAATTCTGCCTTTTGATTCTTTTATTTCTTATTAAAATATTAAGATTGGCTTATTTCAGAATTATCTGTTTCATTATCATCCTGATAAAGTTTGTAAAAATCATAAAGGAAATCACTAACTGCTTTATATGTACTATCATCATCTTCATATGTACTACCATTCCATTTTATCTTCTTTACCCCACTACCTTGAAATGCGTTTTCTGATATTGATGTGACGCTATCAGGAATATCAATTGTCTCTAAACTGTTGCATTTACCAAAGACATTTTTTCCTATTTTTTCTACACTTTTGCCAATCTTTATATTATACATTTTACTACAGCCATAAAAGGCATAATTACCTATGCTTACAACACTCTTAGGTATTTCAATATTTTCCAGTAAAGTGCAGCCGTAAAATGCTCCATCACCTATGGCTGTAACAGTTCCAGGTATTTCTGTCACCTTACATCCAAATTTCAGTTCATTTGTTGCCGTTTCTACAATTGCACTGCACTCATTCCTGCTATCATATTTTGTATTTTCGCTGTCTACCTTTATATCCAGTAAACTATTGCAATTATAAAATGCTCCATCACCTATTTGTACCACATTTTTAGGAATTTCAATGCTTGATAAACTTGTGCAGCCGTAAAAAACACACTCATCTATTTCCGTAACAGAATCCGGTATTTTTATTTCTTTTAGATTTTCACAACCATAAAATGCTGATATTCCTATTTTGCTTACATCACTTGTTATTTCTATATCTGTTAGTTTCTCGCAACCCTTAAATACACGATCTTTTAATTCTTTAGCACCTTTAATTTTTACACTTTCTAATTGATTACAATCGGTAAATGCACTTTCCCCAACACTTGTTATATTTTCAGGCAGCTCTACTTCTTTCAAGTAATTACATTCGTAGAATGCATAATCTCCTATGCTTTCGATCTTATCCTTTAAATTAATGCTGTATAATGAACAACCAGAAAATGCATAGTTTCCTATTTTCGTAAGATTATCCGGCAGCTCTATTTTCGTAGTGTAACAATTATAAAATGCATAGTCTCCTATACTTGTTACACTAACAGGAATTTCTGTCTGTTGACATCCTATAACTAATTCATTTGTTTCTGTATCTATAACTGCATTGCAGTTATTTCTGCTGTCATATTTTGTATTTCCCGCATCTACTTTTATGGCATTTAGATTTGAAAATGCATTAGTACCTATATCTGTAAGTTTTTCCGGTATTGCAACATTTCTCACTCCTGTATCATAAAATGCATACTTTCCTATACTGGTAACACTATCCGGCAATGCCACATTTATATTTTCACACCCATAAAACGCATACTCACCTATTTTTGTTACTCCCCCTTTAAAATCAATTTCATCCAAACCAGTACAATTATAAAATGCTTTATCTCCTATACTTGTTACATTCTCCGATATTTCTGCCGTATAATTACAACTATCATTATAATAGATGGTTTTGCACAGATTACCATAGAACGCATTATCACCTATGCTTGCCACAGTAGCCGGTATCTCTGTCTTTTTGCACCCCACTTTCAACTCATTTGTAGCAGTTTCTATAATGGCATTACAATGTTTTCTGCTATCATATTTTGTATTGTCAGTGCTTACAATGATTTTTTCCAACCTCCTACAGTTTCCAAATACATTTTCTCCTATATTGGTAACACTCTCTGATATATCTATGCTATTTAAATCTTCACAATTATAAAATGCATTGTCCCCTATATCTGTAAGTCCATCTGGAATTGCGAGCATTTCTATGCCATTTCCATAAAACGAAGACTTTCCAATATAATTCACATTGTCTGGCAAATTTATTTCCGACATATAACTGCATCCATAAAATGCATTATCTCCTATTCCTATTACACTTTCTGGTATCTCCGTGTTTTCACACCCTGCTTTCAACTCATTTATAGCAGTTTCTATAATGGCATTACAGTTATTTCTGCTATCATATTTTTCATTGTTATCAGCTACTTTTATGCTTGACAAATTAATACATTTTGAAAAAGGATTTCCTTTAATCTCAGTAACACTTTCTGGAATATAAACTTTTGTCAAATTTTCACAATCATAAAATGCATTGTCTTCAATTGAAGTAATCGTATCTGACATTTGTATTTCACTAAAACTTTTACCTGCAAATGCATTTTCTCCAATTGAAGTAACCGTATATCTTACACCTTTATAAAGAACATTCTTAGGGATAGTTACGGATGAACTGTTAAACTCACATATAGCATCAACATTATCTTCCGTTATCTGAATTTTTTTTAATTCCACAGGTGTTGGTGCAGTTGTCGGTTCTTCTGTTGGTTCCTCTGTTGGTTCCTCCGTTGGTTCCTCTGTTGGCTCTTCCGTCGGTTCCTCTGTTGGCTCTTCTGTTGGTGCAGTTGTCGGTCTGAGTGTTGTCGTTATTGTTGCTTTCGGCTTTTCAGTTATCTTCGGTATCACTGTGAATTTAGGTGTAGGTGTAACATAAACATGAGGAGTATTTGTTACTTCACTTGTAGGTCTGAGAGTAATTTCAGGTTTATCAGTATTTTCCGGATATACAATCTGAGAAGGTTTTTTTGTGTTTTTTACAGTTGGCTTTTTTGTAGGTTTAGTTGTTTTTTTAGGTTTACTATTATTTATCACCTTAACAGTACATATGTACTTCTTTTTACCTATCTTTGCCTGTACTTTTGCCGTACCTTTTTTTATTCCTTTAACTTTTATACCCGTTTTGGTTCCTTTAGAAATTTTTACTAATTTTTTTCCTTTAATAACAGACCATTTAACCATTAACTTATTCTTCTTAAGAGTTATCTTAGCTGTTTTTCCTTTTTTTACATTAATTTTCTTTGTAATACTTACTTTTGATGCTGCATTAGAATTATTCACATTACAAAGCGTTAATGATAATACTAAAACAACGGTAAGATATTTTTTTAATTTTCTTTTCATACTTTTTACCTCATTTCTTGATTATTTTTCCACTTCTACTCAATTATACTACCCGTCTACGACACTATGTGTCGTCCGGAATATTATTTTTAATTTGTCAAATTTTTTGTACCGAAATATTTAACACCACCTTTAATAAAATGTTTTATCCACATCACACTACTCCCCTTTTATCATATGTGCTCTAGGAATCTTCCAAACGAAGAATTTCTGTAGTACATTCATTTACATACCATCAATTTTCATCACATAGCTGTCTTTTTCCCTGTTATAGCTGATTGTTCTTCTTTTTCCGGTTTCAGTATTAAAATCTGCCAGAAATGCTCTTATATCAGCTATATCTCTCTGCACCGTCCTTTCATCTATCCCAAAATCTGCTGCCGTACCTGACAGACTTATGGTCTTTCTTTGTTCAAGCCATGTATAAAGCCTGAGCACCCTGTAACTCTTACTGTATCTCATAAAAAAATCCCCCTGTATCACTTGATGGTCATATGCTAACAAATTAGCTTTACGACTTTGTAATAGTGATTTCAGGGGGACTTTTCCCGGCTTTTGGGATTTAAGATTATCAACTTTTCTTACTTCAAGGACCCGTCATTTCTTATTTTTAAATTCAATCTTTTTATATTCGTATTCTTTGCTTACCTCTCTTATAAATGCATCACACTCCCTTTTTAAGTTTTCTTTCTGTTTGTATTCACTTTTATTTTTCTCCTCTTTTTTAGTTTCAGCAAAGTTTTCCCAGATGCCTTTTTGTTCTGTCATTTTATTTTTTATCGTTATCAGCAAATCTGTTATTTTTCCTTTAATCCTGCTGTCTTCGGCATCCTTTTCTTGTTCTATGCACCTCTTTCCTGCTTCGAGATATATTTCCATCGCATGAAGTTCTTCTTTTATCAGCACAAACATATCTCCCGCATTTATTATCTCATTTATTTTACGCCACGCTTTAGATTTCTTCTCATTTTCATATCCTGCCATAGCAGAACTTAAATATTTTCCGGCATACGATTTGATTTTATTATAGCTGTCATTACTTTCAATATGAGCCAAATATGAATCCATATATATTTTTTCTGATGTGTTACTTTCTTTCAATGAATCTTTCTGTACTAATCTTTCTGGCTGTTTATGGCTCTTTATCCATGCCATAACAAGCATTTCAAGAAGTTTCATATAATTATCGTCAGTCTTTTTCATCGTTCCATTATCACACATATCATTCATTATTTTATATGCATTTTCAAGACATATATATTCCATACCATATTTTTCTGCATCTTTGTAATCATCTGCTGCCTCCTGCCATATTTTTAATTCTTCTTCTGTGCTGTTTTTTCTATGCTTTAACAAATACCTTGCTATCATCATATAGTTACATTCTTTTCTAAGTGTTTCAATCCGTTCGTTATTTATTTCGTATTCTTCGCAGTCTATATCTATATCTGCAGATAATCTTACTTTTATTTCTACTTTGCAAATAATACTTCTGATATATTCATCACTTATACCTCCTGCATTGTATAAGTCTTTTGCTTTTTCTATATAATTCATTGCTTTTTTTACACTGGCATCATCATCTTTATAATCAGTTAAAGTTTCCGAGAGATTTACAAGCAGCATTATATGATACTTTACAAACGAATCATCCTGTTTATACTTTTGTATTATACAATTCACCAGCTTTTCTTTAAATTCTTCATTCTGCCAGTTATCTATCCTATCAATAGTTTTTATAATATCTTCATATGAAACAGCCTCTTTTTGTGCATATTCATATATAAAATCAAATACCTCCGGTTCTATTTCACTATCCCCCAGCATTTCATAATATTTTATACATTCTTCCCATAAATCGTCTGTTTCTTTTATATTTTCACTCTCTGCTCTATTTCGTGTTATCATTCCAGTGTTACTGTTTTTTTCTCTTCTACCGATATTTTCTGTAATGTTTTTTTCATCACCATATTTTATATATTCAGCAAAATTATTTTTTCTTTTTGTGTTCTTTTCAATAATATACATTTTATAATATGCTGCTATTACATAATTGATTGCATATGCATCTCTTTCTTTTTCTGCATCATTTTTTTCAAATAATATAAGCTCCATTGCATACTTTTCTGCCTCCGCTTCATTCCCTATTTTCATAAAAATATTGATAAGCTTAAAACATATATTGCACGAATAACCTATCAGACAATTCTTATTTTCCAAACGCTTTCTGTCGTTATCAAGCACGCTTTTATATGCAGCTATAGCTTTATCATATTTACCTGTTTTTTTATACATTTCGGCTATATTATCCATAGCTGTTTCTAATAATTCCTCCCCATCTTCATATGCCTTTTTATAATACTTTTCTGCCATTGCAAACTTTCCGTCTGTCTCTAGTTTTTTTGCATATTCCGTACAGGTTATATCATCAAACCACAACTTTGTTGTACCATTTTCATCGGTTATACTCATATCAGATGTATCTGTATCTTCATTTTTCCTAAGTTCAGTAAGTATTTTCTGATATTTATATGCCTTATCCATATCAGCATAATATTTATTTTTGTAAACTGATATAAAATCCGAGTCCGAATAAAAATCAAATATTTTTTTATAAAAAATTTCTTTTGCGGCAATATCATAATCTGTCTGTGACATTTTTTCTGCCGCTTCTTCAAACATCCAAACCACCAAATCATAAATTTCATCCAGTTCCCTGATTTTTCCTAATGCATTATTATTTTCTGCCATATCTGTTTTTTCAATTTCGTTATTCCGACCTGTATAATCACCTTCTTTTATTTTATCTGTCCATCCCGACTGTCCCGCATCATACATTGCCGGCAAGTGTATATTTTCCTCTAATAAATGCCATATTTCACTCGCTGTATCTATATATTCTTTTACCATATAGCTACAGTCATTTGCCGCATAATTTTTTTCTCCATTATATTTATTGATATAATATATAATCTGCTCCAGCATACTTTTTATGTCACATAATTTATTTTTAGCGGAATTATTTTCCATAAATTCCATACCACTGTTTATTAAAGTATTGTTTATCTTTTTTCTATATATCCTTTGAGTTATATCTGCCGCATTTTCATCATCATATTTATTGCAAATTTCCAGTGCCTTTTCAAGCTGCGGTTCTTTTCCATACTCAAGGCAGAGTTCTGCATATTTTTTATTTTCTCCCGTAAGCCTTTCCATAAATATCTTGAGCATATTGCGTCTGATAACTTTTTCACTATGACTCTTAGCTTTTCTACTTATATATTCAATCATTCCATCGACTATCACAGGGCATCTCTCAGCACTTGGCAGGATATTTTTATACAAAATATCCTGTATAACCTGATGGAGTGATATTTTTTTACTTTCTTCGTTATACTCTATCCATCCTCCTTTTATAAGCCTTTCTAAATCAGTTTTTACCGAATCTGATTTATATATTTTTTCATATTCTTCTTTTAAAATTCTCATTCCGGCAAATAATGACAGACTGCTTATAAGTTCTTTCTCATTATCATTAAAATCCGATATATCAAACAATATCTCAATATGACTGTTTATACTTTTAAATCTCAATCTCCGGTCTTTTCTCTGTTTTATACCTATGTCCTCGGTATTCGTCACACCTTCTTTTTCAAGAAATCTCTCGTACAGTGCTTTCGGCTCATCACAAATATTTTTAAGATATTTTGCTATTAACTCCACTGTCATTGTGTGTCTGTCAACATATTCTATCAGCTTTTCTATATAATCAGTTTCCCCCTCATTATATTCAGTATCATTATATGAATAAAATAATTCCCGTAAATCTTTTATATCGGACATTCTATCTATAGTTATCTGCTTATAATTGTAATCCCTAAAATCCATTCTGGTCGTTATAATAAACTTTGCCGGACATTTAAATAAGTTTTCGAGTTCTTCGTCAAACTCCACATCGAAATTATCTATTATTATAAGGTCATCATCTGTTGCCGTCTTTTCAAGTATTTTAATTTTTCGTTTAAAATAATCATCCTCACTTTCTTTCTCATCACGCTCAACTTTATTCAAATTTATTTCATCATTTACAAGTGTTTTTATATCTTTCTCATAAATAGCAAATGTAACTGTATTATATTTGCCGTGATACCTTGCTGCATATTGTTTTGCGATTTCCGTTTTTCCTATACCACCTATTCCTGACAAAAAAACAAGCTGGTTATCAGAAAGTATTTTGTCAATATCTAAAATCTCATCTTCCCTGCCAACAAAATATGCTGAATTGTATTGAAATGAATCAAGCAGATATACACTATTTATATCAGACAATCTTATAAGTTCATTAAGTTTTTCTATGACCGGAGTTATCTCCTGCCAGCGTGATGCAGTTGCCGTAGACAATGTATTTTTCAGAAAAACTGTTATTTCCCTGTATATTGCCGGCTGATATTTTTCACTTGCAAATTGCATTTTATCATAATCATATTTACTTGATATTCTGCAGTCACTTATTTCCGCAGTTCTTCCAAACATTTTATAAAAAAGCACCGCACCTATAGAATATATATCCGTATGAAATCCCATTTTCCTTATTTTTCCCTGAATCTGTTCAGGTGCAGAAAATCCCTTTGAAAATGACAACCCGTTTTGTCCACCATTCACAAGCTCATCTGCCACCATCAATGAATCAAAATCAAAAAGCAGAATATGCTCGGCACTCTCAGGAAGAATAAATATATTTTCCGGTTTTATATCAAGATGAAGATAACCTTGTTCGTGATATTTTTTGATTATTAATGCAAGACTTTTTATATGAATAAATACCTCTTTTAAAGATTTATCATTATACTTTGCATAATCTTCACCCTCATCCAGTGTCATAAGAATATAAACTGTATTGTTTTTTCTTATTATCTCTGCCGGATTTACTGTTGAATTTATAAGTCCCAAGGTCTGTTTTATCTCCACATTTTTCCTGTATGACTGTATAAATTTTTCTTTTATATCTTCAAACTCATTTTCCTTTTCTACAGATATTGAAAGACT
>ERZ779895.1476-NODE-1476-length-25045-cov-6.107123_pt1 | contig 25045 bp, 28 predicted proteins | sample MGYA00511093_ERZ779895 | MGnify/ENA primary metagenome ERZ779895 (study PRJEB29588, sample SAMEA2142970) | human gut metagenome | biome: human gut; feature: human-associated habitat; material: faeces | place: Denmark | collected 2008/2010 ... | reverse complement strand
GGCGGCGGTCAGCACCAGCCAGCTTACGCCGGTGACCTGCCACATAATTATGCGGGCGAACAGAGTGCCCAAGGGGCCGCTTATGATAACGGTCAGCAGGTTAGTTCCCAGTAAAGCCATGGTGCCGCCTGCTACCACGCGGAAGCACATTTGAATGATGACGCTGAAAATATTGTGGACGCCCAGCATCATGCCTAAAGCGCTGGCTAAAAGCCCGGCGATAATGTAGCGCTTAAAGCCGAAGCAGGCGCAGATAAGTACGGCGATGGGGGCGGACAGCTGAAATTCGCCGCCGGCTACAGGGGAAGGGATTTTCATGCTGCCGGACAGCAGAATAATTACGCCTAAGAGCGCTGTTGTCGTAAGTTGCTGCATTTAAGTAAACTCCTTTTGAAATAAGGTTGACTATAAAACATTTTTAAAGGGCGCAGCTTGACCGCGCCCTTATCTTTTCAGCCTAGAATTTCGTCGACGGATTGCTTGGCCAACGCGACGGCCTTGTCTAAATCCTCGTCCGCAATATTCAGCGGCGGATTGAAATAAATTACGTTGCCCAAAGGCCGCAGCAGCAGACCGTGGGTCAGCGCCTTTTTATAAATTTCGTAACCGATGCGCAGCTTGCCGTCGAAGCCCGTCTTTTTATCTTTATCCGTTACCAGCTCCATGGCGTTGATGAGGCCGATGTGACGAATTTCGCCGATGTTTTTGTGCTGGCCGAAGGCTTCGTTCAGCGCATCGTTAAAATATTTAGCTTTCACGGCGGCTTTTGCCAGAATATTTTCTTCCTTCATAATTTGCAGCACAGCTAAAGCCGTGGCGCAGCCGATGGGGTTGCCAGCGTAGGTGTGGCTGTGCATGAAGGCCTTGCCCTTATTGTAATCGTCGTAGAAGGCGTCGTAAATTTTATCCGTGGTGCAGACGATGGACATGGGCAGATAGCCGCCGGTCAGCGCCTTGCTGATGCACATTAAATCGGGCGTGATTTCCGCGTGCTGGCAGGCGAACATTTTGCCAGTGCGGCCAAAGCCTGTGGCGATTTCGTCGGCGATGAGCAGCACGCCGTAAGCGTCGCACAGCTGGCGCAGCTTTTTGAGATACAGCGGCGGGTAGATGCGCATACCGGCGCAGCCCTGCACGATGGGCTCCACAATAATAGCTGCCGTTTCCTTGGCGTGCTTGGCAAAAGCTTCTTCAGCAAATTTAAAGCATTCGCACTGGCAATGCTCCCTGTCCTTATTGAAGGGGCAGCGGTAGCAGTCGGGGGCCTGAACGTGTATGTTATTCATCATCATGGGCTTATACATTTGCGCGAATAAATCCATACTGCCTACGGAAAGCGCGCCGATGGTTTCGCCGTGATAGCCTTCGCTGAGGCACATAAAGCGCTGCTTTTCGCCGTGACCGGTCTGCAGCTGATATTGGAAAGCTATTTTGAGGGCGATTTCCACGGCGGCGGAGCCGTTGTCGGCAAAATTAAACTTAGTTAAGCCGGGGGGCAGCACCTGCGCCAGCTCCTCGCATAATTTAATCGCAGGCTCGTGCGTAAAATTGACGAAGATAACGTGCTCCAATTCGTCGATTTGCTTTTTAATCGCGGCGTTGATTTTGGGGTTGCAATGCCCCAAAAGGTTGCACCACCAGCTGCTGATAATATCCAGATATTTCGTGCCGTCGGCGGCGTAAAGATAGGGGCCTTCGCCGTGGTCTACCACGATGGGCCGCAAAGTTTCGTAATCCTTCATTTGGGAACAGGGGTGCCAGATATGCGCCAGGTCGCGGCGTCCTAAATCTTCCATTCTATCCATAATTTTCTCTCCTTTGCGCTGGCCTGCTTAGCGCCAGCTTTTTATTTATACAGCGATTGCAAAAATTTCACGTCGATATCCAGTTCTTTGGCGTTGGGCTTGACGGCGGCGATGACGGGCACGCCGCTTATTTCTTCTATCATACGCTTATTGTCGGCTTGCATAAAATCTTCGCCGTCGTAATTATTGAGGATAATACCGCGGACGGGAATGCCGTGCTGCTGCAAATAATAAACGGTCAGGACGCAGGCGTTGATGGAGCCTAGCGCTGCGGTGGAGATTACCAGCGTGCCTAGCCCCAGCTCTTTGATCATGTCTTCCAATAAAATGTGCTGCTCGTCCCAGCGGATGGGGCAAATAATGCCGCCGCTGCCTTCCATAGTAACGTAATCATATTTTGTCAGCGACGCTTGGTAATCGCGGATAATTTTGGACATTTCTACCGGATGGCCTTCGCGTAGCGCCGCCAGATGGGGCGAAACGGCAGCTTTATAAATGTAGGAAACCAGTTCCTCCGGCTTAGCGGGAATGCCTGCGATTTGAGCGACAAAGGCCGCGTCGCCGGGCAGCCAGCTGCCGTCGGGCTGTTCTTCCGCGCCGCTTAAAGCGGCCTTGTAGTAACCGGCGTTCAAACCGGCGTCGCGCAGCTTTTTGACTAACAGGCCGGTGACGTAGGTTTTGCCCACGTCCGTACCGGTAGCCGTAATAAAAATACCTTTACTCATAATTTTCACCTTCTGCTTTATTTCATAAGTTAACCTTTAAGATAACTTGCGTTGACGAACATAGTATAGAACAGTTTCCTGTATAAGTCAACCTAGTAAAATAGTATGGTTAACTATGAGCGGCCTGACGCACAAATCTTCTATTATTTATAGCCGGAGGAAATTTTTTTGCTTGCCAAGCGGCGCGTTCTATGTTATCATAATTGCGGTAAATTGGACTGCGGCACAGCAGCGCCTGCGGCGCGTTGTAGCCAAAGCAGCCAGAGTTTATGATAAAATTTCAGAAGTCAATAATCGCTTGGATCTGTCAGACCGGGACGAAGACGCATTATGAAGCATATGCCTGCGCATTCCGTTTCGGAGTGCGCTTTTTTATTTGTACATTATTTATTTGCCTCTGCGCGCCTTTGCAAGGGCAGGAAAGGAGAGCAAAACGTTTATGCGTATCGGTATTATCGGCGGCGGCAAGGTGGGCTGCTGCTTGGCTGGCTATTTGCAAAGCAAAAATTTTTTGGCAGGCATTACTGCGGCGACGGCGCAGCACAGCGCCAAGCTGGCGCAGAGGTTTCAAACGCCGGCTTTTACTAACGCCGAACTTTTGCAGGCGGCGGACGTTGTGCTGCTGACTGTTCCCGACGGCAAAGTTGCTGCTGTTGCGCAAAATTTAGCGGTGGCTGGCGCGGCGCAGGAAAAAATTGTACTGCATTGCAGCGGTTCGCTGGGACTGGAGCCGCTGGAGGCTTTACGCTTGCAGGGCGCGCATGTGGGCAGCCTGCATCCGCTGCAAAGCTTTGCGGGCGGCGCGACGCAGCTTGCAGGCGTATATATGGCGGTGGACGGCGATGACGAAGCTAAAAAAGCGGCCGAGGCGCTGGCTGTAATTTTGGAGGGACATCCTTTTTATGTGCCTGATGCGGAGCGAGCAGCTTATCATGCTGCTGCTTGTATTTGCTCCAATTATGTCGTAACCTTAGAAGCGTTGGCGCAGGGCTTAATTAGCCGCTGGCTGGGGGACGAACAGAAGGCTTGGCAGGCGCTGCTACCTCTATTTAAAGGTACGGCAGCCAATCTAGAACGCACTGTCTCCCCGGGAAACGTTTTGACCGGACCTATTGCCCGCGGTGATGTGGAGACAGTAAAAAAGCATTTAGCGGTACTGCCGGAGGCTTTGAGGGATCTTTATTCTTCTTTAGGGCTAGCGACGGTTAAGCTGGCTTTGATGAACGGTACTATTGACGTACAGGCGGGACACCGCTTAACTACGCTGCTGAAAGGGCGTCAGAGCCCGAAAAACTCTTTGGAGGTGTAATGATGGCCACAAAAAATGTTACTGTAGCAACTATTAAAGAAATGAAGCAAAAGGGTGAACCCATCACTATGATTACCGCTTATGATGTAGCCATGGCTCGCAATGTCAACGAAGCCGGTGTAGATATGATCCTAGTGGGCGACTCCTTAGGTAATGTTGTGCTGGGATACAATTCCACCGTTCCCGTAACAATGGATGAAATGATTCACCATACTAAAGCGGTTATGCGCGGCAACAGTACGGCGCTTGTAGTAGGAGATATGCCTTTTATGAGCTATCAGGCCAGCATTGTGGACGGTATGTATAACGCAGCGCGCTTTTTAAAGGAAACAGGATGTACGGCAGTCAAGCTGGAGGGCGGTGCAGAAGTAGCTCCTTTGGTTAAGCGTTTGGTAGAAGCGGGGATTCCTGTCTGCGCCCACATTGGGCTGACGCCTCAATCTGTAAATCAGCTGGGCGGTTTTAAGGTGCAGGGGAAGGATATCGCCGCCGCGCAGAAAATGATCGACGATGCTAAAGCCTTGGAAGCAGCCGGAGCCTTCGCCTGCGTTTTGGAATGCGTACCTGCGGCTTTAGCAGCTAAGGTAACAGCCGAGCTGAAAACTATGGCGACTATCGGTATTGGCGCGGGCAATGGTTGCAACGGACAGGTATTGGTCTGCAATGATCTTTTGGGCGTGTCTACCGGTTTTTGTCCTAAATTTGTTAGGAAATATGCTAATGTGCACGATATTACAGTAGATGCAGTGAAGGCTTATATAGCCGACGTGAAATCCAGAAATTTCCCGGCTCCTGAGCATACCTTTAAAATTGATGATGCCGTTTTGGAAAAATTATATTAATCACAAAAAATAGGAGCTGTTCAGCATAATAAATGCAGCTTCGTTTTAATAGATCAGATTATAAATTAAAGTGAGGGAAACAAGCTAATGAAATTAGTACACACAGTCGCAGAGCTGCGCGAAGAGGTTGCCGCAGCTAAAGTCAAGGGCCTGACCATCGGCCTTGTTCCTACTATGGGCGCTTTGCATGAAGGCCACGCTTCCTTAATCAGCGCCGCCAATAAAGAAAACGATTTTGTCGTAGTCAGCGTTTTTGTAAATCCCACTCAGTTCGGCCCTAACGAAGATTTGGACGCTTATCCGCGCACCTTGGAGGCCGACTGCCAACTGGCGGAAAAAATGGGCGCCGATATCGTATTCGCACCTTCTCCTAAAGAAATGTATCCTAGCGAGGACGCTACCTGGGTGGAGGTTACGGGCGATATTACTAAAGTGCTGTGCGGCCGTACCCGTCCTATCCATTTCCGCGGCGTAACCACCGTCGTTACCAAACTGTTTAATCTGGCGCAGCCCGACCGCGCTTATTTCGGCCAGAAGGACGCCCAGCAGGTGGAAGTGCTGAAGCGCATGGTTAAGGATTTATTCTTCAATTTGCAGCTGCGCATCATGCCCATCGTCCGCGAAGCCGACGGCCTGGCCAAAAGTTCCCGCAACACTTATTTGAACGCCGCAGAGCGCCAGTCAGCTTTGGTTTTGAGCCGCAGCCTGAAGGCCGCTAAGGAGCAGTACGACGCGGGCGAGCGCGACGCCGCTAAAATTACCGCCGCCGTAACCGCTTCCATCGAGCAGGAGCCTATGGCTAATATTGATTATGTAGAAATTTACGCGCTGCCGGAATTGAAACCGGCGGCTAATCCTTTGAGCGGCAGCAATCTGCTGGCCGTGGCCGTAAAGTTCGGCACTACCCGTTTGATCGATAATGTTGTATTGGAGGAAAAATAATGCTTTATAATATGTTTCATGGCAAAATTCATCGCGCTACCGTAACCGAAGCTAATCTGGAATATATGGGCAGCATTACTATCGACAGCGAACTGCTGGAGCTGTCCGGCATTCTTCCGGGAGAACGGGTGCAAATCGTGGATAATAATAACGGCAACCGTTTGGAAACCTACGTTATCGCCGGCGAGCGCGGCAGCGGCGTCATTTGCTTAAACGGCGCGGCAGCCCGTAAGGTAGTAGTGGGCGATACGGTTATCATTATTGCTTACGCTATGATGGACGAAAAGGAAGCGAAAGGCTACGAGCCCAAGGTAGTTATGGTGGATGCTCATAACCGTCCCGTTAACGTGCGCGGCACGGAAAAGGAACGCGAGATCGGTTAAGGAAAAGAGCAGGCTTGCCAAATGTTTTGAAATAAAATATTCAAGCGCATTGGTTGGCATAACTGTTTAATCCTATGACTAACAGTTAATTGTAATAAAATTTAAGCGCACTGCCTGAGAGCGTAAAAGCTTGCAAACAGTGCGCTTTATTATTGCAATCTATATTTAGAAAATAAATATCAGTAATAATATTGCTTCGCTTTATAATCAAAGATTGCTTTTAAAATATTGGTTATTAAAAGTTTTTCTTCTGGCGAACGTCCCTTAAGCATGCCTTCTAACATAATATCGTATTCTGTGGGTACCGCCTCCAAGGAATCGCTGATAACGTAATCGACGGTTACGCCCAATCTGTTGACGATGGCGACAAGCTTTTCCAGCGTTACCTTGCGTTCGCCTCTTTCTATTTGACCAATATATGCTGGCGTTAAATCAACGTCCTCCGCTAATTTTTCTTGCGTTAAATTAAGCTTGCAGCGTTCTTCCCTAATCCTTTTACCTAAAGCAATATAGTCCATACGATTTCCTCCTACCTTTGCCTAAGACAATGGTATAAGAAAATAAAAGCATTTTTAATATGCTAATAGTATTGATTTTGTCGGCTAATAGTTGTATTATAAAATTAGCTGAATATAGGTAGTTCAAGTTGCGCTGTGCGCGTTGCAGCTTAGTAAAAGGAGGAAAATTTTTATGATGAAATCTACGGGGAAAATAACGGCAATATTTCTTAGCGTTATGATATTGTTTAACGGCGCAGGCATTCCTGCGGCTTGCGCGGAAAATTATAATGCTGCGCATGAAGCGGCGGATTACGATCCGTTTGCCGATGAGGAAGTACAGCCTGTAAAAATAGATGAAAGCCAATTAACCTTTAAACAAAGATTGGAATTAAAACAACAGGAAGAAGAAAAGCAAGCCGCTCGCATCAGCATCAGCAATGTGTTGCCAGGACATATCTATATTCCGAAAAAAACTTTGTTGAATGTAGAATTGGTAGAAGCGGCAAATTCCAAAACGCATAAAAAGAATCAACAGGTAGAATTTAGAACGACGGAAAATTTAATTATTAACGGCGTTGTCGTTATTCCGAAAGGCACTGTCGGTATGGGTTATGTTTATGAAGTGCAGAAGGCCGGCGGCTTTGGCAGAAAAGGCGTGCTGCGTATTGCAGGTCGCGAAATAAAAACCTTGAACAATGTCAGCGTTCCTTTGCGCAAAGGCCTGGAAGGAAAAGGAAAAACCGACGGCGGCGCAGTTGCAGTGGCTGCGGCTGTAAGCTTGGTGGGCGGTTTGTTTATGAAGGGCAGCAATATAAATTATCCTGCAGGTACAGATTTTCAGGTTGAAGTTAGAGAGAATGTTGATTTAGGCGTAACGCAGGCAGAATTGGCAGACGCAATGAATCCCAACGTGCCGCATGGACAGGTAATTATTGTCAACGCAGGATAAAAAATGAATTTTAAAATGGAGGGACGGAGATGAAACGGATTTTAGCGTTCGCATTTATTTTGCAGCTTTTGCTTACGTCAGTGTGCATGGCGTTTGAAGCACCTATGGATAAAAGATGGTTTTGGTTAGGTTCAACTGATGAAATGGGCTGTTGGGTGGATATGGAATCGATGGAATATCATATTGATGATTCATACTCGCATAAAGGGCATAAGCAAGTGGAGGTTTGGACTTTATTTTATAACTCAACAAGAGATGCATCGTCAAAGGAAAGAAGTACTTATGATTTGACCTGTAAAAAATATAAGTTGAATACGATCATCACTTATGATAAAAAAGGTAAAATATTAGATTCACAGAATATCAATTATTTGGAATTTCAAAGTGTAGCACCTGAAACATGGGCCGAAGCTATTTGTGAAATTTGTAAAATAGCTTGGGAAAAAGATCCTCGCAATGATTTGCGGTAACGAAATTTTATAGCAGCAAAAGTAAAGCGCACTGCTTGCAAGTATAATAAATTGCAGGCAGTGCGCTTTTTTTGCTAACATTCTTTGCAGTAACGTTTCGTTATAGGAAAAGATTTTGCCGTTTGATATTTGGCGTTCCTCTCGCATTTCACGATAGGAACATTTGTCGGCGTTTGTTATCTTATTGAAAATTAACGCCCTATAGGGTAAAACTTTTCAATGAAATGGTGGCGAGGTTAGCAGCTTTTGTGCTATAATATTGAAAAGTAAAGACCTGTAGGGCAAAACTTTTCAGTGGTGGTGAGAATATGGAAATTAAACGCGATAGTTATTTGCAGCAGCTGATAGCGTATATGGGCGACGGGCAAATTAAAGTAATTACCGGCGTCAGACGCTGCGGTAAATCGTATTTGCTGAACGAGCTTTTTAAAAAATATTTGTTGGCGCAAGGCATATCCCAAGATAATATTATTTTCATCGCGCTCGATTTGCTCAAAGACCTTCGTTTTCGCGACCCGCTGCAGTTGGCAGCGCACGTTCGCGAGCGGGCGGGCAGAAGCGGCGAGCAATTTTATCTTTTTATAGATGAGATTCAAATGTCCGACGAGGTCGCTAACCCGTATAATAAGGACGGCAAACGCATTACGTTTTACGATGCGCTTAACGATTTAAAAACTCTGCCTAATCTTGATATTTACGTCACCGGCAGCAATTCCAAAATGTTGTCTAAGGATATATTAACGGAATTCAGGGGACGCAGCGACGAGATTCATCTACACCCGTTGAGCTTTGCCGAATATTATAGCGCGGTTGGCGGCGATAAACAGCAGGCCTTAAATGATTACGCTTGCTTTGGCGGTATGCCGCTTTGCTTGTCGCAGCCTAACGATAAAGCTAAGGTTAAATATTTATCGTCGCTTGTTTCTGAGGTTTATCTGCGCGACATAGTGGAACGCCAAAATGTTGAAAGGGAAGATGTTCTGGGACAGATTTTAGATTTGCTTTGTTCGTCTATCGGCTCTTTGACTAATCCCAGTAAAATAGCCAACACGCTCAAATCTATGCAGCAAATAAATATTTCCGGCAATACTGTCAAAGCGTATATCGATTATTTGTTGGACGCTTACTTGATTTCCGAAAGCAGGCGTTACGATGTGCGCGGGAAAGCGTATTTTAAATTTCCGTACAAATATTATTGCGAGGATATCGGCTTACGCAATGCGCGCATAGGCTTTCGCCAGCAGGAAATGACGCACATTATGGAAAATATTATTTATAACGAACTTATTATCAGGGGCTTTAATGTGGATGTGGGCGTCGTTTATTCCAAGGAATATGAAAACAATAATCAGGGAGCGCGCGTAGCTAGGGAGATTGATTTTGTCGCTAACAGCGGCGGCAAGCGCGTTTATATTCAGTCGGCGTATGCGCTGGATACTGAGGAAAAACGGCGGACGGAATTAAAACCCTTTAGTCTGACCGGCGATTATTTTCCTAAAATTATTGTGCGTCAGGACGTGGGTAAGCGTTGGTATGATGAACAGGGCGTTTTAAATATAGGCTTGGCAGATTTTTTATTGGACGATAGCGTGATATAATGAAAATCATTTTGCCCGCTGGCGGATTTCTGTTACCGGCGTGCCGCCGATGCCCCAGTTATCCGTGTCCACCTCGTCGATGACGACTACGGTGGTCGCTTTGTTTTTTCCTAAAACGTCGTGCAGCAGATTGGTCGCGCCTTCGATGAGTCGGCGCTTTTGCTCCGGGGTCACGTTTCCCTCTTTAGTGATTTTGATATTAACGTACGGCATGGAAATGCCTCCTTTCGTTACCTTTTGCATATATTTTATTTCATCTGAGATGATAAAGCAATTTTTATTTCGCTTTAGGCGGCGCTGGCTCAAGCTGAGCGCTGCTGCCTGCGCGCGCAGTTAATTCTGCGCGCTTTTGCTTTATTATTTGTTAGTAGTGTGATAAAATAATTATATTATGGGCAAGTATGCGGCGAGCCCAAAGAACTGGAGGCGAGGCTGTGACAGCGGAGAAAATTCAATATGGAACCTTGTACCTGTGCGCCACGCCTATCGGCAATCTGGAGGATATGACGCCGCGCGCGTTGCGGATGCTGCGGGAGGCGGATTTAATCGCCGCCGAGGATACGCGGCACACCTTGCAGCTTTTGAATCATTTCGGCATCAAGGGACGTCTTATCCGTTACGACGAGCACAGCAAGGAAAAGCAGGGCGCTTATTTATTGGAGCAGCTGCTGGCCGGTAAAAATATCGCTTTGGTCAGCGACGCGGGCTTTCCGGGCATTGCCGACCCCGGCGAAGCCTTGGCGAAGGACGCGATTGCCGCAGGTGTACGGGTAGTGCCCGTGCCCGGCGCTAACGCCGCCTTATGCGCGCTGATTGCTTCCGGACTGCCTGCGTACCCGTTTTTTTTCGGCGGCTTTTTGCCTAAGAGCAGGCGCAACCGCAAGGAGCAGCTGGAGGCCTGGCGGCATATTCCGGCGACGATGCTTTTATACGAAGCGCCGCACCGCATCGAAGAGGTGCTGAAGGATATTCTGGAAGCCTGGGGCGACCGTCCCATGGCGGCGGCGCGGGAGCTGACCAAGCTGCACGAGGAATTTTACCGCGGCACAGTCAGCGGCTGCCTGAGGTGGCTGGAGCAGCAAGGTGCGCGGGGCGAGTTTTGCTTGGTCATCGGGCCGGGCAACGGCGAGCAGCCTAAGGACGAAGAAGAATTGGCGCCTTTGGACGAGGTGCGCCGCTTGCTTGCCGAGGGCATGGACAAAAAATCTGCGCTGGCGCAGGTGGCCAAAAAACGTAAAATCCCCAAGCGGGAATTATATAATCAATTTATTCTTGAAGGAGAAGGGATCAGCAAATGACAAAACCGACTTATTATATTACGACTCCGATTTATTATCCCAGCGACAATCTGCATATCGGTCACGCTTACTGCACGACGATTGCCGACAGCCTAGCGCGCTTCCATCGTTTGAAGGGCGAGGAGGTTTTCTTCCTGACCGGCAGCGACGAGCACGGTTTGAAAATTCAGCGCAAGGCTAAGGAAAAGGGCGTAACGCCGATTCAATATGTGGACGCGATTATCGCTAACTTCAAGCTGCTGTGGGAGCGCCTGCATATTTCTAATAACGATTTCATCCGCACGAGTCAGGAGCGCCATCACAAGGTTGTGCAGGACGCTTTGCAAAAAATTTACGAGCAGGGCGATATTTATAAAAAGAATTACAAGGGCTTGTACTGCGTGCCCTGCGAATCCTATTGGCTGGAGCGCCAGCTGGACGAAAATGGCTGCTGCCCCGACTGTCATCGCCCCGTTGAAGAAATGGAGGAGGAAAGCTATTTCTTCAAAATGTCCAAGTATCAGGATTGGTGGCTGCAATTTATCGAGGAGCATCCCGATTTCATTCAGCCTGTCAGCCGCCGCAACGAGATGATAAATTTCGTTAAGCAGGGTCTGGAGGATTTGTGCATTACCCGCACGACCTTCGATTGGGGCATTCCCGTGCCCTTCGATAAAAAGCACGTGGTTTACGTTTGGTTCGACGCGCTGCTCAACTATCTGACGGGCATTAAATACGGCACGGACGACGCTTTCTTCCATAAATTCTGGCCGGCAAGTTTGCATTTGGTGGGCAAGGAAATTGTGCGCTTCCATACGATTATCTGGCCGATTATGCTGCACGCTATGGGCCTGGAGCTGCCGCAGGAGGTTTACGGCCACGGCTGGCTGGTAGTGGACGGCGACAAGATGTCCAAGTCCAAGGGCAACGTTATCGACCCGCTGGCTTTAATCGATGAGTTCGGCGCGGACGCGATTCGCTATTTCCTGCTGCGCGAAATCAATTTGGGCAGCGACGGCAATTTCTCCCGCGACGCGCTGATTACCCGCATTAACGCCGATTTGGCCAACGATTTGGGCAATCTGCTGCACCGCACCGTGAGCATGATTGAAAAATATCACGGCGGCGTGGTTACGGACTCTGGCGTCAGCGAGCCTATCGACGGCGAGCTGAAGGCTTTGGTGAGCGAAACCGTGGCTAATTACGTTAAAGCCATGGACAATATGGAAATCAACGCGGCCATTAAGGGCGTATGGGCGCTCATCAGCCGCACCAATAAATATATCGACGAGACTGCGCCCTGGATTTTGGCGAAGGACGAGACCAAGGCCGGACGCTTGCAGACGGTGATGTACAATTTGGCGGAAACGCTGCGCATCGTGGCTATCTTAATCAGTCCCTACATTCCGACTACCAGCCCGAAAATTTATGAGCAGCTGGGCCTGACCGTACCGGAGCAGTTCCTGCTGGCGGACGCCGTTTGGGGCAAGCTGGCTAACGGCACGAAGGTGCGCAAGGGCGAGCCGCTGTATCCGCGTATCGAAATTGCCGAGGACGGCGCAACGATTATCGGCGGCAAACGCTACGAGCCTGCTGCTGCCGTTCCGAAAGAAGAACCTAAGCCGGAGATGGAGCCCATCAAGCCGGAAATTTCCATCGACGACTTTAGCAAAATCGATTTGCGCGTAGGCAAGGTGCTGGCGGCAGAAAAAGTGAAAAAATCCAAAAAGCTGCTGAAATTACAGGTGGAAATCGGCGGCGAGGTGCGCACCATCGTCAGCGGTATTTCTCAATACTATGAGCCTGAGCAAATGCTGGGCCGCAACGTCATCGTGGTGGCTAATCTGGCTCCGGCCAAGCTCATGGGCATTGAATCCTTCGGTATGCTGCTGTGCGCTTCCGACGGTCAGGGTAATTTGGTGCTGGCCGAGGCTCCGAATATGGCATCCGGCAGCCGCGTAAAATAATTGATATTTGTTTAAAACATAAAAAGCTAAAGGACGCTGTAAGCGGCGTCTTTTAGCTTATCTTTTAGTTTATAAAATGGAGGGCCTATGTCGGAAAAGCTTTTTAGCAGACTTTACTGGCGTCCTTATTTATTTATCGGCGTCAGCATGCTGCTCGTGATGGTCGGCAGCCTGGCGCCTTACGTTTTGCCCTACGAATGGCTGGCGCATAATTATAATAACTATGGGCTGTACGCCTTTAAAACCATAGCCTGGATAATTAAGCTGTCCATGCTGGCCTATCTTTTTGGTATTTATCTGGCTTGGCGCAAAAATTATTTTCCCAGGCTGGAGAAGCTGTGCTGCAAGGAAACGCGGGCGGTGATTACGGGCTACAGCCAAAGCTGGACCCGCGGCAAGCAGCTGTGCCCGATTTTTACGTATACCGTGGACGGTAAAGAGTACAGCGAAGCTTTGAACGAAGCCCATGGCAGCAGGACGAAGGATGGAGATCGGATTGACAGGGGCTTTAATTTAAAATTGCCGCGCAAAATTATTTACAATCCCGCTGACCCTCGTGAATTTTATATCAGGGGCGAGGAATATTATTCGCGCAAGGGCGCGATTGTGTGCTTTGTATTGTTCAGCCTGCTGTTCTTTTTGCAGCTGTATTTGAACGTGTTTATCTATTGACGAGGTGAAGTATGAGCAGAATAGGGTTGTGGGATTCCCATGCGCATTTGGACGACGAAGCCTTTGATAAGGACAGGGAGGAGCTGCTGGCGCAGCTGGAGCAGGATTTGGACGGCGTTATCAATGCCGGCTGCGACGCTGCGAGTTCGGCTAAGGCGGTGGAGTTGGCGCAGCGTTATGATTTTATTTACGCCGCCGTGGGCTATCATCCGGAAAATTTGGCCGGGATTCCCGCCGATTATTTAGAGCAGCTGGCTAAGTGGGCGCAGCTGCCCAAGGTTGTCGCTATCGGTGAGATAGGTTTGGATTATTATTGGAAGGAAAACGAGCCCAGGGAAGTGCAGAAGCGGATTTTCCTGGAGCAGATAGATTTGGCCAAGCAATTTAATTTGCCCATTATTATTCACGACCGCGACGCTCACGGCGATATGCTGGAGCTGTTTCAAAAGGAAGTAAGCGGCGTGCAGGCGGTGTTCCACTGCTTCAGCGGCAGTTTGGAGATGGCGAAGGAGCTGGCTAAGCGCGGTTATTATTTTGGCTTCGGGGGCACGTCTACCTATAAGAACGCGCAGAAGGTGCGCGAGGTTTTGCAGTATGTGCCCAAGGAGCTGATTTTGCTGGAAACCGATTGCCCGTATTTGACGCCGGTGCCCTTCCGGGGCAAGCGCAATAACCCCGCCTATGTGGAATATACGGCGCGCAATGCGGCGGAGGTTCTGCAAATGGATTTTGCCGAGCTGGCGGCGCTGACGGCGGCCAATACCAAGCGGCTGTTCTGGAAAATAAAATAAGCCCGGCTTTTTGCCGGGACTTTTTTCACACAATATAACTTTGGAGAAAGCTGACACGCCAACATCAAGCTATCTCTTTAATTATTATAAGCTCGAATTTGAAAATAGTCAAGACGTTCTAAAACGCCTTGAGTTGTGACGCCGTCCTTAGAGCGGCGTTTTTATTTTTTAATATTCACCGCAAAGCTGTTCAGCGAATACAGCGCCTGGGGCAGATAAATGCGCATTTGCGCCGTCGGCATGACGTAAAGCAGCTGATAGGTTTTACCGTTTTGCTTAGCGCTGGCTTCCAGCAGCAGCTTGTCGCCGTAAAAATCCTCGTGGCGGCTCAGCGTGCAGTCCCACACCAGCGCAGTCCCGTGCTGCCAGCGGCAGTACAGCTTTTTATTTGCGTAAGCGGGCAAGGGCTGCTGCGCGTCGTAGCTGACGGTGTCCGTTGGGTCGAGGACGGTAGCGGCGCACATCAGCGTATTGCTTGCCGCGCGCACCAGCATAGCGCCCTGGGCGGAGGGCAGCTGCGCCAGCGGATCGCTGCCGAAGGCCTGAGACAGCAGCAGGGAATAGCTGCCTGCGGCGCTGTTTGCCGTTACGAAATCGTTGGCTTGGGGCGTGCGCAAAAATTGCTTGGGCAGGGGCGGCTTTTTTACTAGGCTGGGCAGCGGCTTCGGCTTAGGCGCGGCTGCCTGCGGAGCGGTGCCTACTACGGCGGCAGGCTGCTTTTGCGTTTTGCTTTCGGCCAAGGCTGCTGCGTCTGCGTTTTGATCAGCTAAATGCTTTTTGGCTTTGCTTGGCCGGGATTGGCTGCGCTCTGCCGGTTTGTCTGCGATTATCTTTTCTTTAGCCTGTTGCGGCGTGGTCGGCTCGCTGATATGGCCCGTGCTGTCCTCTACGGTAATATGCGGCGTGGGCGCGGGCGCAGGCTGACGCGGCTGTGTGGAAACATAATCAGGGTGCTTTTGGTAATCTTGCCACACCTCGTCCGGGGTGGCGGCTACGGCTGCGCTGCACACCGACAGCGTCAGACAGGCCAGCAGCGCTGCCGCTTTCATAATTTTTCGCAGGCTTCGTTAATGGCCGCTTCGTCGACGCGCATAGCCGCAATGGTTTTCTCCATCAGCTCGTCCAGCGTCCAGCCTAAGTCGTCTGCGCCTTTCTTGATAACGTCGCGGTTACAGCCGGCGGCAAATTTTTTATCTTTAAATTTTTTCTTCAAAGATTTCAATTCCATATCCTGAACGCTTTTTGAAGGACGCATTAACGCTGCCGCGCCGATAAGGCCGGAAAGCTCGTCTGCAGCGAAAAGCACCTTTTCCATCTGGTGCTCAGGCTTGATATCTGCGCCTGTAAGGCCATAGCCGTGGCTGGCGGTGGCGCGGATAATGCTTTCGTCCACGCCGTGCTGGCGCATCAGCTCCTGTGATTTTACGCAGTGTTGTTCGGGATACTGTTCAAAATCTAAATCGTGCAGCAGGCCGACGATGCCCCAGTATTCTTCCTGGTCGCCGTAGCCCAGCTCTCTGGCAAAATAGCGCATAACGCCCTCCACCGTCAGCGCGTGGCGCAGATGAAAGGGCTCCTTGTTGTATTGGGTAAGTAATGTCCAAGCTTCTTCTCTGGTGATCATATTTTCTGCCTCCGTAAATGAATTTATTAAAGCTGTTGCACCACTGCGGCTTGTTCTGCTGTCTGCCGGTCTGTCATGCCGCTTGCTGTCAGACGGAGCCGCTTTTTTTCGCGGCGGCCTGTTTTCGCTGGAAGTCGTTGATCATATCTGCCAGGGTGGTATGGTCCACGATGCCGTCGATAGCGTTCTGAATTTTTTTATATAAGCCGATAGTGATGCAGGAATCGATTTTATCGCAGGGCGTGCTGCAATCCAGACAGGATACGGGAGCCAGGCTGCCCTCCACAGTGCGCAGAATTTCTCCTACGGTGTATTCCTCCGGCAGGCGCGCCAGACGGTAGCCTCCCTGCGCGCCGCGGGCGCTGAGAACGAAGCCGTTTTTGCTCAGCTGGTGGATTATCTGCTCAAGATATTTATCGGAAATTTCCTGCCGTTGGGCAACAGCTTTGAGCGGAATGTAGCCGCTCGTTTGGTTGATGGCTAGGTCGAGCATTAAGCGCAGGGCGTAGCGCCCTTTGGTAGAAATCTTCATAGTAGTCACAACCTTTCTTATTGACACTATTTTACTATGAAATAAGTAGGAGTTCAATATTTTATTTCCCTTAACAGCTTTTTTGTGATAAAATACCTGTATCATACTGTATTTATTGGAGGCCTGATGATGGATAAACAAAAATTGGATAAAACCTTTAAGTATTACATGGGCTTGTTCACTGCCGATAAGGAATTGGGGCAGATTATGAGCAAGGTAACTTTTCAGGAGCTTTTTAATCCGGAGTTTTTAAAGGAAAACAGCAAATTTACTTCCATGGACGATATTCTGTGGCGCAGCGGCTTCGGCATTATGAATTTGCTGGAGGTAGAGAACGTCAATCAGGATAAATGGAACGAATATATCGCTAAGAACTGCGAGTGCGAAACCTGGCACGACTTTGGCAAGCTGGCGATGATCGACTGGATGAAGCGCAAGCTGGAAGAAGTAAAAAAAGAAAAGCATTGATTTTGATTACCGGAGCTTGCGCTTCGGTAATTTTTATCAGCGCAGGCTTGGGAGGGGAAGCAATGGAAATTATTTTACACGCTTTGAACGGCGTTATAACGGTGATGTTGATTATCGCCGTGGGTTTTATTTTGGAAAGGCGGGGCTGGTTCAGCGAAAGCAGCATCGGCCTGATTTCGCGTTTAGTGACGCAGGTCTGCCTGCCCACATATATGCTTACTAATATATTGGCTAACTTCCAGCACGAGCAACTGGTCAGTATGTCCAAAGGTTTGGTCGTTCCTTGTATTTCTATGCTGGCAGGCTACTTCATCAGCCTTGCTTTAGGAAAAGTATTGAGACTGCCGCAGCGGCATAGAGGGATTTTTTCCGTTTGCGTCAGCTGCTCCAATACGATTTTTATTGGCCTGCCTTTGGGAATCGCTTTGTTTGGCGACGTCGGCGTGCCGTATATTATGATTTATTATATGGTCAATACGACGATGTTCTGGACTATCGGCGTTCACGATTTGGCCATTGGCAGCGGGGAGGAAGCTCCCTGGCTGAGCCGCAAAACGCTGCGCAGTGTTGTTTCGTTGCCGTTAATTGGCTTTATGACAGGCGTTGCTTTCGTTTTGCTGGAGTTGGATTTGCCGCAGCCGCTGTTTACCGCCTGCCGTTATATCGGCAGCATGACGACGCCGTTGGCGATGCTGTTTATCGGTATCGCGATGAGTAAAACGGACTGGCAGGAGATTCGTTTAGGCAAGGAGCTGGCCGTGGCTATGTTGGGGCGTTTCTTTATTTGTCCCTTGCTGGTACTGGCTATCGCGCCGTTTTTTCATTTGACGGAAATGATGGCGAAGGTGTTTGTCATTATGGCGGCCATGCCTGCCATGACGAATACGGCTATTGTAGCGAAAAGCTATGGCGGCGATTACAAATACGCGGCCATGCTGACAGCTGTCAGCACTGTGCTGGCGGCGGCGGTGATTCCTTTTTATATGTGGCTCATCCATTAGAGAATTGCGCAATAGTTTTTTGTTCGCAGCTATACGTTCATTACAGATTAGATAAACAAACAAAAATTCAAAATAATATTGACAAAGTTCACCATCGGTATTAAAATATAAACAAACAAAGATTTATTAGGTGGTGATAAATATGAAAGGGATTTTATTTGCATTGGCGTTTGCCTGTATGGCGTACGGAATGTATGGCAGCGCGTTCGCAGACGAGCCGGCTTATCGCAATTACAGCGTTACCGTGGCTCAGGGCGATACTCTGTGGGATATTGCCTGGCGGCACACGGAAAATAAAGAAGATGTACGCGAGGTTATGCACCGCATTGCTCAGGCTAATGCGTTACGATCCAAGCATATTTATCCGGGCCAGGTTTTGCAGGTGCCGGTGCGTGTGCAGGACAGCGGCTTAATGATTGCCGCTAAATAGACTAATTAATTTTACAGAATGAACACAAGGCTTTTGTCCATCAGCGTCGAATTAGATTAGTAAATGAAAATAATATTATCGCTAACTAAGGAGGCGTTGAGTATGCAGAGCAAAAAATGGATAGCCGCGGCGTTGGCCGCAGGCTTTGTTTTAGGAAACGGAATGTCCCCCGTACAGGCCGGGATTTTGGATAAGGTAGTTAAGGGTGGCGTTATCGGTTACGCGGTGGACGCTGTGGCCGGACCGCTGAACGACGGCATTAACGCCGTAACGGCTAAATACGGCGTCAGCAGTACGGACGCTACCAAGGTAGTGCCGATTATTTCCGTAGGCGACGGCAGCCGCGCGGGCGCGGCGCAGGTATCGGGGCCGGTGGAAAAGGTTGACCAGGTTAAGGCCGCCTTGATTATCGAGCAGACGATTTTGGGTATCCGAGCAAAAATTTTGATTCCCGTGGATAGAGTGGATTATAAAAATGTGAACCGCGTTCAGGGTGTAGGCGTGAGCGCTTCTCTGGATGTGAAAATATAAAAATTTTTCAATATATAAAAAACGAACGCGCCGTCGCAGAAAGCGACGGCGCGTTTACAAAGTTAAAAGTATATGCTATAATGACTTTCAGAGGTAGTTGGCCTGTCGGTTTTATCCTACTCCCTAAGGACAGGGGGTGATGCTATGACGGTTCATGAAGCTTTATCTTTAATGATAAGTTTTGCGACCTTAGTGGTACTCATTCTATCGTTCCGTAAGTAGTATGAAAAAAACCGCTTAACGGTAAAGCGGCTCTTTTCCAAATAATTTAATTTTTGAGGAGAAGCCGACTTGCTGCGGTCAGCTATCTCTTTCTTTATTATAGATGTAAAAGCAAAAATAGTCAAGATTCATAATTTACGTTCGCCGCTCGCGCAAGCAAGCGGCGTTTTGCTTTATAAAACCTTTTGCAAAAGGTTAAGCACATTTTGATGCGTGATTTTGGCGATGGTGGCGTCGCTGTATTTGGCAGAAAGAAATTCTACCAAAGGCTTGTAATCCTGCACTCCATGGATATTGTAAGGCGGGTGGCTGATGCCGTCGAAGTCGCTGCCAAAGCCGATATGCTCGTCGTTACCCATGAGGTTCAGCATATAATCGATATGGCGGTACACGCTTTCGATGCAGGCCTTGTTGTAATCTTCTTCCAGAAATTGCCCGGCGAAGGTAACGCCGATAAGGCCGCCGTTTTCGTTAATCGCCAAAATTTGTTTGTCGTCCAGATTGCGCGGATGCGGGCACAAAGCTTTGGCGTTGGAATGGGTGGCAATAATAGGCTTGCTGCTGGCTTCGATAACGTCCCAAAAGCCTGCGGGCGCGATATGTGACACGTCCACCAGCATACCGAGTTTGTTCATTTCGGCGACAACCTTGCGGCCGAAGACGGTCAACCCGCCGCCGCTGCCTTCTTCGTTCACGCCGTCGGCAATATCGTTGCGGTTGCTCCAGGTCAGCGTCATGGCGCGCACGCCCAGCTCGTACAAGCAGCGCAGCGCTTCCAGACTGCCGTCGATAGCGCCGCCTTCTTCGATGGCTAAAAGGGTTGCCGCTTTATGGTTCAGTACGTCGGCGGCGTCGGCTTTCGTGCGCACCTGCAGCACGTCAACGCCAGCTGCCTGCAATTTTTTACATTCCTGCAAATATTTGTCCAACAGCTGCAGCGTGTAGCGCAGGCCGCCGTAATAACGAAATTCGGGCGTGGGCACGAAGATGGCGCAGAACTGCAGGCCGCCGCCAATGGCGATTTGGCGTTTGATATCGAAATGCTGCTCGTTGTTGTACAAGTCGGCATTCTTTTTATAAAGTTCGGTTAAGGTGTCGCAGTGACAATCGCAAATAAACATTTTTTCTGCCTCCTAACGCTGAAAAGCTTTTACTAATGCGAGTAAGAAAAGTAAGAAACAGCAGCCGCTGGGGCTGCTGTTTAGTCCGTGCAGTACAAAAAGAGTTTCTTCTACCAATCAATAACCGGTGTAGTAGAAGAAGAAGGTCATGCCGATGGTTACAATCATAGCGCCAGCCATGGGGATAGCGGTACGCTTAACCAAATCGAAAGAGGAAACGCCGCCCATACCGGAGGATACTACGATTACCGCGGTGATGGGGGAGCAGTTACGCATGATGGAGGCTGCAAAGTGCATGGGCAGCAGCATCAGCACAGGGTGCAGGCCGGTGGAAGCGGCTACGGCAGGCGTAAGCGCCGCGAACGCGAAGAAAGGCGCGTTGCCGGAACCCATAACGATGGCGGAACCGGCGATAATTGCTACCATAACCAGCATCATGGACATCGGGCCAAAGCCTAAGCCTTTGCTGCCGTCAATCATTGCGCTGATGGTCCCCATGGAAATCAGGCCTTGGGCGAAGGTTTGACCGGCTACGATCAAGGTAATTACGTTAGCCATTTGCAGGCCCAAGCCGTCGAAGAATACCTGAATGTCGCCAAAAACCTTTTTGCCGTCGCGGTGACGGATAAATTCGCAGCATACGCCGATGAACAGGCCGATGAACATAGCCATAACGATATTCATCTTAATGCTGGTAATCCACAAGGAGCTGAAGCTGAGAATCAGGGCCAGGGGAATAACGGGCAGAATAGCGTAGAAGCCCGGTGCAGTATCTGCTTCGTCCTTTACTGCTTCCACTTCCATCGGTTTTACTACATGACCGTCGCGTTTGTCCATATATTTTTGGGTCAGGTAATGAAGCACGCCGACAACTACGAAGGCCACGGCTACGATAGGAACCTGATAATGGCTCCAATAAAATACGGGGTCGACGCCGGCGGTTTCGGCGGATAAAATCGTACCGGTGTCGCTGGGGCTCCAGTCAAAGCACAATGTAGTGGCTACGGCCGCAGTTGCTGACAGGCGGCTTACGCCGAGGCCCATCAAAATCGGGAACATCGTTACCATCAGCAGCATGGCGAGGCCGGAAGCGCTGTTGATGCACAAACCGATGAGCATACCGACGATCCAGGTGCCGCTCATTACGAGGTAGGGAGATTTAAGCGCTAGCAAAGGTTTGATGGTCATGCGCACGAGCGCGCGGGACGCGCCGATTTTATCCATGTACTTGGCAAACGCGCCTACGGACATGATGTTCAAGCCTAATTTACCGGCTGTGGAGCTTAAGGTTGCGCGAATAAATTCAAACGCGTCAAAAAAAACAGAACCGGTGGTAGCCTTGGGCCCAAGGATTTGACCATAGCCTAAAATAACGGCTAAATACATCATCACCATACCGCCCATGAAGAGCACCGGTTGAGGTTTGTACTTTTTGTAAATAAGATAGCCGACCCAAAAAGTAACGATCGCAGAAATAACTACACCCATTTGCAACATCCTTTCTCGTTCAGTTTATTTTGCAAAAAATTAAGGTAATTAAATTATATCATAGACATGTATCGCAGGGCAAGAAAACCCCGTCGCGCAATTTTGCAGACGGGGTTTAGTAAACCAAAGAAAGTAATGTGAAATTTTAGCGTGTTTCCCCTCGCGCAACGCGATAGGAAAAGTTGTCAGCTATATTTTTTAACGTGCCGTTGCCAAAGCTTGCAGCACGTGTTGGATATACAACGCCTGGATGCTCTTGTAGCGCCCCATACCGTTCAAATGGCCGGTAGTGGCAATGCCCAACGCTTCAATTTGTGATTTCCAGCTGTCGGGCTCGTCGCCGTACATATCGTTGTTGGCATGGTCGCCTGCGACTACCATTAAAGGATAAAGGTGGACGTGCTTGTAATGGCGTTCCTTTACTCGGCTCAGTACGTCTTCCAGATTAGGCTTGTCCTCGTCCTCTACAGTGCCGATGATAATGGGCTGCTGCATGGCGTCGAAAATCGCTTGTAATTTTACATAGGTGCAGCCATGAGCCTGATTGTTATTGCGCGGCGTACCATGTCCCATAAAAACTACGCCTTCATCTGCGCCCAGCTGCGGCAGCTGCGCTATGAGCGCTGCGGCGGCCAGCTGATAATCGCTGTCGGAAACGATTAAAGGCTGACTGATAATAATACTGCGGAAGACATCGTGAAAGCGCTCCTTGAGAGCCAAAACCTTTTGCTCAAATTCTTCGCCGTGCAGCAAGTGGGTAGGCTGCAGAACGACTTCTTCGTAGCCTGCTTCCTGAAGCTTACGCAGAACGGTTTCCGTATCGTCGACCAGAATGCCGCGCTCGGCTAAACGCTTGCGAATGATGTTGGAGGTAAAGGCCCGATATTGGTCGTAGGCAGGGAAGGCGTTGGCCAGCGCCTGCTCGATACCGCCGATATCCTTCAGGCGCGTTTCGTCAAAGGTGGAGCCGAAGCTGATAACTACTAGGGCTTTTTTGTTCATGTTTGCACCTCGTTAAAAATAGTTTATATAAATACTCTCCGCTCAGGCAGTGAACGGAGAGTAGTAAGGGATTATGGTGAGGGGATGAGGATTATTTTGCTTGCAAAGCTTCCCAGGCTTGGTCGGCTTTTTCGACGAACAGTTTTTGTACGGCTGCATTTTCACCTAAGCCATGGATGTAAGCGTCAACCTTGAAGCCTTCCTGTTCCAGAATGGATTTAAAGGAATCGGGCTCGTCGCCTGCCATATCGTTGTTGGCATGATCGCCTGCTACCATCATCAGCGGCATCAGGGTTACGTTTTTAATGCCTTTAGCTTTCAGCTGCGGGATAACGGTGTCCAGATGCGGCCAGCCTTCTACGGAGAAGATTAAAGCGTTGCTCAGTCCCAGCTCGTTCAGGCGGTCCTGCATTACTGCATAGTAAGCGTTGGCCGGATGGGGAGTGCCGTGAGCCATGATCAAAACTGCGTCCTTTTTGCCCATCTTGGGGAATTGAGTGGACAGAGCCTGCATGGTAGCGGTAATGTCGTCGTCCTGACCCTCCTGGCCCTGCCAGTACATCAGCGGCGTGCCGAAGGTCATTTTCTTGAAGTCGTTTTTATGGAGATTGTAAACGGCGTCTTTATAAGTATATTCCATGCCCGGGATAATGTCCAGAGAGGTCATGGCGATGCGGGTATAGCCCTCTGCTTTTAATTGCTCCAAAGCCTTTTCCGGGGTGGGGATATCCAAGCCTTCGTTAGCTTTGATGCGGTCGATGATGATGTGAGAGGTAAAGGCGGTAACTACCTTTACGCCGGGATGAGCTGCTTTAATAGCGTCCACAGTAGCTTCGATGGTTTTAGCGCGGCTGTCCTGGAAGGTGGTACCGAAGCTGAGAACCAAAATAGCGTCTTTATCCGGCAGGTTGGCTAAATCTTTATTTACATTGGTCTTTACGCCGATTTGAGAGGCTTGAAGCAGAGCGGGAGTAGCGTCCTTTACTTCGTCGCTCAGCTGATAAGCGGCGTGAGAAGTAGCGGCAAAGCCCAGCAGTGCAGCGCAGGCCATGGAAGTAACTGCGAGTTTCTTTAAGGATTTCATAACCAAAACACTCCTTTGTAAGCACGAAATATGTTGGAGCAGGGATACACATATATCAAACAATATTTATCAACCCTGCTTCTTAGAATTATACCACTAATAAATGGTATGTCAATAGTAATGAGAATTAGTTCTATTATATATTTGAACAAAAAATAACAGACTGCCGTAAAGCAGTCTGTTAAGGGCTGTTTGCTTATTTTTCTGCCAGCATAGCTTTAATTCCGGCAAAGGTTTCCGGGCTGATAATATGCTCGATGCGGCAGGCGTCTTTTTCGGCGATGTCTTCGTCAACGCCCAGCTTTTTATTGATGAAGCGGGTGAGCGTTACATGGCGATCGTAGACGGCAGCCGCTTTCTTTTGTCCTTCCTTCGTCAAACGGATAGCGCCGTCGGGCTCCATGATAATATAATTGTTGCGTTTTAAAATGCTCATGGCGCGGCTGACGCTGGCCTTGGTAAAGCCCATGGCGTCGGCAATATCAATCGAACGGACGCTGCCGTTTTTTTGCGTAAGCATTAAAATCATTTCTAAATAATTTTCGCCGGATTCCAAGAGTGGCATAGGAATCACCTCCGATAAGTTTGAAAGTTAAATTAAGATAATTTTAACATATTTTGACGCGTCAGTCACTAGCCAATAGTGTATAATAAAAGAAATAATCGTTACGGCGGAGGATGATTATGCTGGATTTTATTACGGAAAAAGAGATCGTGTGGCAGGTTTTAAAAAATACGTCTAAACCCATCGTTCTTTACGGCATGGGCAACGGCGCGGATAAAATTTTGGATTGGTGCGAGGCAAACGGCGTTAAAGTGCATGGCGTTTTTGCCAGCGACGAATTTGTGCGCGGGCAGCAGTTTCGCGGCTTTACGGTGGAACGCTACGACGCTGTAAAAGCGCGCTTGGGAAACGATTTGCTAATCGTAATCGCTTTCGCCAGCGAAAGGCCTGAGGTGCTGATGCGTTTTGCCGAACTCGACGCGGAGCAGCAGGTGATAGCGCCGCACCTGCCCTTGTTCGACGAACGTGAAACAATAAGCTTCGCCTGGCTTGCAAAATACGCGAGCGAGCTGCGCCGCGTTTACGATAATTTAGCCGACGACTGGTCGCGCAAAGTTTTCGCCGACGTTCTGAATTATAAATTGAGCGGCAAGCTGCATTATTTATTTAGCTGCGCTACCAAGCGCGAGGAGGACTTGCGCGCTTTAATAAAACCTGGGACGGATGAAAGTTATCTCGATTTGGGTGCGTACACCGGCGACACTTTGGAAGAATGGGGTCGTTTGACGGATTGGCGTTGGCGGCTGG
>ERZ779895.1466-NODE-1466-length-25203-cov-3.681684_pt1 | contig 25203 bp, 18 predicted proteins | sample MGYA00511093_ERZ779895 | MGnify/ENA primary metagenome ERZ779895 (study PRJEB29588, sample SAMEA2142970) | human gut metagenome | biome: human gut; feature: human-associated habitat; material: faeces | place: Denmark | collected 2008/2010 ... | reverse complement strand
TTTTTACAAGGGAAAAGCTGTTTCTTGCGTTCCTCATGAACCGGAATACGGAAGGCTGCAAATTCCAGCCAAACGGTGCGCTCATTCTGAAATAAACGGTGCATCTATTCTGAACTGCAGATTGCCTAGCTAAACGGACGTCAGTGCCATATTCGGCGGACAGTGCAGAACATAATCACCGGACACTGCGAGCCTAATTAAACGGACAAGCTTTCCAGATATAATAGATTTATCTCTTACAAGAGAGAAATATTATATTTGGAGCTTCCACTATGGACTACAAAAAAGTTTTGAGACTTCATTTTGTGAATCGTCTCAGCATCCGTGAGATTGCCGAAAGCTGCGGTGACTGCGGAAAAACATCCGTTGGTGAATTCCTGAAGCGTTTTCGGGAATGCCCGGAACTATCGTATCCTTTGCCGAAGGATGTCACAAATGAGTACATTGAAAAACTGTTGTATAAAAAGCCTGGTGTGACAGCTGACCAGCTTCTGTATCGGGATTTCGATGCAGAAGCCATCTATAAGGCACTTGCCCGTAAGGGTGAGACACTTAAACATCTCTGGCAAAAATACAATGCTGCGGGCATTGTGGACGGCAGAAGACCTATGAGCTACCGCCAGTATTGCAGACGATACAGTGAATGGGCGGATTCCAAACAGCTTACCTTCCATATCCAGCGATATCCGGGTGTCAATCTCGAACTGGACTTTGCAGGAAAAGCGCTTTGCATTCATGACCGTCATAATCCGGAAGAGACAACAAAAGTTACCATCTTTGTTGCCGCACTTACCTACAGCGATTACTTCTATGCGGAGGGTATGACTGAGTGCGACATAAAAAACTGGATCCGCGTCAACAACAATGCCCTCGCATTCTTCGGCGGTGTAACGCCAACAGTCACTCCGGATAACTGTAAGGTTGCCGTGTCCCGCAATAAAGACTGGGTAAGCCCCGTTGTGAACAAAGACTTCCAGGCCTGGGCAGAACATAACGGTACCGTGATCACACCGGCGAAGGTAAGATCACCTCGCTGGAAACCAACGGTAGAAGGACATGTTAAGATTATTACAATGCATATCCTGATGGATATGGAAGATATGATCTTCTATTCCCTGGATGAATTAAACCATGTCCTGATAGAAAAGATAAACGCGGAAAACAAACGACCATTCGAGGGCCTTTCGTATTCCCGTTACGATCTCTTTAACAAAGAGGAAAAAGAGAGTCTTCTACCACTTCCATCCACCGCCTTTGAATACCTTGAACGAAAGACTGTGAAAGTTGCCCAGGACTTTTCTTTTACCTTCGACAAGGTCCATTACAGCATGCCGCGAAAATATCTCCGGCAGGAAGTTGAGATCAGGGCAGGTGAAAAAGAGATCTATGTTTATAACAAACAGGGGGATTTCATTCGCACCCACAAACGCAGTTATACTTCAAAAGACTGGGTCGTTATTCCAAGTGATATGCCGGCTGAGTACAAGGATTATGGTTACTGGAATGTTCCATACTTCCAACATAAAGCCTCCGCGATCGGTCCGAATACACGCATTCTGATCGATGCTGTTATTCAAAAGAGCCAGTATCCGGTACAGTCTTTCAGAAGCTGCTTTGGGATCCTGCGCTGTGCGGAGAAATATTCGCCGGAAGCGCTGGAACGCTGTTGTAAGGATGCCGTTCTGGCAGGCAAATGTAACTATTCTTATGTCAGTAACACGGTCTCCACATATCACATAGAACCTTCGCATCAGGTAGAAAAGTTCTACAAGACCAGTGGAAACACATCTGGAACAATTTCTGGTAGATACAAAGATGATGACAGTAAGTATTCCTTGAAGAGCCTTATGGAACGCCAGGAAAAGGAGGTATCCCATCATGAATAATACGAATTCTGATATTTATGAGATGTTGGATACGCTTTCCCTTCCTGTGGCAGCGCAACGTTTTTCCGAACTTACGCAAAGTCCGGAACTCGTGAACTACACTGCGTTCCAGTTTATCCGGGAGGTCCTTGAACCTCAGTATACAGAGACATTAAACAGGCGTTTTGAAACCAATCTGAGACTCAGCAGCTTGATCAATAAAGGTGCGTTGACAGAAAATCTGAAGACCGGAAACGGGCGGGTCTATAACGATGCTACAGTACAGCAGGTACTTGGATTCCACTTTGCGGAGAACCGACAGAATGTTGGCATTTATGGAGTCACAGGAGCCGGAAAATCTTATTTCATTTCTGCCTGCTGTGTAGAAGCATGCCGCAGGAACTATCGCTGTAAGTTCGTTGATTACAGCGATCTTCTGGATGAACTGATCGTTCTGAACCGTCAGAAAGACCTGAACCGATATCGTAAACGCATTAAGTACTATGCGCGGATACAGCTTCTCTTCATCGATGATTTTGCAATCAGCCGTTATTCCGAGGAAGGGATCAAGATCCTCTACCACCTTCTGAAGCTTCGGGATGATCTGGGAACTTCCACACTTTTTAGCTGCCAATACTCACCCGATGAGTGGGGAAAGCAACTTAGTGATGAGAATGAATGCTATGGAAAGTTAGACGGCATCCGAAGACGTCTTACAACAGGATTTACAGTTCTGATTGAAAAAGCATAGCCAAAAGCCTGGCGAAGCAGGGAATCCCTGCTTCGCTGGTCAGTAAAAATGTCCGCTTAATATGGCCCTGCATGTCCGGGGAATATGGCCCTGATGTCCGTTAAAACCGGCTATATGCATGGAAAGACGGTGGGTCATTCAGCGCTTACGTTGTACCGTTTACTTTCCTTCTGTCATTTCAACTCTGTGAACAGGTTTCTTTTATCTTGCCATAATGAAAGGCCCTCCTAATGATATTTATTTTATCATAGAAGGACCTTGTGATGGTTATTTTACAGAAAAAGTTTCACAGGTGAAAATTTCAAAAGTAAATTCCACCGTCCACTTGGGCATGCGGAATTTAGTCTTACACACCAGATATCCAGAGGTCTCTTTTCCATGTCACAAACTCAGATATTTTATGAGAAGTTAGCTTAATTATACCAGTTATCTAAAGATTTTGCTCATTATAATTCAATAAAATCAAGGAATTTTAATGTCTGGTGGAATTTACCACTGCACTGGAATTTAAAATTTCAAGTCAGCCTTTTTCCAATTGTACTTAACCATCGTGGGTGTGGGAGCAATTATTAAATGTCTTCCAAGTATTCTCTTTTCAGTTCCTCTATCGTTTCAAACGGGAAACATTCCGCACAGCCATCCTGGATTTCTTCCAGACACTCCACGATTGCCTTTACAAGTTCTATTCCTTCCTTGCTATAATCTCCTTCCTCTTAACCTTCCGTTTCCTACAGTATTTTTTCACACATATCCAGTGCCGATGCAATCACTGCATCCATATCATAATACTTATACTCACCTAAGCGACCACCGAATACGACCTTCTGCTCGCCCTCTGCAAGCTTTTTGTACTCTGCATAGAGAATTCCATTCTTTTCATCATTAACCGGGTAATACGGCTCATCTCCAGGCTTCCATTCCGAACTGTACTCACGGCTGATCACTGTCTTCGGAATTTCGTTTCCCTCATCATCTTTTCCAAACTCAAACCACTTGTGCTCGATGATACGGGTCCACGGAGTCTCCGCATCCGTATAGTTCACAGCCGCGTTGCCCTGGAAATTCGGCTTATCAAGAAGTTCGGTCTCAAAGCGGACAGAACGGTACTCCAGAGCGCCAAGCTTAAAGCCAAAGTATGCGTCAATTGCACCTGTGTAGATCACCTTCTCTGCCATCGCGTCATACGCTTCCTTCTCCGCCAGATAATCCACGCCAAGCTTCACCTCAACACCGTCAAGCATATTGGCAACCATCTTCGTGTAACCACCCATCGGAATTCCCTGATATAACGCATTAAAATAGTTATTATCAAACGTCAGACGCACCGGAAGGCGCTTGATAATAAACGACGGAAGCTCCGAACACGGTCTTCCCCACTGCTTCTCCGTATATCCCTTTACCAGCTTCTCATAGATATCCGTTCCGATCAGGCTGATCGCCTGCTCCTCGAGGTTCTTCGGCTCCGCGATCCCGGCCGCCTTCTTCTGTTCTTCAATCTTTTCAGCTGCCTCCTCCGGCGTCACAACACCCCACATCTTATTAAACGTGTACATATTGAACGGCAGTGAATACAGTTCCCCATGATAATTTGCCACCGGAGAATTCGTAAACCGGTTGAACTCTGCAAACTGATTGACATAATTCCACACCTTCCGGTTGTTCGTATGGAAAATATGCGCGCCATATTTATGTACATGGATCTTCTCGATGTCCTCCGTATAAACATTTCCCGCAATATTCGGACGCTTATCGATCACTAAAACTGATTTTCCATGTTTCTTTGCCTCATGTGCAAACACTGCTCCGTAAAGACCGGCGCCCACTACTAAATAATCGTACATCTTCTCTCTCCTTCACAAAATCATTTAATTTTTTTCTTACCTGTGGCCGCAAGCAGCCATCAGAACATTTCTACTCGCTTAACGCATTCCCAGACCGATCAAACCTTTTCAGCCGACCTGAAACCATTATGAAAACAGTTCGTCCTTATAAATTCCCTTCGCAATCAGCTCCCGGATCGAGTCCACAACCACCTGCTTGTCCTCCTTATAAGTAACGCCAAACCACCGGTCTCCCGTCTCCAGGACCTTCACACAGGCCTTCTGTTCCGCTAAAAGCTTATCGATGATCTTCGGGAGCAGATACTCCTTTTTCATGGCATCCTCGCCAAGTTCGTCCAAAAATTCAGCAAATCCGCCCTCTAACAGTTCCAAAAATCTCGGCGGAAGTCCCCACATGTTCATCGAAACATGCTGACCTGCATTTACGGAAACCGGTTTCTTTTCATCATCGCACGCCGTCAACTCTCCATCTTTCATCTGGATCTCATATGTCTCTGTCACACGCTGCAGATATCCGTCCCCGTCTACCGTGCAGACACCGCGAGTCACGCCGCCGTTCTCGCTCAGCGTATTGGAAAGAATAAATCCTGCCATGCAGATATCATAAACCGGCGCATCCACATCCATTTCCGTTGTCATATACTGATACAGCTTTACAAACGCCTCTTTGCCATAATAGTCATCCGCATTGATCACGATAAACGGTTCCTTCACGATATCCTTCACGCAAAGGACCGCCTGTCCGGTTCCCCACGGTTTCGTTCTTCCCCAGGTATTTCTTCTCCCGCCCGGAAGCTCATCCACCGACTGATATGCATACTCGACCGGAACCAGCTTCTCGATCCGTTTTCCGATAATCTCCTTAAAATCCTTCTCGATATCCTTGCGGATAATAAAGGCAACCTTATTGCATCCCGCTTCCAGCGCATCATGGATCGAATAATCCATAATAATCTCTCCATTCGGCCCAACCGGCTCCAACTGTTTAATTCCGCCGCCAAAACGGCTGCCGATCCCAGCGGCCATGATAACAAGTGTTACATTCTTCATTTTGTGATGTTCTCCTGATAATTTATTTCCTTTGTCTTCGCCAGCAATCTAAACCATCCATAGCTTAACATTATATGATTCAAAATAAGCTTAAAGCGACCTTCTCTCAACTTGTAATCTGAAACACTTTCGGATCATACGAATCAGAATCAACAACAGATACTCTGCAATTGAACCATCTCAGCTTCCGGTTCATACTGTCTTGTAATGACTGCATGATCATCTTTTTGCTGCGCGTTTTGCTTCCAAAATCTCCTTCCAGAAACAAGATTACATATTTCTTTTTTGAGTCATCCGAAAACGATTCAGATGACAAAAACTGGATAAACTTGTCAAATTCACTCAGACAATCTTTTTTATCCCCGAATGACTTTGCTCCGATTATGGAAGCTATTGTCATAGCTACTTTCTGTGTCACTTCAATATCCAGGCTGTCTCTTCCTGCAAGGTCAAGAGTTGTACTGGCTGTTTCCTTTTTCTTGTTGTCCGGTGCAATTCTCCATCTGCAATTGCCTTCATCTCCACTGCAGTTTTTCACTTCAATAAATGCAATCATATTCGAACTCACAGAAACAAAATCGACGCCTTTTGATCCAGGAAATTTATTGAAGTAATTTCGATAAAATAACGTATCATCAAACTTGATCACCATGCTTTTTTCGGGAAAGCCAAATTTCAATCCGCTTTCTTCTTTAATTACCATAAATAATCCTCTGTTCTCTGTCGTACATCGCATCAAACTCCTGCATGATCGCATTATGCGCAAGGTCTGAAGCCGAATGAGTCATCTCATAGTGGACATCATGTGTCTTTTCGTCTCTGTATAAAGATAAAAAGCGTACATCCAGCTTCGAGGGGTTCAATTCCGGATAAGAGGCAACCATATTAAATTCCTGCTGAATAAAATAATCGTGTGTTGATACAAAAACCTGTACCCCCATCTGAGCCAGAGCAACCAATGCCTGTACGATCGGGCGGATCATTTTCGGATTCATATTTGTCTCCGGCTCGTCCCAGAATAAGATCGTATTCCTGTTCAGACTCCCCGACAGAATCATATAGATGATCATCGATAATTTTCTGTACCCATCAGAAAGCAATCCCATCTCAAATTCGCCTTCACCTTTTATTTTAAAATAAAACTTTTTATCTCTCTGCACGATATTACCTTTCATAATATCTTCCAGACTGCTTAAAATCTGATTCTGCTCATTTGTATTTGGTCCCTTGGAAAGAGGACGATCCAAAAGTTTTGCAAGATCGTAATACATTTCCTCAAAGTCAATATGATACTCCTCATATAGTGTCACGAAATGTTCCACCGTAGAGATCATTTCTTTTGTTGGAATGTAAATCGCTTCATATTTCTCCGCAGATTTGCTTTTTATAATATTGATATCTGCATGATTCGCCTGTCCACGGCTAAATCCAGCCGAGACTTTCTGTTTTTTATCAAGATCCACCGAAAAATCTGTTCTCTTGTTTCCTCTTTTTCGACTCACCAAACGCCCCAGTTTCATTTCATCTGGTCGAAAAACTCCCTGCAGTTTTTTCACAAAATACTGCTCTTCCATCTCTTTTGTCAAATTTTCACGATTTACTTCATTTAAAGGCTTAATAAGAGAATACATCGCCTTCAGTAATGTTGTCTTTCCGGTACTGTTCTCTCCGCAGATAACATTAATATTATCCGACCAATCCAATTGTAAGTTTTCAAAAGCCATGAAATTACTCAAAGTCAGCTTTTTTATTTTCATATGCGCCCGTCACCTCCTACAGCAGCATCACATCTTTTTGATCCATTATGAGACAAAAGCAGACCGTATAAGCTTTCGTATGGTCTGCTTTGTGATTTAATATTTTTATCCTAATTCATCATCATTCTTCAGCCTGTATAACAATCTTCGGATTATAGGATCTCATCTACCTCTTCCTACGAATATACTGTACTATATTTTATCATAGGGGAATGTTGATTGCAAGAATAGGAATTCCTCACTCCCCCACAAAATACCTCCCATTCCTCTTCCTATCAAACAACGCATAATACTGCACCGTCCGGTACCTCTCGATCCATTCCTTATAATCATTCTCCGCCCAGAGATCATACCAGTCCCCATCCACGGTCATATATCCCGCGAAATTAAACACCGGGATCTGCTCTCTCTGGTTCATCCGGTAACGGTCATATGCGGACAGCTCCAGCCCCGCATACTTCCGGACCAGCGTCCCGAGATAATTCGTGCTGATCACATCTTCTCCCCGGGAATTTTTCATCGAATAATCCTCCGGGATCTCATAATTGCTCCAGATAAAATACGGCACCGTATAGATCTTCTCCGTCATCGTAAGATCTGTATCCATGTCCTCTCTCCCGGATTCCCTGAGCGCATTCTCAAAGTCCCCGTTCAGCGCCGGCTGATGATCCCCGAAGAAGCAGATAAGTACCGGCCGGTCCACCTGCTCAAAATAGGAGATCAGATACGAGAGCGCCTGATCCGACTTCGCGATCAGCGACTCATACATCTGAAGATCCGAATACCCGCTGTATTCCTCATCGACATCGACGATCTCCTCCGGCTTCAGTTCCCCGATTCCGTCATATCCGCCGTGGTTCTGCATCGTGACATTGAAAATAAAGGTCGGCTCCGTCTGCTCCTCATAAACCTCGATCAGCTTCTGATAATCCCCAAGATCAGACACCCGGTTCCAGACCGTCCGCTCACTGTCCTCAAACGAGCTGATCGACAAAAATTCATCAAATCCGAGCTTCGGATACACAACACTTCTTCGCCAGTTCTCCGGATTTTCCGGATGCATCGCGATCGTGTGGTAGCCCTGTTCCTTTAAGAGCGAGACCATGGACGGCACATTCGTAAAATCAAAGCTGGAATACGGATTGATCCCGTTTGTGTAGGTCATCGAATCCCCCGTCAGATATTCGAACTCCGTCGTGGACGTTCCGCCGCCGCGGGTCGAAACATAATCCCATCCATACTCGATCGTATGCGGATCATCCTTCAGCGAATAGAAAAACGCAAGATCATTCTCCGTACATGCAAGCGGTCCCAGGACGCTCAGATCACTGAACGATTCATTCATGATCGTAATGATCATCGGCTGCTCGCCGGTATCTTTCTTCTCCGTTTCCGCAGGAGCTTCCGCCGCCCCGTACTCATCCAAAATTTCTTCCGCACTCTGCTCCGTATACCCATCCGGCTTACTGATCTTCATCCTCTGCCAGAATGAGATAAACGCCGGAGCAAAACCAGTTGTCTGATATGTATTTACCTGCGCCCAGAAATCAATCCAAATATTGTAGGTATCCGGGAAATCATAGCTGCCGATCCAGAAAAACAACGCCGCAGCTGCCCCGATCGCTCCGCAGCCCTTTATCAGGATCCGTTTCTTTCCCGTTCTCTTCTGAAAAATTTCCATCTTTCCAAGCGCCCACATACAGGTAAACAGAAAATACAGGATCAGAAACGTAAACGCCAGCTCTTCCGCGACCTCAAACGTATACTGCCCTGCGACCGACATCGCGGTCCGCAGTGCAAAAATATCCGTTGCAAGGAACGGCTGCCCGCGGAACTTCAAGAGATAATAATTGAGCGCACCGACAAGCCACGCAAAGATATACAACGCCTGAAGCCCGAGCGTCCCTTTCTGCATCAGGCACACAAACAATACTTCCAGAATCAGATAGATCAGGACATTCAGCTCCCCGTTTAAAAGGCTGATTCCCGTAACCGACGGATTCCAGCAGAGCTCCTCGAGGAAAAACGCAAGGAACGGAGTGATCGCCAGAAAGATCCAGTAAAGCGCTCTCGCACACTCCGGAAACCGCCGGAGCACGTCCGTTCCATAGATCCAGATCGCAGTCGCCGCAAGGATCATGAGATCCGCCATCCCCGTACTCACCGGTGGGAACTGGTTTGCGATCTTCGTGACGCCGATCACATCACGCGAAAGATTCACATAATAAAACGCCAGAATCCCCATGCCGACCGCCATCTTGATCGACATGGAATAAACCTGGTTCCGTTTCTCCGGTATGCAAATGAAGATCCACAACATCCGGCTGCACTGCGCCGCGATCAGCGCATACGTCAGGATTAGCCATATCGACAGGTAGTGGATATGAAACACCACCTTGAGCGCAAATTCACAGCATATCGCTGCGAATAGGGAACCGCCGAGGTATAGTTTCTCTTTCCGGTTCTTTTCCTGCTCCTGTTTCTTTCCGGTTCCTATAAAATATACAATAATCGCCGCTGCGATCCAGATTATTGCTTCCACTCTTTTGTATTTCCATCCTATTCTTAATTCTAACGCATCTTTTCCTGCATTTTCTCACACAGACTGTAAATAGCTTACCATTTACTTTATGTAGGTAATCAAGCGCAATGTAATTATACTTGAATCAGCTCCATGATTTTATATTTGCCACATTTTTACACCTGATTTTTTCAAGTTTTGCCGCAAATAATCTCTCTGCTCCCATCCACAAATTCAAAGTAGTCATCTTTCCACAAGACGCAGCAATTATAACCCGTACTTCTGTACTTGATCCCGTCAATTCCAATTCTCTTACAGCATGAAGCCACAAAATTCGGGAGCAGATAATTTTTCACAATTTTTCCGATCTCATTTTCCACCGTAAAACGCATATGTTCCATAAAGCGGTTTGTTCCCTTGATTTCTCCCGATAAATCTATCATCTTTGCATGCTTTACCGGTCTCAATCCAACTACCTGAATATCCAATTTCTTTCCGCCGCTATGTTTTCTTATTTCCGTCAGAGCTCCTTCTTTTGTCTCCGCAACATAATAACAGCTCTTCCCAATCGCATTATATCGTCCGTGAGAAGAGACATTTGTTGGTGCTTTCAACATTTCCTGATCCAGGAACGGTGGTTTTCCCTCTTCAATCGGTCTGGCGTGAAAATATGTATCATGATCAAAATCAATAAAACTTTTCCACCCCTGAATAATCCCAAATATCTTTTTTCCTGTCGGATGCTCCATTGCAAATGTCACATCTTCATATAACTGACTTTCAAAAGAAAGCAGCTCGTCAAGAGAAATATTCGCAAAAAGAGTCTGAGAACTTTCGGCAATTGTAACTTGATCCGCAGTCAGTGCATATTCTGGAAAATCTTTATGATAGAATTCCTTCTTTTTCGGATCAAACATGATTTTTTCTGTCTGCGTCAGCTTCTCAGCAGTTCTCTTTGTCAAAGACTTTAGTACACGTTTGCTTCCTCGGGGCAGTTCCAGTTTTTCATACTCCGGGATCACTCTGACAATGGCAAAATTCTGTGCCGCAATACTGCGCTCTGCAACGTTCGTCATCGCAAGTGCCTGATCCCATTGTGATGTCAAACTTCCTACATAATCTGAAACTACAGACGTTTTACCACTAAGCGCCGAAAGATTTCTTTCGAGTTGTGATTGAAACCTTAATAGTTCCGGAGTTTTCGTTGCCACTTCAATTACAGAAAGAATGCCGGAGTTGAAAAGCTGCATGTCATGATATGGCTGCATCGCAGCTGCCACATGTTCTAATGCCCCACCCATAACATTCATATAACTCTCTGTCCCCAGCGGACGAACCACGCTGGCAATCGATCTTGCTGCCGCAGTCAGTGCTTGATCTGCATGGAAAATATTATGGAAAGGTTCTATCGTCGATCTAAGCGGTTCTATCGCCTTTGCAATTGCTCCGCAGCTCTGATCAAATGTCGATGATGCAGCTGCATGAATTGCCGATGGATTTGCCATCTGATTGAACAGAGCATCTTGTTTTGCCATTCTTTGTGCCACCTGGTCACATACTGTTTTTGCTGAATGGATATCAGATTTTTCTTTTTCCAGTTCTTCTTTTTTCATTTGTATGCTCCCGTATTTTCACCGTGTTTTCAATCAAATTATATCTATATACTATAATGAAACCTCCATGTATAGTGAATTTCTATCTTCTATCGACGGAATGGAGTAAAAATCTATTTTCTATCATCATTATGGACTACAAAACAGCCAGTGAAAAGTCATCCAGAAATTAAACGCTTACATATAAAGTGTCCCAATTATCGTTTCCGATCTTTTGTGTTTCCTGCTTTATCCTTTTTTCCTGAAAATAATCAATTTACTCGCCACATAATTTAAAATTACAACAAGCACATTTGAAGCGATCTTAATCAGAAGATCATTCATCCCCATGCAATCCACAAATACATACATGATCAGCAGATCGCATGCCCCGGTAAATAATCTGCATGATACGAATGACACAAATTCCTGCATCATGGCACGAAGCTGAAGATTTTTACTCTCAAATACCCACCACTTGTTCGTAATATACGCAAATAATACCGATATAGCCCATGCGATACAGGTACTCGCTACAACAGATAAATGCAGCAGATGCGCACACAAATAGTATGTAATAATATTGACAGCAGTTGTACAAACTCCAAAAAAGAGATATAAAATTGGCTGCTGATATTTTTTGAATAACTGCATTATCATTTTTCTGTATCTCCGTCTGTATCTTTCTTCTCCTCCGTCCGCTCACTGATAATATATCTCGGACGATGCTTTACTTCCATATAGATTTTTCCGATATACTCTCCAAGAACACCAAGGCAGACCAGCTGGACACCTCCGAGGAGACAGATAATACAGATCATACTGGACCAACCGGCAACCGCATTGCCCATGAGCCGCATCACGATCGACCAGATCACCCCAAGAAAGCTCAGTCCGGCGATCACGGTTCCAAGAGCCGTAATGATCCGAATCGGTTTTACGCTGAGACTGGTAATTCCGTCAAAGGCAAGTGCCAGCATTTTAGAAAGCGGATAATGGCTTTCCCCCGCGATTCGTTCATGTCTCTCATAATACACGCTGGTACTCTTAAAGCCGACCAGTGGGAACATTCCACGCAGGAACAGATTGACTTCCTTGAAATTCGCAAATTCTTTCAAAACACGGCTTGAAACCAGTCGATAGTCTGCATGATTGTAGACAACCTCCGCTCCCATCCAGTTTAAAAGCTTATAGAAGCCTTCCGCTGTAAAACGCTTAAAAAGTGTATCCGTATCACGCCTGCTTCTGACACCGTATACGATTTCGCATCCCTGATGGTACTGCTCGACCATTTCATCCATGGCATTAATATCGTCCTGACCATCACAGTCGATAGAAATCGTAATATCACATTTATCTTTTGCTTCCATCAGTCCCGCAAGAACCGCATTTTGATGTCCACGGTTACGGCTCTGGGAAATACCGATAAAATGCTCATCCTGCTTCGCCAGATTGCAAATGATTTCCCATGTTTTGTCTTTGCTCCCGTCATTGACAAATAAGATTCGGCTGCTGTCGGAAATCTTATTTGTGCGGATCAATGATGTTAACTTATCCAAAAACATTTTTGATGTGATTGGAAGAACAGTTTCTTCGTTATAGCATGGAATGACAATATACAACACTATTTCTTTCATCTTATATTTCCTCACTACTCATAACATTTAATATATTACCAAATATAATGTATCATTTATAAGAATCGTCTGTTCCTCTACATTCAGACAATTCCAATCTTTTCCCGCAAAATACTTCTCATATATTTCATCTGACATGTCTTTTCTTTCTAAATTTTTATTCAATGTATATCCAATTAGTCTATAATTCGAGTAATAAGTCGACATAATTCTTGCTCCTAATTCCCAATTCTTATATCGCGAATTCGGCTGATAATATGTGGGATTTAAATCCCCCCTAGCTGCCACCTTAGTTATGGTATTTCCTGTTTCGTTTTCATATTCTAAAATACGTTCACCAATCTGTTTTGCTTCCATGATATCTATTGCATTCATAGACTGTTCATTTGCAGCCATATCTTGCATCACCAAGCAATTGATTCCAATCAAAAGACATAACGCTACGGCTATAACTTTACCAAAAATATTAAATATTTTTTCTATATGGCTAATGGCCAGAACCAATATCGCAGCTATTACAGACCATACTGCTATATTACTCCGTGGAGATAATAGCTGATTACCCTCTAACATATGGGGAGCAAATCCCAGTAAATAGCAACCTAAAATTAAAAATATTAAAAATAACTTTTTTTCTAGATTAGCTTTTCGTAATTCCAATACTATAATATATAGTAATAATATTCCCAATACCGGCATCACATATGGCATCAAAATGCCATCAGCATTTTTCCAAAATGACACCTGATAATCTAACACACCTTTTATATTACATAATATTTTAGAAATTTTAAAAGTTGCTCCTCTTCCAGAATCTGCTATCATTCCAAAATGCACTAAAATTTTTACCAATACAATATTAAAAATTGATACAACGCCACCAACTCCTAGCACTCCAAAACTATTGCTCCATCTCGTTTTTGGTGAATCCTTCCATTTTAAATATATTCCCAGTAATACATATACTTCAAAAATGCCTATGTAACTCTGGTAAGACCCTATCGAAATTATTAAATAAATCACACATAGCAACCACTTTTTCCATTCTTTTTCTTCACAAAGCACCACCTGTACTGCTAGACCCAATGCTAATTTTCCAGGAATAAGCACCATTGCCATTTCCGAGAACAACATCAAGTCCATGGCAAAAACATTCACAAAAGACAATGACGTTGCAAGTATTAAAAGATAAAAACCACTTCTTTTTACTTTCATCTGTTTTGCGATTCCTACAGTTATCATTACATTCATAATGACTGAGGTAACAATCCAAATCACCATAAAAAAACGCTGCATAATGACCTGATTTATCCCCATCTGCTCTGCAAGAAGAATCACTCCACAATTAACATATCTTCCTATCTGCATTTGCCAATATGGCCCCATATCATATACTAAATTAAACGAATCCACTGAATAATGGTCGGATATTATCATACATCCATATCCAATCAAGAACACTACGCTGCTTATCAGAAAAGTCGCCAGAAAATCGTATTTATTTTGGGTTGTATTCCACAATTTTTTCATAAAAAGTGTTGTATTTAAACAACACAATATGATCATCAATAGCGTCACAACACAAATTAAAGTCTGAAAAAAGTAGAAATTCATATATATCATATCTCTTTATTATTTAAGGTTTAACAAGTAAAAAATCTACAACCTTGTTAATTTCAAGCTAAAAGTCATAAAGTACATATACATCTTTTTATATTTCACAGCAAAGCCGATAAGCTACTACATATTATGGTAATAACTGCTTAATAATAGGTATTTTTTTTGCAAAATAAGTGATAATTAAACAACTAATAAAAATTAAATTAGCCCCTCCAATTCTCCATAAAAGTCTTCTGCAATCCACCTGATATTTATATGGTATCCAAACAATAAAGAAGAAATGTAACAAATATATTCCAAATGTACATGATGCGCACTTAAATATAAATTTTTTTAACCCACTATAAAATGGACCTAATATTTTCTTTAAATCTAAATATTTAAAAAAAACAAATACTGCTATAGAATGCAAAAGGCATGGTAAATTTGTATAACCTTTAAATGTACCATTAATCTCCTGTAATCCTTCAGAAAGCACTGTAGTCCCCACAAAATGCATAAACCAGCCAGTGAATCCCATTAGATAAATAATACTTCTCGTTGTTTTACTCACATTAGTCCTGTTTAATACATAACCAAGCATTACATATACAATATAACCACTAGCCACCGGTGGAATAAGAGCAGCATTCATATTAATGTGCAGTAAGCTACAAATAAATGGCATAGTAAATACAAAGATAATTCCCAATACTATTGTGTATGAAAATAATGCAGGATATTCGGCTATTCGACTTATAAGTGGTAACGATAAATATATCGCAAACAGTGGAATGAAGAACCAATATATCGAAAAATATCTTGTATTAAAAATATTATCGACAATATGAAGAGAATTCAAATCCATAGGTGTCTCCGTAACATATGCCATAAATACTCCAGCCATCACACTCCAAAATAGAAATGGAATTACCGTCTTTCTGATTCTCTTTTTTAAGAATACAATCGTAGAATAGCGTTCACGATAATTCATCAAAGTTGCACCGGAAATCATAAAAAAAATGGGAACCGGCCAGTAAAAAAAAGTTTCAATAAAATTAGACGATGTCCAAAGCAATCCCGTTGGATGTGACCAAAAAATACTATTGGCATGTAAAAGTATAACTCCTAAACATGCGATACAATTTAAAAGAGAAATATATAATTCCATAGATAATTTACCTTCAATATTTTGTATGTATTTATATAAAATCAACAAGCCTATTCGTGTATCCAACAATTATTAGTATAAGTGTCAAACTATATGACCGAATATTAGTATTTTCATTAGTCCTCAACAGCCAATACCTTTTCATTTTACCACATTGCTGCGATAATTGCTCCAACAACATTTCTAAACATGCTTTCGCTACATTCGCTCGAACTGTACGATTCATATTCACTTTATTCAGGAGGATTGTCTCATGAATGCCCGACAAAAAATTCACCAGCCCCATCTTCAGAAATGGAGGATTCGATTTGCTGTGCAAAAGGCCAGCAGACTTACCGGCAAACAATAGTGTAAACAGAATCCTTGCTTTTTCACTCTTATAATTACTGGATAAATGTCATTGAACATCGATCCCGTATTTCAAATTAACATTTCTATCTGGAATCATATTTATTTTAACTTTTTTCGATATGATACCATGTTTATACAAGCTTTGTGAAAACCTATCAGCAGCAAATAAAGAATGTGGCCAATTATCTTCACTTGCATGAAATGGAACATGAAGTTCTATTTCATTTTGATCCTCATTTTCTTTAATTTGCTTAATTATATAATTATCAACTTGATAAGCAATCGTCCAATCTATATGACTACTATTTGATTCAAAAAACGTTTGCTTTGGAACATTAATATTAAAGAAAATAATACAACACATTATTGGGAAAGCTACACTAATGGTATTACAAATTATAGTTAATTCAGCTAATATAATACAAGAGCAAAAAATAACAATACTTGTAAGACCTATAATTACCTCAGCGTGTTCAATATATCCCGGCATTGTCTTGGCACAAAGCATAATAATATACAATAAAGAAGCGAATCCAAATAGCACTATTTGCATTACAAATTTAAATTTTTCACTGAAACATATCTTTTGTCTTATAATAAAAAATAATAACAATATACTTTCCGCAGCGCACATTTTCAAAAACAGTGGATTTATCTTTTTATAAAAATTTGAAAATAACAGTACCGTTGTTTTTAACATATCTGCATATGAAGTATTTTCTAAGCTATGTGCTCTACCACCACTTAACTCATAGATCATAGATATTAACCATAAACCTATTATTATAATATTTAACCGGTTATTTTTCAAGAATCCTATTACCGTATTTTTATTATGTATATTTGATACAAAAGATATAAGACTTTTCACTCCAACCCAAATTGCAAGAATATATGAGCTAAATAAGTTAGAGAATATAGCTAAATATAATGCAAGAAGTATCGTTCCTGTCTTCAGCGGCTCTTCGGAGAAGTTAATGTTAAAAACATTTGGATATAATTCCAATAAAAATATTAAAATTATATTGTAAAGGCTCGGAATTATATAATAAAAATAGCACGTAACATTTGTTGAATAAAATGCATAAATATTGTCTTGTGGTGCACTTCTAAAAATCCAAAAATGCATCATTAAGAATATAATAGTTATTAACAATGATTTTTTTTTATCAAGTTTAACCTTGTTTATAAGAATACTATTAAACAAATAAATATATGTCAGAATAGTTGAACATAGTATAAATGCAAAAACATATGCCATAGACATTATATAGTCGCCAACAAAAGGATAAATTAAATATGCACTAAGTGAGGCGCTAAGCGGCATTAAAATCTCTGGTAAAATTCTGGAAGGATTCCAATTTCCAATTAAAGGAAGAGCATCTCTAGTATTAGAAATATACGTCCAATCATCTATATCATAAATGACTAATGGATGAATTCTTGTATAAAATATATACATTACCAAAAACATTACTCCCCATACTAATATAGATTGTAGTCGCTGTTTCATAAGAACCTCCTTTTTCATTTTATACGCAACGATATTGGGATGTTTTAACAAATATTCCTACTAAAACATTCTTTCTTCATATACCCAATTAATTTTTTATATTTGTCATCCATATTTATATCAAAACCATTTTCTGTGTAAAGCACGTTAATACAATCCTTTATATTATTAATTTCATTTACTAATTTTATTGTAGGTATAGATTCGATCCAACGATAAGTTCCATGCACTTTCCCACTTAAATTATCAAATGCGATACATGGTGTATTAGTGATAGCAGAAAAAATAAGGCCATGCAAGCGATCAGTAATCACTAACCTTGCAGAGGCAAATTCTGTTAACTTATTGTAAACATATAATTCTGACATTCCTATAGGAATATTTTCGTCAACAACTGTAGATGTTTCTTTAACAGAATATCCAAGACACTTAATAGTTGAAGCTATATCCTGTGTTTCTGGAGAAATTTTTTCTTTGTCTCCTCTCAAGCATAATAACACATTATCAAAACGTTTGGCATTTACCTTATTTTGAATATAAAAAGCCATATCCGGAATCAGCATCGTAGTAATTTCGGGAAATTTATGTTGAAAACGTTCCAGTGATCTTTCTTCGCGAATGCAGACACATAAATTATCACAGCGCTTCATAGCATTTTCAAATGACTCCATCAATAATTTATGATCCACATCTCCATCATACCAAAAACTTTGAGGCATTATAATTATAGGGTTATGATTAAATAATTCCAAAGCTTTCGTTAAATTTTCTTGTTCATTTTCCCAGAGTGTTCCTAAAAAACCGCCGCCATGAATGCAGATAAGATCTGTTGGCTTTATTTTTAATTTTAAAAAGTTCCAGTAAAAATTTACGAATTTCCATGGAAATGTCACATACGGAAGATTTGGGAAATTCTTTTTAAAAAAATTCTCTTCCCCTATTGTAATAGCATGATCTCCTATATTTCCATGCTCTGGGACACCAAGTAATATTATCCTGGATGTATAGTCGGAGTATCTGTCAAAAAAAATTTTAATATATTTAAAATCATGCTCTTTCTTCATTTCTGAACCAATTTTAGCATACGCATCTGAAATTTTATAATCAATATAATCCCTCATGGTTTTCTGACCATGTTCAAGCTGGTTATAAATATCATTTAGGTTTTGAATATTTTGCTTCTGGATGAAGTTATAAATAGAATCGCTTAAGTTGTTATCTTGTGTGTTAATATAATCAAAAAGTTCTTGCTTTTGCTCTTCTATAAATTTGTAAATGTCTTTGCTTAAATGTTGATCTTGATTATTTATATAATCAAAAAGTCCTTGTTTTTGCTTTTCATAGAAATTATACAGCTCTTCGGATAATTTATCTCTTGTATTATTAACATACTCCAACAGCTCATTTTCTTTCATATAATCACTCCATTCTTCCATTAATGAAAAAAATGTCTTTTCAAAACTTTGGCTGTTTTTTTTATTGCAATTTTTATACCCTGATTATATACAGTATCTTTAAATAATCGTATTTTTTTATTATCGCGAACTTTTAAAATAGCGTTTAAAATTTTAACCAATATTTTATTAACAGTTCCAGGATTTCTTTGAATTATCTTTTCAGTTCCTTCACGATTATTTAAATCGATTGCGTCATCTTCAATCCGCTTATTTATCTCGTTATCATTCCCATAGAAAACACATTCATTAACTTTTTCATACAATGTATCAATATCCGAAAAAATATATACATCTCTAAGCCATTCAAATCCCGGAGCAATATAATTACTATTTTTTATTGCTTTACGCACATCCTCATTATTTATGATTTTCTCCAGTTGCTGTTTCATCTGTATTTCTGTCAAGATATCCTTCGCAGAAACAATATTTTCCATGCAGAAAATTACTTTAGAGAGCATATATTCATACATATAAACTTCTTCTTCAATAGTTAAATTTACATTGCTGTTCAATAAATTCTTGATACCATTAAAAAGCAGTAGTTCATTATCAAATAAATCAGCTCTATATTTATGAGTCAAAGATTCTGTGTTAGTCTGCAAATAATAATAGTACTCCTCCGAAAGCATTACAACACCATTTTTCATGTGCTCAAAATAATGCATATTTAGCATGAAGTCTTCTCCTAGCGAACAGTCTTCTTCAAAAATCAACTTCTGCTGCTTTAGAATACTATTTTTGTATAACTTATTAGATGGCATTTCTAATGTTGCTGTTTTCCAGAGAATCTCTGCATAGTGTTCAAAGAAGTTTTTTTGAGATAATACACATGTTTTTCCCAATCCAGAACATGTGCAATGTAAAATATTGGTAGGTAATTTTTCTGTTAATTCGACAATTTTGAAACCACAAATTGCCAGATCCGTTGCATACATCTCAATAGATTCAACTAGTTTTTCAACCATGTTAAGCGCAATACAATCATCAGAATCTACAAACTCTACATATGTACCAGTTGCATATGATAATCCAGTATTCCTTGCGTGGCTAACTCCTCCATTTTTTTGATTGACTACTATAATTCGATTATCAATTGCCGCATAATTTTTACAAATTTGAAGGGAATTATCCTTCGATCCGTCATTTACCAAAATAATTTCCAGATTGGTATATGTCTGGCTTGTAATAGAATTGAGGCAATATCCTATCGATGATTCTGCATTGTATACAGGTACAATAATGCTAACTTTTTCCATTCTTTTGTTCCCTTTTTATTTGTATTCTTCAACTACCTTTTTAAATCTATTAATGTATCCCGAATCTACATCTTTGTTCTCAAAAAAAATGATATCGCTTTGCATCTGATCTATCAGCTTTTCTACCTTTGTCCCTTGTATTCTATATTGAAAGCACTTATCCAGTTTATCTAATACAAACCAGCAATAGATATCATTCATTTTACGTTGTAGCTGAACAATATTATGTTCATAAAAAAAGTCAACACGTTCTCTAAAAGCCCAGCATGCATCAAGATTTTTTTCACTGAATCCTCGCCCTGTTATACTGTCCTCTCTAGTTCGATCATAATTATATTTAGAAACATCAATATAAGAAACCTTTTTTGCATTGTAAAAGTATTTATATGTAGTAAATTCATCTTCATGCAAACGTCCAACCGGATAACGGATATCTTTTATAACGTTTCTTTTATACAATTTATTCCACGCGACAGGTTTAAAATATCTCCAGTCCAACATACCTTCCAGTGCTGTTACATAATCGCCATTAATAATCTCCGCATTGCAATTAGTTTCTTCAAGGATATGATCCTTATAGATATTTCTATAACTGCATTCTATAATATCGGAGTTATTTTTTTGAGCAACATTATATAGTATACTGATCATATCTGGATCAATCCAATCATCACTATCCACAAAGACAAGATACGATCCACTGGACTTATCAATTCCCACATTCCTCGCGTCTGATAAACCACCATTCTTTTTATGAATTACAATAATCCTGGAGTCTTTTTCCGCAAATTTATCACAAAGTTTGCCACTCGTATCTGTGGATCCATCATCAACTAGTATAATTTCCAAATTTTGATATGTCTGCTTAATAATAGACTGTAAACACCGTACTAAATATTTTTCTACATTATAGATTGGAACAATAACACTTATTACGTCCATTAGTTTCTCCTTTGCATTATACGGCAACGATGTATTATTTTTTTTGGCCAATATAACAGCATTTTTCCCAAGCGATATTCCTTGGAATTACATAAATATGTATTTACATTTTGGATTTCTTCTAGGTTTCCTTTTAGATCTTCAATTTGTTGGTGTAATTCTGCATTTTCTTTTGAAAGAGTATCTTCTTGTTGTTGCAATTTAATTTGCTCTATTCTAATTTTTTCATTTGCATATATAGCTTTTATTCCAAGTGAACGTATTAGTAGCGTATCTAACCATGCAATATGAGAGGCCGGAGAAAGATATAATACTATGGAAATATGACGCTTCATTAAATTTTCTTCTAATGCTTTCACACGCGGTAAGTATTTATCCCAATTAGCATTTGCAGAATTGGGTAAACATACTATTTCATTTTTAAATTTTTCCGTTTTAAAAGTTGTATCATCATCCGTGTATAAAACAACTGTATATCCTAATCTCTCACACAAGTTTATATATTGCTGAATATATTCATTCATAGGATCATATCCTAAGTATCGATAGTAAATTCCAACTGTTTCTTTTTGAGATGAATCAGCTGAATAAACATCATTTAAAATAGATTCTGAATCCTCGAAAAACATACGAGCAATAGATGTGACAATATCTACAGAAGACCAATATTTTTTTAAAACCTGGTATCCTTCTTTGCGATAAGTGAAGTCTAATTTTTTATGCCAACAATGTACACAATCCCAAAGGATCAAGTCAGCAAACCTTTTATATTCTTCATAATAATCGCTAAATGCATTTTCTGAAATCAAAAATTTTCGTACTGCCTCAGCTGCTTTCGCCCCACTACATCTCTTCTGAAATTGTTCAAAATTCAAAGTGTCTCCACCTGTGACACCAACTCCCAGATTGTATTCGTAATACTTTTCATTTTTTAATCCTAAATAGCTTTTTGCATAAAAGGTTAACAGAAAAAAAAGATATCTATCTTCTGAAGCAATCAATCTTATAGATTCTGCTTTATTAAATGCAACTTTACATAACTCTACTTTCCATATTTTGTCCGTAATATTAAAATCAAATTTATCTTCCAAGAAACATTTTTTCAGAATGTCACGGCCATATAGATAACCTTCATAAGGAATCAAAAAATTAGAAACCCATTGTTTTAATTCTTCCGATACATTGCTTGATGTAACAAGATTCGTTCCAAATTGAATCATGTCAACATTTTCATTGCACATATGCTCATACAAGTTCTCACAAGCATGTAATTCTAGTTGATCATCGCTGTCAACAAACATGATATATTTTCCCGTTGCCCTGTTGACACCATGTTTTCTAGCCTGCAGTGTTCCTTGATTTTGTTCGTGATAGATAACCTTAACTCTCTTATCCTTTGCAGACATTTGTTCTAAAATTTTTTTTGAGTTATCAGAAGAACAATCATCAATACATATAATCTCAATGTCGCGAAAAGTTTGATTCATCAGACTTTCAATGCACTTTTCAAGATAACTTTGTGTATTATAAACTGGAACAATGATTGATATCGTGCACATATACAATTGCCTCACATTATACTTTTGAATATTATTTTTTCAATCCCCAATAGATTTTCTTGATCCATTCTCGCCGCCCACTATGATAAGGCAAAATGATATCTACAATTCCCCACATTTTGGACTTCTTAGGAATATATCGAACCTCTGGTTCGCAGGAAACAACTGGTGTATTTGCTTCATCATCAAAACATCTACGAATTCTCCGTAAGAGCATCGGATAATACGGTGACAATTTTGCATACTCCCAGAAATACTCTGCAAAATCGCAGTCTACAACATCCCATGGTTTCTGATACCCTGCGTAATGGATCAGATACGGCTGTTTACGGGCTGCGGAATATTCCTCAAAGAGTTTTCTTGGCGCCATTTTAAGAATCTGCATACGGCTACGTCCCGGCTCCTGCCAGTCCATTAATGTATTCCACTGCTGCGGAATATATGTAACCTTGTTTTTACAGATAATATTTAAAACATCCTGATCGTGACACCGGAATGACTGGGAGAGTGCCAGCTTGATCATCTTCTGAGATGATGCCGTCTTTCTAAGGCCGTCAAGATCCAGGATCAGGACTCCTGCCTGGAAATAATCGTATGGACTATCCAGACCTAATGTCTCAGTCGCATAAGTCTGCCAGTTATTCTGATTTAAGTTTAACTGTCCCGCAACATCAATATCCTTTGCTGCACCGATAATTGCTCCCTTTAAGTCCAGATCGTAAAGTTCCGCAACATCACGATCAGCAACCATATCACAGTCCAGATATAAAATCTTATGATAATTCGGCATGATCTCCGGAATGATCAGGCGGTAATATGTTTCTACCGATAAATGCTGGTCTACAAATAATTTTTTGGCATCAAAATATTCACATACACGCGCAAACCGGATTGAAATATTATCCTTGCCTTTTGCAGCCGATTTGATCAAGCGCTGGTTTCGCTCAGAAATATCATTATATAAAATGATAAGATCATAGTTTCTTTTCTCTGATGCATTCGCGATCATGGAACGGATCATGATATCCAGATACGGAGAAAACCGGTTATTTGCAGATAAGACAACTGGAACTGCATCTTTATAAGCAGGCTCTAAAACAGCATGTGGTGCTGTATCCTGGAATAAAGTCTTCGGAAGCTCAAATGCCTTGATCCCTTCCTGTTTTTTCAGGTATGAATAGTAAATGCCACAAAGACGCTCTGCAAGGTATCCCATGACACGGTATTCTTCTACGCTATACCATGTTGTATTGATCTGCTTTTCTGCCTCAAATAAAATATCAAAAAGCCATTCACAGTACTTCCGGTAAACGTCTTTTTTCATGATAAACATATTGCATTCATGTGCAACATTGGATTTCATATATTCATCTGCAATCTCTGAAAATTCCGGATACTTCTGTTTTAAGATCTTTAATGTGATATCCAGATCTTTTCGATGCTGGAATGGGGCAACACCATACTCATGGTAAACATCCATCGGGCAATCTTCTTCCGCCTCCTGAGAATATTTTCTGCCTTTTACAGAGATCACATCATACTGGGTAATTATTTTTTTCATAGTAACCGGATCAAGCTTGAGCTCTTTAATTGCTTCATCGTCGATTCGGTCATATACAATATTTCCCCATCCATCTTCACGTGTGATGGACGGATCAAATGCAAAATATCTGCGATAATGGAAGAATCCATAATAATCCGCATCATCATTTTTCCATGCCCAATATTGAGCTGTCAATTCGCAGTATGTTTTATTCCGATCAGAAATATTGTCACCTTCATTATCATGAAGCATCCCTTCCAGTTCATTTCCGGAAAGAGCTGTCCCGACCTGGATCGGACAAAGGTATGGATTTTCCGGAACATATGAAGGTTTATGGCATACCACATAAATCTTAATATTAGGATCTTTATTCATCGTAATAATTCCTCTCACGGATGTATATCACATCTAAAATGCTGCATTATCTTTTTTTCTAAATATTCTCTTTGGAATATAGCTGATCGTATACACGATTCCGTGATCCAGGACACACTGTACTGCACCGCGGAATATATTTTTATGATTATTATTTCCAGTCTTACCGGTTGCTCTGTTCATCCGCCCCAGCATAATTTCATAATACGCTGTCCCTCTCGCACACTCCCAGAACTGCATTCCAAAATCCATTTCCGGTTCAAACCATGGCTTTTGCGGGCCTGCGTAGTGAATGATCTTCGGATTTTTTCTGGCTTCTTGGTACATCTCGTTCAGCCATCTTGGCGCTAGTGCGATGATCTGGTTTATTCTTATGCCGGCAAAATCGACCATAACATTCCAGCTCATATCAATATATTTGAC
>ERZ779895.1455-NODE-1455-length-25282-cov-15.398898_pt1 | contig 25282 bp, 19 predicted proteins | sample MGYA00511093_ERZ779895 | MGnify/ENA primary metagenome ERZ779895 (study PRJEB29588, sample SAMEA2142970) | human gut metagenome | biome: human gut; feature: human-associated habitat; material: faeces | place: Denmark | collected 2008/2010 ... | reverse complement strand
GACGGTTCTTGCCCTCTACCGCTGCGCTCAAAACGCATTTTCAACAAATGTTTCCGAATTGTTAAGGCGCAAAAATAAGTAGAGATTTCCACTGCTCGTGTATGTTGATCGCCGTTTGACCCGAACGAAGTTCCTGCCCCTGTTTTGCAGCGGCGTTTTCCGGCTCGCCCACAGAAAGTGTGAGGTCATGGCACGATATCACGTTCAGACGGCTTATGAAGGATTCAAGGTTCGGTATGAAGAAAGCCGGGCGCAGTGTGGACACTACAACCTGCTTCTTTCAAACACAAGAATAACACTTTGAGGTTGTATAGTCAACAACCGAAAATGAATTTTGGAAATTTGTACAACCACATAAGATTTTATTTGTGAAAAAGAAAAATACCGCCCACGCAGTACAGGCGAAGGATTTTGTCGGGTGAAACAGACGGCAAAATGATCGGGTGTGTTGCGGGGCGGCATGTTCTTTCTGGATAATCACTCGCTGAAAGTGGTGGTTATCACGGTGAGAACCACCACTTTTGTCAGCAGGATTTGGAATAAAGGGTATCATGGAAGTGCAGGTGCGTCAATATGGTTTTGCAAAATTTATCGTGGTAAAGTGGCAGAAGTAAGACTTTCTACGAATTCAGAAAATCAAATGAGCTTCTCCCACAGCGCATCTCCTGTGGTGAGGGATTCTTCCTCCACGCCTTCACTCAGACGCCTTGCCACATACCATTCTGCGCCGCTTTTGCTTTGCACTCCGGCAAGGGCGGTGTCGTCCAGCAGCACGGCAAAATCGGAAACGCTCAGGCTGTCGCCCTCCTGCGGGTCAGTACCGTCCAGCAGACGGAAACAGCCGTACCGCTGCTCCATTGCCGCCGGGTCGTCCACGATGAAGATCATGCTCTCGCAGAGATAAAAATCAGAATTGAGCTTGTCCTCACTGGATTTCATCAGCTTGCGCAGGGAGGAATCCTGTCCATCGTAATCCAGCGCAAGCCAGATGCTCTTCACGTTGACTTTTACTTTCCCGTCCCCGTTCACATCATCGGCCGCAGCTTCCAATTTGGTTTCCACCTCGGACAGGAACGCCGCGTCCGGGTCAATACGCCCCACGACCGCTACCGTATAGTCCGGCTTCACCTCGGTGACACGGCTCCACACAAAATACCCGACCGCCAGCACCGCCGCGGCAATGAGCACCACATAATACCAGTGATAATGCCACCAGTTGGCGCGGGCTTCGGCAGGCGTCAGCTCCCGGGTTTTTTCCGGCACAAGATCCTCGGGGGAAATGTTGCGTTCGTAGCGGTAGGATGCCATGGCAGTGTCCTCTTTTCGTTTCAGTCTTGATAGCTATATCATAGCATAAACTCCCGGACTGTGTATACGATCCGGGAGTTTTGTTTACACGCGGGTGCGCAGGCACTTGAGATCCGTGCCGCTCACCGTATATTCCCCGGTGCCTGCCGGGATAAAGAAGCTCTCGCCCTTTTGGATGGGCAGGCTCTCGCCGGTGGCGGTCTCGGTCAGGGTCCCCTCTCCTTCCAGGATCAGCAGAGAAGTAAAGGAAACATCATCGCAGATATCCTTGAAGCTGCCCTCCACGGCATCCACCGTAAAGTAATCGCACTGTGCCAGATGGCCGTGGAAGTCGTGAGCAACAGGCGGCTTGCGTTCGGTCACATCCAGAGCCTGCGGGATGTGGAGCTGGCGGGGCTTGCCGTCTGCACCCTTGCGGCCATAATCGTAAATGCGGTAGGTGACGTTGGAATTCTGCTGAATCTCAGCCACCACGATGCCCTTGCGGATGGCGTGGAGCGTGCCGGAGGGGATGAATAAGCAGTCGCCTTTTTTCACCGGGACGGCGTTCAGCACCTCGGTCAGGGTGTTGTCCTTGATGCGGTGCTCAAACTCCTCTTTGCTGATCTCATGGGTGAAGCCATAGTAGAGGGTCGCACCCGGTTCTGCCTCCAGCACATACCACATTTCGGTCTTGCCGTACTGGTGTTCGTGCTCCAGGGCGTAGGCGTTAGAGGGGTGCACCTGAATGGACAGGTCCTTCTTGGCGTCGATGAGCTTTGCCAGAATGGGGAACTCCTCGAACTTTACGCAGTCGGTGCCAAGGCAGCCGGGGTGCGCGTCAATGTACTGCTGCAAAGTCGTGCCGTCCGGCAGGTAGCTGGGGCCGTCCGGGTGGCAGGAGAGCATCCACGCCTCACTCAAGGGGTGCATCTCGCTCTGGATGCCGTACTCGGTACGCAGTTTTTCGCCGCCCCAGAGGTAGTCCTTGCAGCTTGGTTTCAGTTGAATCGTTTTCATCTTGCATACCTCCAATATGCCTAAAATTGCACATAAAATGACACTTTTTCCGAAAAAAGGGTGCAAAAAAGCTGCCCCGTCCATTTTTATGGCAGGAACGAGGCAGCCGTTTGTAGAAATATTTGAGAATTTATGCCTTCAGCAGCTCGGCAGCGGCGTCACCCAGCTTCGCATTGATGGCATCTGCTTCGGCTTCCGTAGGAGCAACGGCGGACAGATACACCTTGATCTTCGGCTCAGTGCCGGAAGGACGAACCATCAGCTTTGCCTTTCCACCCAGACGGAACTCCAAGACATTTGCCTTCGGCAGGCCGGTGCCCTCGGCGTTGTAGTCCAGCACGCTTTCCACGGCGATTCCGGCAATGCTCTGCGGCGGGGTCTCGCGCAGCTGTTTCATGATGGCGTCCATGGTGTGCATTCCGCTTTCGCCCTCAAAGGCGAAGCTGTGCAGGGCATTGCGGTAGCAGCCAAACTCGGCGTACAGCTGGTTGATGGCATCCAGCAGGGTCATGCCCTGCTTTGCGTACCATGCGGCGGCTTCGCACACCAGCAGCGTGGCGTTGACGGCATCTTTGTCCCGGACGTGTGCGCCGGACAGGTAGCCGTAGCTCTCCTCAAAGCCGAAGATGTAGCGGTCGGCTTCTCCGGCGGCTTCCAGCAGACCGATCTGCTCGCCGATGAACTTGAAGCCGGTCAGGGTGCGGCGCAGCTCCACGCCGTACTTTGCCGCCACCGGGGTGGCCATATCGGTGGAGACGATGGTGGTCACAGCCACCGGATGCTCCGGCATGGTGCCCAGCGCCTTCCGGGTGCGGCAGATGTAGTCCAGCAGAATGATGCCCATCTCGTTGCCGGTGATGAGCCGGTAGCCGCCCTTGCCGTCGGGCACGGCGGTGCCGCAGCGGTCACAATCCGGGTCGGTGCCCAGCAAAAGGTCCGGGTGCACTTTGTCGCACAGCTCCAGACCCTTCTGCATGGCTTCCCGGATCTCCGGGTTCGGGTAGGGGCAGGTGGGGAAGTTGCCGTCCGGCTTTTCCTGCTCCGGCACCACGGTCACATGGGTGACGCCCAGCTTTGCCAGCAGCTTTTTCACGCATTCCAGACCGGAGCCGTTCAGCGGAGTGTACACCAGCTTCAGGTCGGCGGTGCCAGCCCCATCGCCCACACGCTGGGCGTAGACGGCATCCACAAAGTCGTCCAGACATTTCTCGCTGCTGTATTCGATCTTGCCCTCGGCAAGGGCTGCGTCAAAGTCCGCAGGCTGTACGGCAAAGCAGTCTACTGCTTCAATGGCGGCAAGGATCTTTGCTGCCACCTCAAGGGTGATCTGGCAGCCGTCTGCGCCGTAGACCTTGTAGCCGTTGTACTTGGCGGGGTTGTGGCTGGCGGTGACGCACACGCCTGCGCCGCAGCCGTAGTACCGCACCGCCCAGCTCAGCGCCGGGGTGGGCTCCAGACGGGGGTAGATGTACGCCTTGATGCCGTTAGCAGCCAGAACCGCCGCCGTTTCTTTTGCGAACACATCGCTCTTGATGCGGCTGTCGTAGCCGATGGCCACCTTTTTGGGCAGGTCGGAGGCGTTCAGGTAGTTGGCAAGCCCCTGGGTTGCCTTGCGGATGTTGTAGACGTTCATCCGGTTGGTGCCTGCGCCGATGACACCCCGCAGACCGCCGGTGCCGAATTCCAGCTCCCGGTAAAAGCGGTCGGTGATGGCATCCTCGTCGCCTGCAATGCTCTTCAGCTCCTCGGCAAGGTCGGTAGGCATCCCGGACTGGGAAAGCCAGCGGTCATACTGCTGTTTTACTTTTTCTTCCATAGGATCACACTTTCTTCAAATACCATATCTTTGCGGGCATCTGGCCGTAGCCGCCGGGCAGTTCCAAGCCGGTGGTCAGCAGCTGTGCCCCTGCGTAAGTGTTGTTTTCTTCGTCCCGGTACTGCGCCGCCGGGTCCAGCCCTGCCAGCACCAGCCGGGGGCGGGCGTTCAGGCTGGAAGTGCCGTGGCTGCCGGTCAGAGCATCTCCCACGGCGAACACCGCCGCCTCGCTGCCGTCCTTGGCGGAAAGCATCCACGCAGCACCCAGACCGCTTGCGTCCGGGTTTACCAGCCGGTGCAGCTCCCCGCCCCGCAGCAGGGCACCGTGGGCGCGATACCATGCCACAAAGGAACGCAGCTGCGCAAGCTCTTCCTCCGTGTACTTGGTCAGATCCAGCTCAAAGCCGAAGGTGCCAGTAAGTGCTGCCGCCATCCGTGCTTCCACCGTGGAGATGTGGCCGGTGCAGTGGTTGGGCACGGTGGAAAAGTGTGCGCCCATCACACAGCCGGGGTAGAACAGGCTGGTGCCATACTGGATGACTAGGCGGCTCCGGGCATCGGTGTTGTCGCTGCACCAGATCTGGGGGCTGTAATAGAGCATTCCGCAGTCGAACCGTGCCCCGCCGCCTGCACAGTTTTCCAGCAGCAAGTGGGGGTATTTCTCGGTCAGACGGCGCTGCAATTCGTACACCCCCAGCACATACCGGTGGTACACCTCGCCCTGCCGCTTGGCAGGCAGAGCGGCACTGTACACCTGTGCCAGACTGCGGTTCATGTCCCACTTGAGGTATTTCAGCGGGCAGCTTTGCAAGAGGGCATCCAGCTGCTGCCAGATGCCCTCTACCACCTCCGGGCGGCTGAAATCCAGCGTGTACTGCTGCCGGATCTCCAAAGGCTCCCGGCCGGGAATGCCGAACGCCCAGTCTGGGTGGGCACGGTAGAGGTCACTGTCCGGGCTGATGGCCTCCGGTTCCACCCAAAGCCCCATGTCCAGCCCCAGCAGATTGATCTTTTTGCACAGGCCGGGCAGACCCTGCGGCAGTTTGCGGGTGTCCGCTGCCCAGTCGCCCAAACTGGAAGAAGGATCGTTGCGCCCCTTGAACCAGCCATCGTCCAGCACAAACAGGTCGATGGCTGCCTTTTTGGAAGCCTGCGCCAGTTCCAGCAGCTTCTCCTCGTCAAAATCGAAGTAGCAGGCCTCCCAGCTGTTGATGAGCACCGGGCGGGGTGCAGCCATATCCTGCCAGCGGGGCGGCAGCAGCCGAGTGCGGATGGCGGTGTGGAACCGGCGGCTCATCTCACCCAGACCTTTATCGGAGTAGACCATGGCAGCTTCCGGGGCGGTGAAGCTCTCACCGGGGGCAAGCGTCCAGTGGAAGTGGTAGGGGTGGATGCCCATGACCAGACGCTCACCGGCGTCGCAACGCTCGGCCTCAATGAGGTAGTTGCCGCTGTACACAAAGGCAAATCCCCATGCATCGCCGGTGGTTTCGGTGGTGTCGGCATGGCACAGCGCCACCGCCGGGTTGTGGGCGTGGCCGGGGATGCCCCGCATACTGCCAATGCTCTGGATGCCGCAGCGCAGCGCCGCACGTTCCGGGGTGCGCTCCGCCGCCCATGTGCCGTTGAGGGTGATAAGTTCCAGCGCATCCGGCGCAAAGTCTACGGAAAGGGAAGCGGCCTTGTGCAATGTCAGCGGCTGGGTGCCCGCATTGGTGTACACGGCGGTACGGGTGATGAGATCCTCCGCCTCGTACACGCTGTACCGCAGCTCCACTACCAGCCCGCCTGCGTCCTTCAGAAAGACCGATAATGTTTCTACACCCTCCCCGGTGCGGAACATGGGCAGGCCGGGCAGCTGCGGCTTGCCGGGGGTGACCACAGCGTGGTCAAACACAAAGGCGGCTGCTTCGGTGCCGTCAGCGTATTCCGGAATGACGGCGGGAGTGCGATTATCAGCGGTGCCGCAGCCGGAAAGCTCCTGCGGCAGCAGGTCCGGCCAGCAGCCGGGGTCGCTGTGGGGCATCCGGGCATCCGCAAGGCTGGGCACATCCTCCGGCAGACGGGTGCCGTAATAAGTGTGCAGCACCATGCCATTGGGGGCAACTGCCAGCTGGTAGCTGGTGTGGGTGGTATGCAGGGTAAAGACAGTTTCGGTGCAGACGATCATTGCACGCTGTCCTCCGTGTCAGGTTCTTCTTCCGGTTCCTCTTCCTTGCGCCCGGCTTTTTCCAGCTGAGCAAAGGCGGGGCGCATCAGGCTTGCCATGCCAAGGGCAGAACCTGCGCCGCCGATGAGCAGCCACAGGGGCAGCAGATAGACGAACCACGCAGGGGCGGCTTTTGCCAGCAGAGGAAACCACGCCAGAAAAGCCAGATTCCCCACAGTGGGCAGCAGGTTTGCAAGGGTCATGCGGCCGCTGTCCGCCAGCACCGGCAGAACGCCGGGATAGGTGAACCGTGCCAGCAGGGCAAAGCCCCAGCTGCCGCAGCAGCCCGCCAGCACCAGCAGCAGAAAGGACGCTGCCGCCAGAATGCCGGTGCTGGGGGTGTCCTGTGCGGTGGCGGTGCGCAGCCCGGTGAGGGCGGCAAAGCCTGCCAGCAAAAGCACCAGCCACAGGGCAGTAGATTGCTTAAAATCCCGCTTGAACGCCTTGAAAAAGTCGGTATGGACGGTGTAGTCCTCCTTTGCCGCCATCTTGTTCACCACCGTGAACAGCCCCAGAGTGGAGGCTCCGGCGGTGACGATGGGCAAACAGCACACCAGCCACAGAAGGTTGGCAAAAAGCAGATCGCCGATCTTTCCCATAGTGCGGTAGAAGGGGCTGTCGATGTTGGTCTTTTTCATGGCGTTTCCTTTCGGGCGGAGCGTTCAGAGGGGCGGTTTACTCGCCGATGCTCTTGAGATACTCCAGATTTTTGTCGATGAGGGCGCACCGCTGCTTTACGCAGTCCACACTGCGCAGCGGGTCGGCGGGGGTGTTGAAGGCGAAGTCCAGCAGCTTGTCAATGGTGGTGGAAGCTACATGGAGACGAGTATCGCTGGCTGCATAATAAATATACACGCTTCCGTCATCGTCTGCAATCGCGCCGTTGGTAAAGACCACGTTGGAGACATCGCCCACACGCTCCCAGTCGCGGGGAGCAATGAGGAAGCCGGAGGGCTCTGCGATCACCTTGCTGGGGTCGTCCAGTGCGGTGACGAATACATAAATAACGTACCGCAGCCCGGCGGCGGTATTCCGCACGCCATGGGCAATGTGCAGCCAGCCCTTTTCGGTCTTGATGGGGGTGGCACCCTCGCCGTTCTTTGCCTCGGTGATGGTGTGGTAGCGGCGGGGGCTGGTGATGATCTCCTCGTCAATGACGGCGTGGGTGATGTCCTCGCACAGACCAAAGCCTACGCCGCCGCCGGAACCGGTGTCGATGAAGTCATCCATGGGGCGGGTGTAGAAGGCGTACTTGCCGTTGACAAACTCCGGCAGCAGATCCACATTGCGCTGCTGGGGGCTGCGCTTGGTGACAAGGTTCGGCAGACGCTCCCAAGTCTTGAGGTCTTTGGTGCGGACGATGCCTGCGGCAGCCACGGCAGCGGACAGGTCATTCACGCTGTTGTCCTTGCTCTCGGAGCAGAACACGCCGTAGATCCAGCCGTCCTCGTGCTGGGTCAGGCGCATATCGTAGACGTTGGTCTCCTCCGGGCAGGTGTCCGGCAGCAGGATGGGCTTTTCCCAGAAGTGGAAGCCCTCCACCGGGCTGTCGCTTTCTGCCACGCCGAAGAAGCTCTTGCGGTCGTTGCCCTCAATGCGCGCCACAAGGTAATACTTGCCGTTCAGCTTGATGGCACCGGAGTTGAACACGGCGTTCACGCCCAGACGCTCCATAAAGTGGGGGTTCGTCTCCGGGTTCAGGTCGAACCGCCAGCTCAGCGGGATGGATTCACGGGTCAGCACCGGGTTTTCCCACCGGTCATAGATGCCGTTGTAGAAATCGGTCTTTTTGTTTTTGCGGGCCAGGTAGGCATCCTGCAAAGCCTTCTGGCGCAGGTATTCGGGGTGGAGTTTAGACTGTGACATCGGGGTTCCTCCTTATCAGTTCCATGCACATTCTGCCGTTGTGGTAGGGGCACTTCCACGGCTCAAGGATGGGTTTGCGGCTGGACGGTTTTCCGTCTGCGTCTACCTCCCAGAACCATTCACTGCCGGGGCGTTTGTCCACCATCACGTTGCAGATGTAGTGGTAAATATCGGCGGCGGCATCGCGGTATTTTGCATCGCCGCTCTTGTTGTATTCGTTCACGAAGCCCAGTACGCTTTCGGCCTGCACCCACCACACACGGTTGGTGTTCACCTTGCCGCGGTCGCACTCGTTGACCACCGAGTGGTCAATGTAAGCTTCCTTGTAGATGTGGGCGGCAAGGTCGGAGTTGATGGCGTGGATGCGCTTGGAAAGCGCTGCATCGCCCAGCAAATCGCAGCCCCAGTCGATGAGCCAGCTGGACTCGATATCGTGGCCGTAGCTGTACAAATCGATGATAGAGTTGTAGTGCTGGTCAAAGAACACCAGCTGCCGGTGCAGCTCCGGGCTGTAAATCTTGTGCTCGTAGATATCAAGGATACGGCGCAGAGCTTTTTCCACCTCCGGGTCACGGCTTGCCTGATAAAGCCCGGCGTAACCCTCGAACACATGGAGCAGGGTGTTCATGGTCTTTGCCGCCATGACACCGTTTTCCGAGAGCTTTTCGTTGCTCTCCGGCTTCCAGTCGATGGTAAAGGCCTCCAGATAGCCCTCGCTGTCGGTGCAGTGCTGCTCGATGAGATGAAAGATCTTTTTTGCGTAGGTCAGCGCAACGGGGTCTTTGGTCAGCCGGTAGTAAGCGGAAAGGGCATAGATGGCAAAGCCCTGATTGTAGGTGTGCTTGGTGGTGTCCTGCGGCTTGCCGGTGTAATCGCAGCTCCAGTACACGCCACCGTTTGCCTCGTCGTAGCAGTTTTTCAGGAAGAACTGGTAGGCGTGGCGGGCATCCTCGGCAAGGTCTGCCCGGCCGGTCAGCATGGCAGCCTCGGAGAAGAACCACAGAATGCGGCTGTTCAGGATGCAGCCCTTTTCGGCTTTTTTATCCAGCTTCAGGTCAAAATCCATGTAGCCGTAAAAGCCGCCGTTTTCCTCGTCCCGCAGCCCTTTCCAGAAGGGAATGATGGTTTGCAGCAGCATTTCTTCTGCTGCCTGTTTGATGGAAGACATAATACAGAACTTCCTTTCTGTACAAAGTAAAACCCTCTCGGTCACGGCTTGCGCCGTGCCAGCGCCCGGTAGGGGACGTAAAATCTCTTTTTGCAGAGATGGCGATGCGAAGCATTGACAGAGAGGGTTGCGCTTGACGCTTAGCGGATGCCCACCTCGTGGTCGGTGGGGCCTGCGTTATCGTGGGTCTTGATGTAATCCACCACCTCGTCTACGGTGGTGAAGGCCAAACCGACATAGCTGTCGGCGCAGCCATAGTACAGAGCGATGCGGCCGGTGTCGGCATCCTGCAAGGTGGCGCAGGGGAAGCAGACGTTGGGCACGAAGCCACGCTCCTCATACCACTTTTCCGGGGTCAGCAGGAAGTTGCCGCAGCGGTACAGCACCTTGCTGGGCTCGTCCTTATCCAGAATGGCACCGCCGATGGAGTAGACGAAGCCATTGCAGGTGCCGGTAACGCCGTGGTAGAACAGCAGCCAGCCCTCGCTGGTCTCAATGGGGGCAGCACCGCCGCCGATCTTCACGCTCTCCCACCAGTTGGAGCCCTTGCTCATCACATGGCGGTGACGGCCCCAGAACTCCATATCCGGGCTCTGGCTCAGGAAGATGTCACCAAAGGGGGTGTGGCCGCTGTCAGACGGGCGGCTCAGCAGGGTGTACATGCCGTTGATCTTGCGGGGGAACAGCACGGCGTTGCGGTTGAAGGGGATAAAGGGGTTCTCGATGCGGACAAAGGTCTTGAAGTCGGTGGTCTTGGCGATGCCGATGGACGCACCGTAGAAGTCCTGACACCAGATGATGTAGTAGGTGTCCTCCACCTTCACAAGACGGGGATCGTAGGCGTACACCGGCATAAACGGCTCGCCCTTTTCGTTGACGAAGGGGATCTTGTCCTTGTCAAAGTTCCAGTGGATGCCGTCCTCGCTGCGTCCCAGATAGATGTAGGGGATGCCATCGACCTGCTCGCCACGGAACACGCCGATGAACTTGCCCTCGTAGGGCACCACGGCACTGTTGAAGATGCGTGCCACCCCTTCCACAGGGTTGCGGTCGATGATGGGGTTCTCGCTGTACCGCCACACCGGGGCGGTAACGTCAGCGGGCTTTTCCTGCCAAGGGATGTTGGGCAGTGCGTCGCAGAACATTTTTACGTTGCTCATAAGATAAACTCCTGTAATAGAAGATTGTTTGTTTTCCTTCTGCTGTATTCTCCCGGCTCCTGCACAGAAACCGGGAGAAGCAGCAGATGATGAAGGAAAAATGTGGATGTCTTGAAAAGACTGTACTGGCCGAAAACGGCTTTCCTCTTGCGGTGCCCAGCGTCCACTTCGGCCCTTGGGCGGGCCTCGTGTCCTGCTGACCGCGGCGCCAAAAATTGCTCCCTGTACGCCCCTTTTTGTCACTTCCGTGACATCTTCCCCCGGAGCGGGGGAAGTCTTTGCTCGCAGGCGGCGGTCGCAATTTTAGCCCTTCACAGCACCGGCAGCCATGCCGCTGTAGATCTGATCCTGACACAGCAGGAACACGATAAGGGCGGGGATGATGGTGATGATGACACCGGCGCAAATGTAGTTGTACTGGTTGCCCATGGGGCCGGAGAACACATACAGGGAGGTAGCAACCACCTGATACTTGGTCTTATCCTGCAGATACAGGTTTGCCATGTAGTATTCGTTGTAGGTGGACACACCCTTCAGGATGGCGCTGGTGACGATGGCGGGCTTCAGCAGGGGCAGCAGGATCTTGAAGAACACACCAAAGTAGGTGCAGCCATCCAGAATGGCGCTTTCGTCCAGCGTGGGGGAAAGGTTCTCGAAGAACTGCAAAAAGATATAGATGGTGATAACGTCCGTGCCCATCATCAGGATGATGTAGCCGGGCATGGAGTTTACCAGATGCAGAGCGGTCATGATCTGGTACACCGTGACCTGGGAGGCGATGCCGGGGATCAGGGTGGCAATGGTGAACAGGTTGCGGATCAGCTTGTTGCCGGGGAACTTGAACCGGTTCAGCACATAAGCCAGCATGGCGCTGATCATAATGCTGCCTACCAGCACGCAGATCAGGATAATAAAGCTGTTGAGGAACGCCTTACCCATGTTGGCCTTGTTCCATGCGATGATGAAGTTATCAAAGTTGAGCCAGTTCTGGGGCAGGGTGATGACGTTGGTGTTGGCGTACTCCTCCTCGGTTTTAAAGGCGGTGAATACGCAGGATACGATGGGCACCAGTGCCACAAAGGCCGAGAAGATCAGCAGCACATACTTACAGAGGTTGATCAGGAGCCGCTTGGTCTTGATCGCAGTGGTTTCGTTCATAGGTTCTGCCTCACTTTCACTGAGCCGAGCCGCCGCTGCGGTTCTCCAGATATTTTTCCACGGCCTTCTGGGCGTAGGTGACGATCACAATGAGCAGCAGCAGCACCACAGCCATGGCGGATGCAAGACCGACCTTCTGGTCGGTATGGGCGATCTTGTCCATGACCACGAAGTAGGTGGAGGTATTGAAGCCGCCGCCGGTGACAACGTAGGGCATCTCGAAGGCGGACAGTGCGCCGGACACCGAGATGATGAGGTTCAGCACCACGATGGTGCTGATGGAGGGCAGGATGATGTCCTTGAAGCGGTGCCATGCGTTGGCACCGTCGATCTCAGCAGCCTCGTACAGAACGGGGTCCACGGAAGCGATAGCACCGATGAACATGACGATGTTCTGGCCGATGTATTTCCAGATAGAGCAGGCCACCAGCACGATGTTGTTGATGGACTCATCCCGGAGCCAGAAGGGCAGCTTATCCACGTTGAAGCCCACCCAGCTCAGCAGGGTATCCAGCACAAAGCCGTGGGTGAAGAAGAACTTGAAGATGAAGCCCACCGAGATGCCGCAGATGAGGCAGGGAAAGTACAGTGCACCACGGAAGAACTTGCTGCCCTTGCACTTGAAGCTCAGAATGGTGGCAAACAGCAGCGCCAGCGCCATCTGCACCACCGAACCTACCATGTAGTAAAGGCTCAGGCTCAAAGCATGGAAGCAGTCTTTGCGGGTAAAGACCGAGATGTAGTTCTGCAGACCCACAAAGGTACGTCTGCCGATGTACTTCATTTTGAAGAAGCTGAATTCCACCATTTTGAAGAAGGGCAGATAGGTAAACATGAACAGCAGTACCAGCGGAACGAACAGGAACACCAGCGTGACGATGAGCTGCTGGCCGCGCATACTGTGAAAGTATTCGCTGAGGCTCTTGCGCTTTTTAGGCGCGGATACGGTTGCGGAAGATGCCATGTAAAAGACCTCCTTTCACCAAAAGCAGGGCGGACACGGGCCCGCCCTGCTGATTTATAACGATAGATCGCTTACTGCGGTGCGCAGGCATCCACAGCTGCGTCCCATGCAGCGTTCCAGTCGGCCACGATGTCGTCCAGAGTCTCGTCGCCGTTGATGCCAGCCTCCACCACACGCATGACGTGGGTCTGGTCGGCATTCAGCATCAGCTCAGCCTCCTGCTGCACCTCGGTGGCAAGGTCTGCCAGCTCTGCGGGGGCGGGGGCATCCTCGACCAGGTCGATGCCGTCAAATGCCTTCAGGGTATCGGGGTATTCCTGGCTCTTCAGCACCGGCACACCGCCCTGATCATAAGCAAAGTTGGAGCTTTCGGTCAGCCACTTGATGTAGAGCATGGCAGCCAGCTTCTTGTCATCGGTGGTGTTCTTGTTCACACCGTAGCAGTAGTCTGCACCTGCGCTGGCGTACTGGGTACCCTTGACGGTGATGGGGAACGGCATATAGCCAATGTCGTCGGCGTGGTCACCGGCGGCCTGCATCTGCACGATGGCCCAGCTGCCCAGAACCATGGCACCGATCTGGCCGTTGTTGATGCGGGGCTTGGAGCCCTCCCAGTCGGTGGTGGTGGGGTCAGCCTCGGTCAGGCCGCGCTTCACTGCTTCGTACAGGATGTAGTACACAGCGTAGGGACCCATATCGTCCGCACCCAGAATGCCCTTCTGGAACGGATCCTTGGTCTGGGGCATGGTAATGTTCATCCAGTTCGGGTCGCCGGTTGCGCCGCCGCTGGTGTAAGCATCCCATGCGGTCATGGTCCAGCCGGCGGCGTAGTTGGTGTACAGGGGATCAATGGAAGGATCGTAGTCCTTGATCTTCTGCAGGTCATCCAGGAACTCGTCCGGGGTCTTGGGCAGGGTGGTGATGCCGGCAGCCTCAAAAACCTTCTTGTTGTAGATGATGCCCTGTGCATTGCCGGTGGAGGGGATGCCGTACACGCTGCCGTTATAAGCGCGGTTGGAAGCGAAGTTGTAATCGTTCTCAATGTCGCTCAGTGCGCACAGAGGCTCAAAGTAGTCGCCCAACTCGGTCAGGGGGATGTTGGTGGGGATCATGCACAGATCACCCCAGTCGTTGGAAGTCAGACGGGTGGTCATGTCGTTGGCATAGTCGGTGATGCCCTCGTACTTGATGGTGATGTTGGGATACAGCTTCTGGAATGCGGCAACGTAGCCGTCGAAGGTGCCGTCATCGATGAGGTCGGTACGGTGGCTGATGATCTTCAGGTCAGCCTTCAGGTCGGTGTTGTCGGTGCCCACGGTCAGCTCGTTGTAAGCCTTTGCACCGTCTGCGCTGGCAGCGGAACCAGCGGTGCTGCCGGTGGAGCCGGCGGTAGAAGTGCTGCTGCCGCCGCAGGCGGCAAGAGCAGAGGCTGCGGCCAACACACCAGTGACCTTCAGGAAATTGCGGCGATTGATCTTACGCATAGGAATATCCTCCTTCTTTAATGTGGAACCTTTTTCCGTTTCGCGAAAGCTAAATTTAGCTTTAATTAGCTAACCATTATCCTTCGCTTTCTGTGGTTTAAGTATATTCCTTTTGAGATTCACTGTCAATATTGCCAAAAAGATTCGGTGTTTTGGTGGCAATTCGGCAATTTTCTTGTGAAAACTGACCCGTAAATCCGGGATACATCACGGATTTTGAACTTAAAATAATAATTTAATTAACTTTTTCAAATAAAATTAACTTAAAAACCGCTTAGTCTAAGGCTGATTTTGCACTTTTTAACTGGCTTTTCATTGACGAAACGACTAAAAACTGCTATGCTAACCATAAAGTTAACCGGAACGTTATTTACCTCATTCTAAAATGAAAGAAGAAAGCTGGTCAGGAACATGGCAAAAGCAGTACGCATGGCCGATATCGCGCAGCGGCTGGGCATCAGCACTGTGTCCGTCTCCAAGGGTCTGGCAGGCAAAGAAGGCGTCAGCGCCGAGATGCGGGCAAAGATCCTTGCCGTTGCCGAGGAGATGGGCTATCAGCCCCCTGCCCGGGCGCATGCACAGCCCGGCGGCGAGAGCATCGGTATTCTGGTGGCAGATCGTTTTTTCAACGAGAACGCCTTTTATTCCAATCTGTACCGGGCGGTGCTTAAATGCGCCGCCGAGCAGGACATCTCGGTGCTGATGGAGATCGTTCTGCCGCAGGCAGAAAAAAGCTGCAATATGCCCTCCTTCCTTGTAAACCGCAAGGTGGACGGCCTCATCTTTATGGGCGAGATCAGCCGCCGCTACCTTGCCACAGCGGTGCAGACGGGCGTGCCCTTTATGCTGCTGGATTTTTACGATGATGCCATTGCCGCCGACTGCGTGCTCAGCGATAACACCAGCGGCAGCTATATGATGACCGAGCATCTCATCTCCACCGGGCGGCGGAACATCGGCTTTGTGGGCAGTGTGCTGTCCACCAGCTCCATCATGGACCGCTATCTGGGTTATGTCAAAGCCCTGCTCCGCGCCGGGCTGCCCATCCGGGATGACTGGCGGCTGGAGGACCGGGACGACCGAGGGCTCTTTATTCCGTTCACCCTGCCTCACGAGATGCCGGAGGCCTTTGTCTGCAACTGCGACGAGGTGGCCTACAATCTGGTGGAGACCCTCAAGCGCAACGGCTACCGTGTGCCGCAGGATGTGGCAGTGACCGGCTACGACGACTACCGCTATTCCACCATTTGCAGCCCCCAGCTGACCAGCTACCGGGTGGACTTGGACGGCATGGCAAAAACGGTGGTGGCGCAGCTGCGCCGCAAAATGGCGCATAAGCCTGCCGTTGCCCCCACCGTCATCGTGCCCGGCGGCTTTGTAAGAAGAGAATCTACCTGATAAAAAGGGGCTGATGCACGAAGGTTTGTGCATCAGCCCCTTTAGCGGAAAATATAGTTTATATTGGGGATGCCGGAGCGTCTGCGGACGCTCCGGCATCCTGTTTCCATTTTTACAGGATCGTTTTCAAAAAGGCAGTCAGAACCTTTGCCGCCTGCCGGTGGCTTTCTGCGCCGGGGTGCTGCCGGGCACCTACCGTTTCCGGTGTGGTGTTGGGCAGCTCCAGCAGATAAACAGAGTTGTCTCCGGTAATGGCTTTGTACTGCTCCGCGCCCTGTCGCAGCACCGGCAGCAGCTCACTGCCCAGCATCCCGATGCACCACACCAGCTTTGCCCCGGGGTTCTTTGCCCGGAGCAGGGTCAGAAAATGCTGCACACCGTTTGCCACCTTTTGGGCGTCCGCAGGATGGAAGTCTCCGTTGGAGAGCCGCCGCAGCTGGTGGGGCTTGCCGGTGGCAGGGTCTGTCCATGGCGGGTTATCGAATGCGCCGGTGTCGTTGGTGCCTAGATTGACGATGACGGCATCCGGCTGCCATGCGGCAAAATCGTTTTCCTGCTGTGCACCAAGGGCGGCGTTACGCTGTCCCATGGCTACGCCGCACACCCGGGTGTAGTAGGGCGGCAGGATGTGGCGCACGTCGTTGTCCCATCCAGACACGATGCCCCAGCCGCTTTGCGAGATGCAGCGGTATTCGGCACCCAGCGCATCGGCAGTCAGGCGACCGTAGTGGTTTTCTGCCGAGAAAAAGGCTCCCACCCAGTCCTCCTCCGGTTTGGCTCCGATGGCACCCTCTCCGCTGGTGATGCTGTCCCCCACAAATTCCAGCCGATAAACCGGCTCCGGCAGGGGCAGAAATTCGCCGTCTGCATATTCCAGCCCGGTGATCTGCAGCAGGTGCGCCGGGTCATCGTGCATGGCCTGCACATCCTTCAGCAGCCGGACGTGCTTCGCCTTGCCCGGCGTCATGCCCCGGAACAGGCACACCCGGCTTTTGCCGGGGTTCACGGCAAACCGTGCCACCCATGCGCCATTCAGTTCCACGCTGACCCACGGCTCTACCACTTCATAATCGGCGAAAAGATCCACCCACAGCTCACTGCCGGTAAATTCCAGTTCTATGCCGCTGGCTGTCCAGAACAGGGTCAGCGGGTCACGCCCGGTGTGCCGCCCCAGTGCCCGCACCTGCGGCAGTTGGGTCAGCGCTGCGGTTGTAAGTTGCTCCATTTTCCGTTCCCTCCCGTTGGTTTTGCCCGAAGCATAGCAGATTCCACCCAAAATCGCAAGCTAAATCTGTAAGCTAAATAAAACCTAAAATTTAGTTTAGCCTTTGCACCTCCCGGTGTAGGGGCTTTTTTCGGGTCAGGTTGACCAGTGCTTTGCCCCTCTCCTTGTGCCATACGCTGAAAATGAAGCAGCATATTGACCGAATTGCCAAAACTGCACTATACTTATTGTGCAATCTGACGTTGATTTTTGAAAAAAGACGAGGAAAATGTCATGGAGCACGAACACAACTTTTACGGGGTGAACTTTGCACCCTTTCCCCACAGAGGCGTGTTGAGCAGCGAGAACGCCCACCGCAGTATGGCAACTATGGTGGAAGCTACCGCCGCCAACTGGGTCATTCTGTCGCCCTCTGGAATACAATCTGACCCTTATAGTGAGGAAATCAACTGGAACACTAATGCCACCCCCACAGACGAGGAGCTATGCGGTGCCATCCGCTTTGCCAAGCAGTTGGGCTTGCAGGTGGCGTTGAAGCCTACCGTCAACTGCGCCAACGGCGTGTGGCGGGCGCGCATCAGCTTTTTTGACCACGATGTGCCCTGCGAGACCCAGTGGGGCAGATGGTTTGCCAGCTACACCGCCTTCCAGACCCACTACGCTGCTCTTGCCGAAGCCGAAGGCTGCGGGCTGTTCCTGACCGGGTGCGAAATGACCATGACCGAGCACCGGGAAGCAGAGTGGCGTGCTCTCATTGCCGCTGTGCGGCAGCAATATCACGGACCGGTGAGCTATAACTGCGATAAATACGGCGAGGACCATGTGAACTGGTGGGATGCGGTAGACTGCATCGCTTCCAGCGGCTACTACCCCCTGAAGGACTGGGAAAACCAGCTGGACCGCATCGAGGCAGTGAGCAAAAAATACAAAAAGCCCGTCCTCTTCAGCGAGGCAGGCTGCATGAACATCACCGGTTCTTCTGCCGTGCCCAACAACTGGGAGCTGAAGGGAACACGGAACGATCTGGAACAGGCCGATTGGTATAGTGCCATGTTTTCCGCCTGCGCCAAGCGTCCGTGGGTCATGGGCTTTGGCGTGTGGGACTGGCCTGCTGACTCCGGAACCGCCAGCGCCTATGCCGTGTCCGGACGTCCAGCAGCAAAAATTATCCATAGTGCATATCAGGGAGAAGTTTTAGAATGAACACGTCCAATTTTGCTCGCTTGAAAGAACTGCTTCGCCGTGCAGCAGCAGGGCAGGAACTGACCCTCGGTTTTCTGGGCGGTTCCATCACGCAGGGCAGCCTTTCCACCCAGCCCGGCAACGCCTATGCGTTCCGGGTGTACCAGTGGTTCGTGGATACCTTTCCGCAGTCGAAGTTCCACTACGTCAACGGCGGCATCGGCGGCACAGATTCTCTGTACGGCGTTGCCCGTGCCGTGACCGATGTGCTGATGTACCAGCCAGATTTCGTAGTGGTGGATTTCAGCGTCAACGATCTGGAAGTTCCCTTCCGGCAGGAGACTTACGAGGGTGTTGTCCGCAAGCTGCTTGCATGGCCCTCCCACCCGGCGGTGGTACTGTTGAATAACGTATACTACGATACCGGAGCCACCGCACAGGACGAGCACAACGCCGTGGGCGACCACTACGGCGTGCCACATGTCAGCATCCGGGACAGCATTTACAAGGATCTGCGTGCCGGTAAGTATGCCAGCCGCACCCTGCTCAGCCCTGATGGACTGCACCCAAACGATTACGGTCACGGTCTGGTGGCGGGGGAGATCATCAAGCTGCTGGAGGCGGTCAACGCCCACCGGGAAGAACCGGAGCAGGAGCCTGCCTTCCCGGCACCGCTCACCGCCAACGCCTACGAAAACGCCCGGCGGCTGACCATCCGGGAACTCTCCCCCAAGTTGGAGGGCTTCCGGGCAGACCCGGAGGAAAAGCTGGGGCATCTGGACCACTGGAAAAACGGCTGGGTGGGCCAGAAGCCCGGCGACAAAATCACCTTTGAAGTGGATGCCTCCTGCATTGCAGTGCAGTACCGCAAGACCATCCGCCGCCCGGCGCTGCGGGCGCAGCTGGTTCTGGACGGCGACGCCGCCTACCCTGTTCTGCTGGACGGTAACTTTGACGAGGACTGGGGCGACTGCCTGTATTTGCAGCCTATCCTGCACCACGGGGAACATAGAACACACACCGTGGAGTTGACGATTCTGCCGACCGACACGCCCGATGCGACTGAGTTTTATCTGATGGCACTGATCGTTACGGGGTGATGGTGGTGGTTATCACCGTGATAACCACCACTATTCATATGTATCGACCTAAAAGCCTCTCTGGATATAGTGTCTCACTTTTTCATCTAAAATGTATTGCAAATTCTTATAGAATATGGTATATACATTATACGAAACAATGTTTTGAATGAACGCACTGCCGTTCTATGATGTGTAAAGTGAGGTGCCTGCCATGACCGCCGTAATTTACGCCCGCTATTCCAGCGACAACCAGCGTGAAGAATCCATCGAAGGCCAGATTCGTGAGTGCACGGCCTATGCAGAGAAGAACGGCATCACAGTCATCAAGCACTATATTGACCGTGCACTCTCTGCCAAAACGGACAATCGTCCGGAGTTCCAGCAGATGATTAAAGACAGCGAGAAACGGCTGTTTGACATTGTGCTGGTCTGGAAACTTGACCGCTTTGCCCGAAACCGTTATGATTCGGCACACTATGAGTACCAGTTGGAGCGAAACCATGTCAAGCTGGTGTCGGCTACTGAACCAATTTCGGAAGGCCCAGCAGGTATTATGGTCAAGAGTATGCTCACCGGCATGGCTGAATACTATTCCGCAGAGCTTTCTGAAAAAGTCGTGCGCGGCATGACCGAGAATGTTCTGAAGGGCAAGTACAACGGCGGCACGATTCCCATTGGCTTCAAGGTGGACGAGGAGAAGTTCTTTCAAATCGACCCGCTGAAAGCTCCCTTTGTGGTAGAAGCCTTTCAGCGGTACAACGATGGTGCAACTATGAAAGAACTGATGAACTGGCTGAACGACAGCGGCGTGACCACCAACCGCAACCAGAAGTTTACCTATAACAGTATTCAGACCTTGCTGACAAACCGCCGTTATATCGGCGAGAACCGTTTTAAGGACATTGTGATGCCGGACAGCATCCCGGTTATCATTGAGAAAGAACTGTTCGATAGTGTGCAGGATAAAATCGCCAAAAACCGCCGCGCTCCGGCTCGGCACAAAGCGGAGGACGATTATTTGCTGACGACCAAGCTGTTCTGTGGAATGTGTGGCGCGATGATGTTCGGCGAGTGCGGAACGAGTCGAAATAAGAACGTCCACCATTATTATAAATGTGCTAATGCCAAGCGCACCAAGACCTGCAAGAAAAAGACCGTCCGCAAAGAGTGGCTGGAAGATCTGGTAGTCTGCGAAACCATGAAGATGATTCATGACGATGACTGCATCCAGTCTATCGTGGATGCGGTGATGATTCTTCAAGAACAGGAGAACACGGTGCTGCCCCTGCTGGAAAAGCAGATGAAGGATATAGAGAACGGCATCGAGAATCTGTTAAATGCGATTCAGGCAGGTGTACTGACCAGCTCGACCAAAGGACGCTTGGAAAAGTTGGAGGCTCAGCAGAAAGAGTTGGAAATTCGCATCGCGGAAGAAAAGCTGGCGAAACCGAAAGTCAGCGCAGATTTTGTGAAATTTTGGCTCACCAACTTTCGCAAGCTCGACCCGAACGTGAAAAGCCACCGGGAAACGCTTATCAACACGTTCGTGAACGCTGTTTATCTCTATGATGAAAAAGTTTTGATTACATTCAACTACAAAGACGGCACAAAAACCATCACTTTCGATGAAATCGCCGCCAAAGATGCCCCAGAGGGCAATGGTTCGGATTTGGGTTGCTTCGCTCCACCATACAGTTTGTACCCGAACCCGATTCTTTACGAAAAAGGGTTCGGGTACTTTTTTGTTTCACAAGATGTTCTCTATGCCGAGAGTATGCAGAACGGTAAACAGGAACGAACAAAGGCAGGATATCATCATGGCGATGGTATCCTGCCTTTTATATATGATATGGTATTGGGGGCAATCGCTGCGCACAAAGCGCCTTAAGCCTCTGTATTTGCTTCGGTCAGCACAAAGGTCAGCTCCGCTGTGGCGGCGCACTTGCCATCCACATAAGCGGATGCTTTCCCGATGCCCACAGGGCCGCGCTGTTCCACCAGCTCACAATGGAGCGTAAGAACATCCCCCGGGGTGACCTGTTTGCGGAAGCGGGCATTCTTGATGCCGCCGAAGAGGGCCAGCTTGCCTTTGTTTTCGGGGATGCTCAGCGCCGCCACGGCTCCGGTCTGGGCCAGTGCTTCCAGGATCAGCACTCCCGGCATGACCGGTTGGCCCGGGAAGTGACCGCAGAAGAATTCCTCATTGCGGGATACGCACTTGCGGCCAATGGCCCACTGACCCGGCTCGTAGTCCAAGATACGGTCCACGAGGGCAAAGGGGTAGCGGTGGGGCAGAAGGGCTGCGATCTGCTCACTGTTCAGAGCGTTTGCGTTCTCCCGCACGGTGCGCGGTTCTGCCATGGCTCAGCCCTCCCATCTGCGCAGGGCGATGCAGGCGTTGTGCCCGCCAAAGCCCAGGCTGTTGCTCAGTGCATAGGTCATGGCCTGTGCACGGCCTGCATTGGGCACATAGTCCAGATCGCATTCCGGATCAGGCTGCTCGTAGTGGATGGTGGGCGGGGCAAACTGGTCTCGCAGGGCCAGTGCCGTGAACACGGCCTCGATGCCGCCCGCACCGCCCAGCAGGTGGCCGGTCATGCTCTTGGTGCTGACCACGGTCAGCTGCTTTGCGTGCTCGCCGAACACGGCATGGATGGCAGCCGTCTCGCAGGCATCGTTCATGTGGGTGCCGGTGCCGTGGGCGTTGATGTGATCCACCTGCTCCGGGGCAATGCCTGCATCGGCCAGTGTCAGCTTCATGCAGTCGATGGCACCTGTGCCGCCGGGAGCCGGTGCGGTAAAGTGGTAGGCATCGCAGTTGGCACCATAGCCCACCACCTCGGCGTAGATATGCGCACCGCGTGCCCGGGCGTGCTCCAGCTCTTCCAGAACCAGCACACCGCTGCCCTCGCCCATCACGAAGCCGCCGCGGCGGGCATCAAAGGGCAGGCTGGCAGCATCCGGGTCGGTGGCGGTGGAAAGCGCCTTCATGCTGGTAAAACCGCCGATGCCCAGCGGGCTGATGCAGCTTTCGGCACCGCCGCAGACCATGGCAGTCTCGTAACCGTCCCGGATGCGGTGGAAGGCATCGCCCACAGCATTGGTGCCGCCGGCGCAGGCCGTGACCGGGCAGGTGCACATGCCCTTCAGGCCAAAGCGGATGGCCACCTGTGCCGCCGCCATGTTGGCAATGGACATGGGCACAAAGTAGGGGCTGACCTTCTCCATGCCTTTTTCTTCCCCGCGGGTGTGCTGCTCCTCGATGGTGGGGAGGCCGCCAATGCCGCTGGAAAGGACCACACCGATGTTTTTGGCCTCTGCTTCCGTGTTCAGGCCGCTGTCGGCAATGGCCTCGGCTGCAGCAGCCAGTGCCAGCAGGGTGAAGCGGGCCATCTTGCGGGCTTCCTTTTTGTCCACAACGGTCTCGGGGTCAAAGTTTTTCACTTCACCGGCCAGCTTGCACTTGAAATCGGTGGTGTCAAACTGGGTGATGGGGCCAATGCCGCACCGGCCTGCCTTTGCGGCAGCCCAGCTGTCGGCAGCAGTGTTGCCCAGCGGGTTCACGGTGCCCAGACCGGTGATCACGACTCTGCGTTTTTCCATAGAGAATTTCTCCTTTTACATTGCCATGCCGCCGTCCACACAGAGCACCTGCCCGGTGAGATAGCTGCTTTGTTCTGCGGCAAAAAACGCCACCGCGTTTGCCACGTCCTCCGGCTGGCCTGCGCGGCCTGCCGGGATATCCTTTGCCATTTCGGTGCGGACAGCCTCCGGCAGGGCGGCGGTCATATCAGTTTCAATAAAGCCGGGCGCAACAGCGTTTACTGTCACATTGCGGCTGGCCAGCTCCCGGGCCAGGCTTTTGGTCAGGCCGATGAGCCCGGCCTTGCTGGCGGCGTAATTCGTCTGGCCTGCATTGCCCCGCAGGGCAACGACGCTGCTCAGATTGATGATCCGGCCCCAGCGCTGGCGCACCATCCGGCGGGCCGCTTCCTTGCAGCAGAGGAACGCACCCTTGAGGTTTGCGTCCAGCACAGCATCAAAGTCTGCTTCGGACATGCGCAGGATCAGGTTGTCCCGGGTGATGCCTGCATTGTTCACAAGGATATCCACCCGGCCAAAGGCGTTCACCGCCTCCTCAAAGAGCTTTTTGCAGCCCTCGGCGGTGGAAACATCGGCCTGCACGGCCACAGCCTGCGCGCCCTCGGCCCTGCAGAGAGACACGGTCTCAGCGGCGGCCGCTTCGCCGTGGCAGTAGTTGACCACCACATGGCAGCCCTGCCGGGCAAGCTGTACGCACACTGCCCGGCCGATTCCCCGGCTTCCGCCGGTCACAACGGCGGTACGGATGATGGTTTCTTCGTTCATTGTTCTTCCTTCCATGCGTTCAGAACGGTGTCCAGCTGCGCCGGGGTCTCCACCGACACACAAGTCACACCGGGCAGAGTCTTTTTCACAAAGCCAGAGAGCGCATTGCCGGGGCCGACCTCCAGAATGTGATCCACACCCAGCTCACCCAGACGGTGCAGGGTGTCCTCCATGTAGACACTGCTCTGTACCTGCCGGACCAGCAGGGCCGGGATGCTGTCACTCTCGGCTTTTTCGCGGCCCAGGCAGTTGAACAGCACCGGAACACTCATCTCGCCAAAGGATTCGGCGGCAAAGCGCTTTGCCAGTGCATCCCCGGCGGGAGCCATCAGACGGGTGTGGAACGGTCCGCTCACCTTGAGCGGGATGCACCGGCGGGCACCGGCCTGCTTTGCAAGCTCTGCAGCCTTGTCCACTGCGGCCTTTTCGCCGCCAATGACCAGCTGGCCCGGGCAATTGTAGTTGCAGATCTGCACACAGCCCAGCGCGGATGCCTGCTCACAGCATTCTGCAAGGGGGACCCGGTCGAGGTTCAGCACTGCGGTCATGCCGCAGTCGATGCCGCTGGCCGCGTCGGCCATGGCTTTGCCGCGGTAGGCTGCCAGCTCAATGGCCTGCTTGGCGGTGAATACACCGGCGGCTTCCAGCGCGGAATATTCGCCCAGAGAGAGACCGGCCACATAAGCGGGCTTGACCCCCTGCTCGGCCAGAACGGCGGATACGCCGCAGGCAAAGGCCACCATGCAGGGTTGGGTGTATTCGGTCTGATTCAGAACGCCGTCCGGGTCGTCGAAGCAGACGCGGTGCAGATCAAACGGAAGGTCTGCAGCGTCGAACGCGTCACGGAAAGCGGAAGATGCTTCGTAAAATTCTTTGCCCATGCCGGGGTGCTGGGCACCCTGGCCGGCATACAAAACGGCAAGCTTCATTGGTTTTGCCTCCATTCGGTCACAAGTTCATCCATCAGCTCACGGACAGTGTACATCCGGTCCAGTCTGCCCACATTGGCCCCGCAGAAGAAAAGTCCTTCCTCCAGGTTGCCCTTGACGGCTTCGATCAGTGCATGGGTGATGCAGTAGGGCACCTTGACAGGGTCGCAGGTCTTCAGGCAGCGGGCACAGTGCCGGGGCGGGAAGCGTCTGCCCTCCGCCATGGCCTGCACCAGCGGCGTGTTCAGCGCCCGGCCCGGCATTCCGACCGGGCTGTGGATGATGCGCACATCCTCAGAACCTGCATTCAGCAGAACGTCCTTGTACCCCTGGGATGCATCGCACTCGTAGGTGGTGATAAAGCGGGTGGCAAGCTGAACGCCTGCGGCACCCAGTCTGGTAAAGTGAGCCAGATCGGCCCCGGTGTACACGCCGCCCGCCACAAACACGGGGATGCTGTGGCCGAACTGCGCCTCATAGGGCTTTACCTCGGCCAGCACCTCCGGCAGGATCTCATCCAGCGTCTGGCAGGTTCCGGAGAACAGGTCCTGCTCCGCAAAGCCGAGATGACCGCCTGCCTTGCAGCCCTCAATGACTACAAAATCGGCGGTGCGGCCGAACTCCTTGGCCCAGCGGCGCAGGATGAGCTTTGCCGCCCGTCCGCTGGAAACGATGGGCGCGATGGCGACCTCCATCGTGTTCACAAGGCCGGGCAGCTCCAGCGGCAGACCAGCGCCGGACACCACAGCGTCCACGCCCGCTTCCACAGCGGTGCGGATGGCGGCGGCATAGTCCTGCGTGGCTACCATTGCATTGATGGCCACCATACCGGCACCGTTTGCGATCTGCTTTGCTTTCCGGATCTCAGCGGTCAGGGCGCGGTGGTTGGCGCTGGCCGGGTCACGGGCAAAGTCCGGCTCCCGGTAGCCTGCATCGGCGGTGGAGATGCACCCCATGCCGCCGCAG
>ERZ779895.1447-NODE-1447-length-25378-cov-8.350827_pt1 | contig 25378 bp, 18 predicted proteins | sample MGYA00511093_ERZ779895 | MGnify/ENA primary metagenome ERZ779895 (study PRJEB29588, sample SAMEA2142970) | human gut metagenome | biome: human gut; feature: human-associated habitat; material: faeces | place: Denmark | collected 2008/2010 ... | reverse complement strand
CTTGATATAAAAATAAGCCGGACGGTTTTCACATGAATGAAAGCCGTCCGGCTATAAGAGGGCGCATATTAAATACTTCTATGCAGACCTGTTTTGGTGTGTGGGAAAAATCATTGAAGAATGTGGTCCCCGTCAAAAAGAAGCAGGTCGGGATTGGCGTTGGCGGCATCCAATAGGCGTTGTGTAAAGCCGCTTTTGCTGAACACACCAAAAATCACGGTGTAGTTTGGATATGCTTTGCGGATCTCATCTGCATTGGCAACTTTTTCCCTCAGCGCAAAATACACAGGGGCATCTACCGGCTTGCTATGATATTTACATTCACCGGCAAATATTCGCTTATTCTGCTGGTCTACTGCCATCACATCAATTTCCGTGTCACCGTCAAAATCATTCAGCCAATAAGAGCCGATACGGGAAGGGGTAAAGGATACTGCACCGTCTTTGCAGAGTTTTGCAAAGATGTCCTTGCAGATGTCCTCATAAGCAAACGCCACAAATTTTCCAATGAAGTCCTTTTGAATCTCGTCCAGAACGATCTGCATATTGTCCAATTCCAGCTCGCCCTTGTACGGATACACATACCGAAACCAGAAGCGGATAAAGTTGTCTGCGATGAAGTACAGACCTTTTCTGGATTTCTCTGGGTTCTTTTCGGTGATGGGTGTCCTTTTTTCAATGAAACCAAGCTCGGAGAGCGTGGACAGATAAGGCGTCAGTGCTGAGGTTTCCTGTCCCAGAACACCGGCGATTTTCCCCAGCTTATGGTTTCCGTCTGCGATTGCCTTGATGATGGAGAAGTAGTTCACTGCCGTCATGGACTCACTTTTCAGCAGGAAGTTTGGCTCCTCATACAGAAAGCCGTTTTTAGACAATACCACATCCTTGATCTGGTCCAGCAAATTCCGGTCATCCTGAAAGAACTCCAGATATTTGGGCACGCCGCCAGTCACGGCATATTGTTCCACTGCCTTGTCGAAGGGCAGGTCCTGAACGGCATAAATATCTGTGAAAGGCAGCGGAGCCAACCGCATCTGCGAGGTCCTGCGTCCGTACAAAGGACTGTCATAGGACAGTGCGTGCTTCTGCATCATGCCGATCAACGACCCGGAAAGGATCAGCATAATATTGCTGTCCTTGAGCAGTTCATCCCATGCATTTTGCAGGATGGAGGGGAAGGCTGGATTGGTCTTGACGAGATAGGGAAACTCGTCGATCACCAGCACCTTCTTCTGTTCCGGCTCATAGTCAGCAATTACTTGGAACAGATCCATCCAATCGGAAAAGGATGCCTTTTGCAGCAGACTGTTTTTCGTCGTTCGTGCGATCACTCCGGCAAGGCGCTTCATGCTCTGCGTTTCAAGTTCCTCCGTTGCAAGAAAATAAAACGCCGTTTTCTTTTTCAGAAATTCCTTGATCAACGTGGTTTTTCCGACTCTGCGGCGACCGTAGATCACCACAAAGCTGCCGTCACGCTCGTATTCTGCGTTCAATTTGGCCAGCTCCGCTTTTCTGCCGATAAATTTCATAAGCCCCTCCTTATGATAAACTAATTTATGATAAATTTGTTTATATTATATGTACAGCGTACTGGAAAGTCAATCCCTTGGGCGAGTTTTTTTCACCTGTTTTCCGACAGAAAAATAAATGGCAGCTATTGGAAGCGCAACATGATAAGTGAAATTATGATAAATCTGTTTATACTATATACAGTGAGGGCGACAGCTTCTGTCTCTGAGGAAAGAGAACAGGCAGCAGGCAGACACCTGCCGCCCGTTTCCTCCTCGACCGGTAAAAGCGGAAGGATGCAGATCACCGTTCCCGGTCTGCTGTTCTCGGCCAGGTTTTAACGCCCTCGTCCGGCTCCTCCGACATAACGACACGATCCGACTCATTGAGATTCAGCAGCACATTCAGTTCATTCAGCCGCCGTGTCTTTTCGGCCAGTTCTGCCTCCTTCGGAAAAGGAGCGACCATCTCTGTGCGGGCGTTTTCAAGCTGCTCAGTGGCATGAGCAAGCTGTGACCGTGCGCTTTCCAGACGCTCATCGATTTTCTCCAACGCATTGTCGATGCGGGTCACATTGCCGCCTGCGTCTGCCCCCAGTACAGCCGTATGGGAGAGACTTCCTTTCAGCGTCATGTGAAATTCGTTGGTTTTGCTGTCATAGCTGAGCGCCATATCAAATCCACGGTAGCTGCCAACAGGGACAGTCCCCGCTCCGTTCATGTGGGTGCAGACATGGATGATGGCCTTTCCGGCATCCTCACGCTCTGCGTAGGTGACGCCATTTAAGATCATCGGTGCAATGCCCTCAGCGGGCTTCGGATGCTCGGCCAGCCGTGCGTTGTCCTGCTCATATCCGGCGATGCGTTCGTTTAGTTCCTTGATCTCTGCCGGATACTTCCGCAGCACCAACTCCTCCAGCGCATACCGCTGGCTCAGATGGCTGGCACGGAGCATATTCAGCTTGCTGACCTCCATATCCAGATTGCACTTTTCAATGATTTGTGGGTTTCCTGTGGCCAGCGCCTTGATCTCGGCATAGGAAAGCGCCGTTTCGTCCACATCCTCTGCCGCACGGGCTGGCAGTTTGGAGGTCATGATCTGGGCAATGAACCGCTGCTTGGATTCCACCAGCTGATAAAGATAGGCGTCGAATGTACCCTCGGTCACATAACGGAAGATCTCCACCTCCGGGTTTTGGTTGCCCTGCCGCACGATGCGTCCAAGGCGCTGCTGGAGGTCGCTGGGCCGCCAGGGACAATCGAGATCATGCAGGGCAATAAGCCGGTCCTGGACATTGGTGCCTGCGCCCATTTTGGCCGTGCTGCCCATGAGGATGCGCACCTCGCCTCCACGCACTTTGGCAAACAGCTCCTTTTTCTTTTGCTCAGTTTTGGCATCATGGATAAAGGCAATCTCCTCCTCCGGGATGCCCTCTGCCATGAGTTTCTTTTTCAGATCGTTATACACATCCGTAAACTGATCCGGTATCATTTCATAGACTCCTTCTGCTTTTTTCTGCATTTCAATCGGCGTATTCTTGTTCGGCGTAGACAGGTCGCAGAAAACCAGCTGGGTGCTGCGCTGATCTTTGGTCTGCGCCCAGATACGGGCGACATTGCGGGCGCAGGTTGCGACCTTGCCGTTGGGGTCATCGGCGGCCAGCGGGTTGATAAGGCGCATATCCAGCGCCAGCTTGCGTCCATCGTTGGTGATGCGGAGCATATTGTCTGTGCTGGGATCGACCGCACGGGCACGGACACGCTCGGCTCGTTCTGCCAGTTCCGCTACCACCGTCCGCTGCAATTCGTTCGGCTGGATGACCTCGGTGTGAAAATTGGCTTTTGGGACCGGCAGGTTCAGCATATCCGCCGTCTGCACATCGGCCACCATTTTGAAGGTCGCCATCAACTCCGGCAGATTGAAGAATTTTGCAAAACGGGTTTTCGGGCGATAGCCGCTGCCCTCGGGGGCCAGTTCGATGGCCGTCACCGTCTCTCCAAAGTCGCTGGCCCAATCGTCGAAGTGGACAAGGCCCATCTCTTGCAGTGTCCCATACTGCAAGTACCGCTGAATTGTATATAATTCCACCATGCTGTTGGAAATGGGGGTGCCGGTGGCGAAGATAACGCCGTGGCTGTTGGTCAGCTCGTCCAGTTACTGACACTTGGCAAAGAGGTCCGAGGACTTCTGCGCCTCCGTCTGTGCGATGCCGCCGACATTGCGCATTTTGGTCATCAGGAAGAGGTTCTTGAAATTGTGGCTCTCGTCGATGAACAGTCGGTCGATGCCTAATTCTTCAAAAGTCACCGTGTCGTCTTTGGTGCTCTGGTCGTTGAGCTTTTCCAGCCGGGTCTCCAGCGACTTGCGGGTGCGCTCCATCTGCTTGATCGTGAAGTTCTCCGCTCTCTGCCGCTTGGCGTCGCTGATGGCCAGCAGCACCTCGTTGATCTGTCGCCGCAGAATCTCCCGCTGCCGCTCACGGGATAGGGGGATCTTCATCAGCTGACTGTGACCGATGATAACGGCGTCATAATCGCCGGTGGCGATGCGGGCGCACAGCCTGCGGCGGTTGTGCTTTTCAAAGTCCCGCTCGGTGGCCACCAGAATGTTGGCAGCCGGGTAGAGTTGGAGCCATTCCGCCGCCCACTGCTCCGTGATATGGTTCGGCACCACGACCAGCGACTTGGTGCATAGCCCCAGCCGCTTCATTTCCATAGCGGCGGCAACAATTTCGTAGGTTTTCCCTGCCCCTACTTCGTGGGCCAGCAGCGTGTTGCCGCCGTAGATCACATGGGCGATGGCGTTCACCTGATGCTTCCGCAGGGTGATCTCCGGGTTCATCCCCACAAAGCGGAGATGGCTGCCGTCGTACTCCCGTGGGCGGATGGAGTTGAAGGTGTCGTTATAAATACGGCACAACCGCTCCCGCCGGTCAATGTCCTGCCAAAGCCAATCGGCAAATTTGGACTTGATCAGTTCCTGCCGGTCCTGCGCAATGGCGGTTTCCTTCACATTCAGTACCGGCCGCTCCTTGCCGTCCTCCACAACGGTGTCGAACACCTTGACTACCCGCTGATTCAGCGTCTGCTCCAGAATGTGATATGCCGTAATGCGTTTGGTGCCGTAGGTGGTGACGGCTTTGATGTTGCCGCCGTCCATGCTCTTGTTGCTGATGTTCCATTCGCCGCTGTATTCGGAGCGAACGACCCGCATTTTCTGCCGGGCATATACGCTGGTGCCGAACAGCTCGAACATAAACTGCTGATAGATCTCGGCGGGCACCCATGATGCGCCGATCCGCACGCCGATCTCCGCAGCGGTCAGGTCTGGCGGCTGCACGGCCTCCAATGCGGCGGCATACCCGACCAGTTCCTGCTTCTTTTCAGCCGGTAACGCTGCTTGCAGGGCCTTCACCATTTGCAGCTTTTTCCGCACATTGCCGGACAGAAATTCCTCAGCGGTGACATAGGGGTATGCCGCCAGATCAAGCTGCGCCGGACTGATCTCCTCCGGCGTAAGACCGCAGCGGATATTCTGGTAGATGACCCCGGACAGCTCCTGCACCAGTTCCTCCTCGCTTTTTCCGGAGCGTTCCGACATAAAGGCGAGATCGACCTGCGCTTTTTCAGAAAGCGATACCGCCAGCGCCTCCGAAGCCGTGTCCACCTGCGCCACCGGCGTGTTGGGCCGGATGGTCCGTTTGGTGAACATATCCGCCTTGCGTGCAAAATTGCCCTCGTTATCCAGCACCTCCAGCGAGCACAGCAGGGGATAGCTGCCGTCGTCCGAAAAGGCCAGATGGTTGCCACGGGTGCAGAGCCGCCCATATTTTTTCACATAGGCGTCATACAGACTGCCAAGTTTTTCCTGCTCCCGCCAAATGATCTCGTCCGGGTGGTTTTCCATCTGATAGGCGATGAGTTGGCGGGCGCAGTCCCGCAGCGCCATCATACCCCGCACCCGGTTCTCGGTGGTGAGCGGCAAATTGACCGGCTCCATGCGGCTGTCGATACGGAAATACAGCTTGCCGTCCACAGAGGTAAAGCTGTAATTCCGTACATCGGGGTCGGCGGGGATGGACAGATCTTCCTCCTCTGGCCCATCCTGCTCATAGGCGGGGAGCCGGGCGTGCAGTTCGGATACGGCCTTATTCAGCAGGGCGGCAAGGTCATCCCCTTCACGGGGCCTGCACACGCTGTCCATGCCGTATTGGGTGCTCTCCATGACCATCTCGCCCAGCACCATTTCCGGGTGCCGGACGAAATAGCTGTTCATGCGGATGCCGTTTTCATCCGTGTCCAAATGCACCCAATCTGGCTCTATATCCACGATGCGGTCACGCTTCTGGAGAAAGAGAATGTCGCTGGTCACATCCGTCCCGGCGCTGGCCTTGAAGGCCGTATTCGGCAGGCGGACCGCCCCGATGAGGTCAGCCCGCTGGGCCAGATATTTCCGCACGGCGGGGCTTTCCTTGTCCATCGTACCTTTTGAGGTGATGAAGGCAATCACGCCGCCCGGACGTATCTTGTCCAGTGTTTTTCCGAGAAAATAATCATGGATGAGCCAGTGATGCTTGTCGTAGCGCCGATCAACGACCTTGATATTTCCAAACGGCACATTGCCCACAGCAGCGTCAAAGAAGCTGTCCGGTATCTCCGCCTTTTCATAGCCGGTGACGGCGATACGGCTGTTCTGGTAAAGCTGCCGGGCGATGCGGCCGGAAATACTGTCGAGTTCCACGCCGTAGACCTTGCAATCCCTCATGCTGTCCGGCAGCATTCCCATAAAGTTGCCAATGCCGCAGGCAGGCTCCAACAGGTTGCCGCTTTTCAAGCCCATCTGTGCCAGCGCCTTGTAGATGGCGTCGATGAGAACGGGCGGGGTATAAAAAGCGGTCAGGCTGCTGGCACGGGCGGCGGCATATTCCTCCTCGCTGAGCAGCGCTTTCAGCTCGGCGTACCGGCTGTGCTTTTCATCGAAGCAATCGGCAAGGCCGCCCCAGCCCACATAGCGGGAAAGGATCTCCTGCTCCTGCGGTGTCGCCAGCCGGTTTTCGCTTTCCACTGTTTGCAGGGTGCGGATCGCCGCCACATTGGACGCATACTTCTCCGCCTTGCTGCCCACGCCCAGCTCCCGATCCGTGATGTGAAAGTCGTGTCGCTGCCCGGCCGGTATTTCCGGATAGAGCGGTGCAAACCGCATACGCTCCCGTTTGGGCTGCGGCGCTGTGAGCACAGCTTTTTCTTCGGCAGGTAATGCCGGTTCTATCTCTGTGGTTTCCGCTTCCGCTATGGGCGGTTCCGGCTCCGATACCTCCGGTTCTGCTGCCGGCCGTTCGGAAACGGCCTCGGTCGTTGGCGTTTGCAGGGTTTTCCCAAGGCCAAACACGGAATAGGTGCCGTCCAGATAGGCCCGCATGGCTTCTATGCCCTGCTTGCGCAGGGTATAGTGCCGATCCTCCTCTTTCGTGGCTTCCCAGGCAGGGAGCATATTCTGATAAATTTCCTGCACGCGGTCGGCGTCGGAGAGCTGAACGGTCACAGCCTTTACGCACTCCCAATAGTCCGCAATGGCGTTTTGCGAAAAAGGCCGCACCACATCGTCCGGTGTATCCATGAAAAAGTTGACGATCTTCCGGGCCAGCTGTTTCCGCTCATACTCCGGCATGGCGGCGCGGTCTGCCTCGGAGAGAAACTTGTTCTGTGAGATCAGCTCCCCGATGCGCTTGGTCGCCTCCGGCCATTTCAGTGTGACCTTGGCATAGGGCGCACCAATACATGCGTAAGCAGATGATACCTATCACATCCTACAAGCGGGGAAGTCTGGGATAAAGATCAATTTCGATCTTCCCATCCTGCCCCTTAAAATACATAATTTTTTCAAGAATTGCCTTCAGCAGGACATTTCGTTCTTGAACAGTCATCGCATCATAGCTTGCCAGAAGTTCTTCCGTTTGAGGAATCAATTGATTTTTGCTTCCCTCACTTTCTTCATATTTATGAAGAACCGCTTCCAGCTGCGTTTGCCTGATCTGAATTTCTTCTATTGCTGCCGTCAGCTTTTGCCGCCGCTGTTGGAATACTTCCAGCGTATAGACGCCTTGCTCCACAAGATCGAAGGCGTTATCCAACTGTGCATGAAGCTTGTCCGCATCCTGTCCGAGCTTCTTTAGCCTGGAACGATATTCGGCTATATCGTCGGCATAGCCGATCGTCTCAATCTTCACCTTATATCCATCGCACCAAGTCCGCAGCGCTGAAATAATCTGACTCTCTACCAGATCATAATCAGCCGTACCATTATGGCAGTTTCGCATATTGACGCAGCGCAGTCTCACCCGATGGTTCGCTTTCGCACTCAGCGTTGTGCGGCCGATCCTTTTGCCGCAGCATGAGCAAAATAAAAGGCCGGCAAAAGCATTTTGGAGAACAAATTCGTCTTTTACCTTTGCTTCCGGCACTTTTCCGAGGCGAATTTGCTGCACCTGCATAAAGAGCTCTTCGCTTATCAAAGCTGGATGAAGGCCATCAAAAACCGGATAATCTCCATAATTTTTGGTTCGTTTGATCCGTTTTTTGACTATGCCGTTTTCCATACTCTTGACCTGCTTGCTCCACCCCCGGCGAATCTTCCCCATATAAACTGGGTTCGTAATGATATTGGTAATCGTAGAATAGCTCCACAAATCACCATGCCGGGTCGGGATATGCTGGTCGTTCAGGTAATTGGAGATCAGCTTTGTACCCTGCCCCTGAGAAAACATCCGGAATATTTTCTGAACCGTTTCAGCCTCTCCGGGCTCCGGCTGCAGAGTAAATCCTTTCTCATTCTCCAGCTTGACACGTCGATACCCATACGGTGCAATGCTGCCGATATATTTCCCCTCGGATGCCGAGCTGTCGCGTCCCCGCACCAAACGGCGGTTGATCGTTTTGTACTCGCGGCGGCTCATGAACAAACCGAATTCAAAATATTCTTCGTCAAATTCATTACCGGGATCATACGTCTTGGCTGGGGTAACAATTTTGGTTCCCGAGAACTGAAACACCTGACTGATATACGCCTGATCGGCGCTGTTTCCTCGTGCAAGTCGCTCCAGATCCACGACCAGCACACCGGCATAAAACCCCGCCGCAACCTTTTCAAGGAGTTTCTGTATCTCGGGTCTTGCTGCTATCGACTCGCCCGAAACAACCTCATAATAGACTTGAGCAATATAGTATCCTCGGTCACCCGCGACCTTGTCCAGAATGGCTTTGTGACGCTTCAGTGTTTCCTCAATAGACAATTCAGCATAATCACGGTCAAAACGGGATTTTCGGAGATACATGGTGTATCGCTCCATATGGTTTGCTCCTTTCTGTGCGCTATTATATCACCCCCGCTCGCAGTATAGCAACTGTATAGATTTTCCAGCTTCTATCATTCCTTGCTATCAAATCTTCCATTGTTATCTGTCTCATCCTGCGCAAACGTATATCGCCTTTTATAATGAGACGATACGATTTGGCTTATTTGCTGCATCCTGTAGGACGGCTCTCTGTCAAATGCATCATCATGGATCCGAATAACAGCGCCGTCTCTATCCGTTTGAAGCGTAATCATGCTATTCCTCCGTTCTTAATCTCATAGCACTATTATTTCCCTCATATGAACACCTATGCCAAAAGGGCTGATGAAATCAGCCCTTTTGGCATAGGTTCCGCGAGACAGCCAAACTGACGCATAGCGCCTGATCTATCCGGTTCATATCCTGTCTGGACAGACTCCCGACATATCGCCGCAGCCTGCTTTTATCAATGGTACGAAGCTGCTCCAAAAGGACGACGGATGGATGCTCCAGTACGCCGAACTGTCCAATCGGGCAATGCGTCGGCTGGCGGTGCTTCGCATCACGCTTGCTGGAAATCGCCGCTACAATGACGGTGTTGGCATACCGGTTCCCCGTATTATTTTGCAGAATCAAAACCGGTCTGTCACCTCCCTGTTCCGACCCAACAACCGGGTTCAAATTCGCATAATACACTTGCCCCCTGTAATATCGTCTCATATTTACCTCCTCCCTGCCGCAGCAGCGGCCTATGTAAAGGCCGGCAGCACATGCTGTCGGCCTTGTTATTCTTCAAATCAGCCCATTTGTCCTCGACACCCCGGCTGACAGGAAATCATCAAGCGGCCGATGGCTGTCGGCTCCACGGGCATCGCACCCCTCCGAGGATCTCTCCGAGCTGCCCTCACTTGTTACGACGGATCACGGCAGAAACCGCTTCAACGCTCGACTTTATGGCCGGACAGGAGTATCGCCCCCACAGACGGTCATGGCCACACACGGAGCCGCCGTGTGCTGATAGCCGCTTTTCTCGCTCGCTACCGGAAGAAGCAAAACACAGACAGAAAATTAATAAGAGGTGCGGTCTGGTTATTTCATCCGGCAGGTCGTGGCGCAGCTGCTAAGGTAGCTTTTGCTCATCGCATCGCCTATGGGAATGTACTTGATGAATGGGTATGGGGTTGTCAAGGTTCACTTGACCAACTCGCCGCATAAACGGAAAGAAGGCAGAGAGTTTCTGTCTCTCTACCTTCTTCCTCACTCAAAAGCCATTTTAGGGGGTACGATTTTAAATTTTTTAAATATGTTCTGTGAACATGGTACCACACCCACTCTTCCGAAAAAAGAAGATATATTCACAGGATGCATCATATATCCGTCCGTTAGCTGCTACTGAACAGATATCTTTGTCGCAGAAGTCCTCATCGTAATTGTGCACTCATGGATTTCCACAACCCAATACCAATAGGAATCCCAACATGCTGAATAATTCGGCATCCAAACACAACCCGACCCGTCATCAGGTGAATAGAACGGAAGTGTAACATCTTGCTTTTCCTTATAAAAGCATGTGAACTTTGTACAAGTTGATGTTTTTTCCGGCATAGATAGCCGATTGTGCGGATACTGCTTCACCTCGGACTTGGGCGTACTTGAGGTAAAGAAATCCTCTGCCGTGTAAGATGCTACTTCATCCGTCCCTCGGCACCAGTGATAGAACAGGAAGCCACATGTCGTCTCATCAGTGCACTCATCCTGGCTAGTGCAGCCTACACTTTGGAGCGCGTCTTCTTTACTTGAATAAATTCCATAGTCTGTTTTCAACCTGCTAAAATCAGGACTATCATAATTCATCCCAGCAGGTAATTCATCGAAAAATTTGACATTGGCTTTTTTACTGTCTTCGGAAGCCAACTCAACTGTATCGACTACAGCTGTCTGCGAAGCTTCATAAGTTTTCCCATCATGTATGAGGCGCGCCGTTACTACTGCCGAGCAGGGCGTTCCATCAGTTTCAAACAGCCCTGCCTCCGAAATTTTACACCCTGGGGCTGATGAAAGTGTCCATTCCACTGGCAACTCCTCGCCCGTTTCTTGGCTAATGGCGTGAAATTTAACTGATCTCTCTGATACCTCTTCATATCGCAGAGCCATATTTGCTAGAGAATCATTCATTGAAGCCTGATGTCGTTTATAGTAAAGGAACAGAGACCCTAGGATTAACAATAAACAAAGCAGACAGATGCCTACCCCTCTCCTCTGCCCTCTTTGCCCGAGCAAGAAAATTAATATTACAGTCAGCGCCACTACACTACTTGTGATATAGAGTAGAGGCTGCGAAATCCAATATCCGATGATCGTCAATACTGCTGCGATAGCTTCCAGTATCTTCAAAGGAGTAGAGAGCTTTTGTCCCTGTGTTTTTTGTGTACGATCCTCGCTATTCATATGTATACCCCTCTCTCGATATATTAATATCTACAACTATACACCATCTCCGCTAAAATTAATATCGACAAAATATAAGAAATTAGGTTAATATTTCGTTAAATTACTCGGTATTTTTTTGTCGTATTTCACCATCTTCAATTGTACTTCAATGGGATAATATACTCATTCAGATACCACAACCGTCAACCCTTATCATATATCCCACCAGCGCTACAAGGTTCATTTCCACCGCAATGCCCTTCCCGTTATGCGCAGCTCTAAGCTCAAAATCGTGGGTAAGTCGATCTGCGCAAGGCTGCGCCATACAACAAGCACCCAGCGGGGTAAGGGGTAATAAGAAATACATGAACATGAAGCATTCGGGGACATCTCTGACCGAATCTCTACTGCTGGTCCACCTCATTTAGTTGTAATCTGCAAACCTTTTGGCACATAAATCTTGATGACACTGCTTCTCTCTGTCGAGTCCCCTTTCCAGCGCGGTAAACACAAAGGGATATATACGTCTATATGGCAAATCCGGTATTTCCAGGATACAGCAAAATTAGAAAAGCGCCCATCTGCCGATGAGCGCTTAATATATTGAATTCAACCGAGTTGGGCCACCATATCGGAACAATAACGCATCATGTCGCAAGGGTTGATGATCTGATACTTCTCCACAACGCGCTTAAAATATGCATCAATCGTATCCCGACTGATCACTGTGACACTTCTGTCATGCGGAAGAAGCGATCCTCGAGCTTCAATCCAAGGCTGTTCATTATGTGTGATCTCTCCGAGCACCGGACCAGAATACCTTCCAAAAACATCTACAATAGCGTCTAGGAAGTTTAACTCTCTGGTAGTGAGTTCAGAGAAATCGCTTTCTTCTTCAGGCAAGGACTTTTCGATTGGATTATAGCCAAAGTCCTTATACTGGAAATAGATGTCCGGATAAACAGGACCATGCGCCCATGCTTGACAGTCATCTAAGAAAAGCGTCTTATTGTATAGGGCTTTGAAAAAAGCCTGAGCGAAGTACAGCAGTTTTTGTAATGCAAGCGGTGTAATCTCAACCGCTTTCGCGAGCATATATCTTGTAACCACTTCGATTCGTTTCTGCCCATAAAGAACGCTGAGTTGGTCAATGGCCTGTCGGCATTTACTATAGGCTATCGGCTTAATGAGTCCTTTGTTTTCCTCAAGTCGCTTTTCCATGATCTTATGAGAAGACAACACTTCCAGAAGTTGAGCAGAATGTTCCCTTGAAGGCAACTGACCACCAATGTATCGGTTGATCGTTACCTCGCCATACCCCATGACCTTTGCAAGTGGACCGGCACCGATGTTATACTTCTTTAATATCTGCTCGATTTCAGGAATCGTAATGAGATGGGCCGCCTTCCTGTATGCCTCTTCCCGGGACACAACATTCAAATCATTGATCTCCGGAACATAGAGTTCTTCGCCACACACAGAACAGTAGGCCGTGTGCTCTACATAACTGAACGAAATCCCTCGAACCGCCATTTCAACACGTTCGCACTTCACGGTATAGGTAGTCTTTTCGTCACAATTAATGCAATAAACGGTATTAGTATTCATGATTCCTTTCCCCTTTTCATTTCACTTGCAGTTACAAATCGTGCATGCCCTCCTCATGAAATGAAATCACAATTACCATATCATATGAAGTTAATTCTTTGATATACATTTTGAGGTACAGCTTCGTTGATTCCAATTCTCCAAATACGATCAGCTCAACCTCTTTGAGGAACTTGTACACCTCATCTGTTTTGTAGCGAGGATTGTTATTTGGCTCTATTTGATAGCAGTCATCAGCAGTCAGCGACTTGAGAATGTCACACTTCTTTTGATCGGTCAGCGAGAATTTCCGGTCAAAAATTTTGTTCTTTTCAGTTCGCTCGATCTGGATGTCACCCGTTCGTAACAAGGGTTTAATATCATTGACAAAAGCCTTAGCCTTTTCGTAGTCTTCAGAAGACAAAGAGCATCGGATAGAAATCACCTCGGTATATCTTTATGTCCTAACCTTAGCACATCGATAAGAAAAAGTCAATACCTTATCACGCTTTACGGATTTCATCTGCAAGATTGTGAGTCTGTCATATGAACTTTGTGATGTGATGCTGGTTGCCATAAGGTCTTTACAGCCCAAAATGTTCAAAAAGAGTACAAACCGATCACAAAAACCGGGAGTGCGCTTCGCACACTCCCGGTTTGCAGAAATACTCCGTGCCGTTGTAGTTCACGGACAGTGGGCCAGTCGAGTCGTAGGTGAAGTGCAGCTTATTGCCGCCCCACGTCAGCTCCACCAGCTGGTCGCCCAGATAATGGTAATTATACGTCGTGCCGTTGACGGTCTTCGTGATGCGCTTGCCGTCGGAATCGTAGCCATAGGCGATATTCGTCCCGGACTTGCTCATCCCCGCGAGCTGGCGGCCGTGCTGCCATGTGTACGTCCACATGCCGTCGCTCAGGAGATTGCCGATCTCGTCCGCCGTCAGGCTCTGGCCGCCGATGCTCGTAAGCAGATCGCTCCAGCTCGCGTCGCCGTAGCCATAGTTGACGGTGCGCACCGCCGCGCCGAGACTTCCGGTGGTGTAGTTATACTCCGTTTTGCTCTGGATGTTCCCGCCGTCATCGTAGGCATACGTCCACGTCTTCCCCGCCGCCTGATTGTTCTCGCGGACTATTCATTAACTTTCAAGTCCTCCCGCTTTGTTGGACTTGATAGCTTCTGAGCGGTCGAATCTTACGTTCTCCGTTCAGCTGATCGATCGGCTGAACCGTATACGTTGACAAATTGCCATTTGCGTCATGCGCAAAACGGCAGATCATCTCATTTCCCAGCAGTCCGCCTGCCCGCGCGTTGTTTCCATACCGATAGTGGACAGCCGCTATAAGCCGTTCCCCCTCGTATGTGTACACTTCCATGTCAAACTCCGTAAATGTTCCTGTCACCGGATCCCGAACCAATGCATACAGGTATCGGACAGGCCGCCCCTTCTGCGTGTCACAGATGCTGATGCCGCAAAGCTCCGTTTTCCCGAACACCTCTTGAAATCGAAGTCCGATTTCCCGTTCGCTATCTCTCAATAGTACTTCACGGTAATACGGGCCGTTTGTCAGCGCGCTCCACGGCCCGTCAATTATCAGCAGTTCCCCGGCTTCATTGAAGCCGTACATGTAATCAGGCTGTTTTCCGGAGAGTTTTTTCAGAAGACGTCCTCGGTCCTTGTTGCCGGCAATGATGTCCAAAACAGGGCTCGGGCAGTAGTAACCGCGCTGCAAAGTACATCCACCCCGTGCGTATTGCCTCCTGACAACTTGACGCAATCCTTCCTCGTAGATCTCTTGCACCGATCCGCGATACTGCCTGTCAATTGTATTCAGCTCTTCACACAGAGCACGGTATTCCTCTTGCTTCATACCACAAGCTCCCTCGCTTTCTTCACATGCTAATAAGGAAAGAATTCGTTCAAAACCTGCAATTCCATTCGAATCCGTCCTAACTCAAATATAACATACTCCCGTTGTAGTGTTAAATTTCCTTCTCCTCTCTCATACGCTTGAGTTATCCTGTCGTTCACCCAAGCATAGTAAAGTTTCGAATGAAGCCGACGATGTAATCCTGTCTTTAACATAACATGATTCACTTCGTCATTATAATAATTAATCCCAACTTTTTCTAAAATACGCCGTGCAGGTTCTGCGGTCTTTGCTTTTTGTGCGACAATATGGTGATCCTCCTCATAGCGTTTATAACTTGGAACCGTTCTTGCTTTTTCGAAAGATTTTTTGATTTTTTCTTGAATTCTATCTATAGCACCATTTACAGAACAAATGGCACTATTCACAGCTGCTTTCCAAGAATTCTGAAAATCTCTACTTGTTACTGTCTTCACAAATAAGTAGGATGCAGTTGCAATTAGTGCCCCTGCGCACACAATTCCTACTATGGCTAAAGCCGAATGCCCATCCGAATCAACGTGATTTACAGGATTATTTCCACAATAGGCAAACACATTTTGTGTATGGACGCCACGATTATCGATCAGGCTATCCGCATTGATAAACCTGCCCCACGTCGGGTTATAGTATCTGCTCTGCAGATAATACAGCCCCGTTTCCGTGTCGTAAACGTATCCGCGGTAGCGCAGGGGGTTCTGTGCGCCGAGGGTGGTGGCCAGCGAGCCGGATGTGCTCAGTGGGTTGCCCCATGCATCATAGGTGTAGGTCACGACACGCGTGCCGCTGGTGGTGACGAGGCCGGTCACGTCGCCCTGCGCGTTCTTGACATAGAAATACTCTGTGCCGTTGCAGTTCACGGACAGCGGGCCGGTTGAGTCGTAGGTAAAGTGCAGCTTATTGCCGCCCCGCGTCAGCTCCACCAGCTGGTCGCCCAGATAATGGTAATTGTACGCCGTGCCGTTGACGGTTTTCGTGATGCGCCTGCCGTCGGAATCGTAGCCGTAGGCGATATTCGTCCCGGACTTGCTCATCCCCGCGAGCTGGCGGCCGTGCTGCCATGTGTAAGTCCACGTGCCGTCGCTCAGAAGGTTGCCGATCTCATCCGCCGTCAGGCTCTGGCCGTCGATGCTCGTGAGCAGATCGCTCCAGCCCGCGCGCGTCGTAGGTGTAGCCCGGTCTCTACTCTGCCAACTCTGACAGTTTCAATTATGGTTTTCCTGTTCCGTCAAAATCCGGAATATCACCAAATCCGAAAACAGAAAAATAGTCTACTATACATACTATACCAGAGACAATCGTATATACAAAATAAATTGTATCGATGTACGGCTCAACCGCTGAAACGTATGTCAGAACGATTCCCAATAGGCATAGCAGAAGATTTAGCACTCGCATAGTCTTATACATCTTCATGTGATGCGGCGCATGTGTGCGGCTTGACGAGTACAAGCCCAGAACTTTGTCAAGGATCGTCCTCTCTTTTTGCATTTTCTTCAGCGTTGCCTTGTGCTGTTTATACTCAAATGTATTTCTGCACGCGTTGTGGAAGTATATGTCTATAAAAAGCAATTGGGACAGAAACTTCAATTTATACATGGATCGGTTTCCCCTCTGTTCACCTGAACCAGCTCGCGATTTTATGACGCAAATTGTAGATAGCATTTACAGCCCCTATCCGGATGCTACGCTTACTGAACATGGAAGCTGTCACTGGTTTCGTGTTATGGAAGTAGCTAACGATCTGCTTTCCGACTGTTTTAAAGAACTTAACAGGTCCTTTTGAAATCTTCGCAGCCGCCTTTTGAACCGATTGTTTCCCCAAGTTCACCATCCGTTTCTGTCCAAATCCGGATGCGGCTCCGGGACCAGCTACGGCAGCACACGATACACCAACGACAGTATCCATAATCAATTCCTTTTCGCTGAATGATTCTCGACGTCCGCTGTAGTATTCAGAAAATTGAGTTGCTATATTAGAACTTGCCGAAATCACGGCGTTACCAATCATTTGACCCAATCTGCCTACTCCGCTTGCCGATAAGGCTCCACTTAATGCCCCTGCAGCCGCACTAATAGCTATATCAGTAACACTTCCTCCGTTGATAGCGGTTATCCCGCCGTTTATAACTCCGCCGATGACTGCGCCAATAACGAGGTGCCAAAACTCTCCGCCAGCATCTCTTCTGCTGACCGGGTTATTATCGCAGTAAGCGAAAAGATTCTTGTCCCAATTGGCTTTTTCGAGCGAAGCGGCCAGTACCGTAACATCATCGGTACCAATAAACCTACCCCACCCCGGGTTATAATACCTGCTCTGCAGATAGTACAGCCCCGTTTCCGTGTCGTAGACGTATCCACGGTAGCGCAGGGGGTTCTGTTCGCCGAGGGTGCTCGCCAGCGAGCCGGTGGTGCTCAGCGGGTTGCCCCATGCGTCGTAGGTGTAGGTCACGACGCGGGTGCCGCTGGCGCTGACGAGGCCGGTCACGTCGCCCTGTGCGTTCTTGACGTAAAAATACTCCGTGCCGTTGCAGTTCACGGACAGCGGGCCGGTCGAGTCGTAGGTGAAGTGCAGTTTATTGCTGCCCCACGTCAGCTCCACCAGCTGGTCGCCCAGATAGAAGTAGTTGTACGTCGTACCGTTGACAGTTTTGGAGATCCGCAGGCCATCGGCATCGTAGCGGTAGGAAATATCCGTCCCGGCTTTGCTCATCCCCGCCAGCTGACGCCCGTGCTGCCATGTGTAGGCCCACGTGCCGTCGCTCAGGAGGTTGCCGATCTCGTCCGCCGTCAGGCTCTGCCCGCCGATGCTCGTGAGCAGATCGCTCCAGCCCGCGTCGCCGTAGCCGTAAGTGACGGTGCGCACCGCCGCGCCGAGACTTCCGGTCGTATAGGCATACTCCGTCTTGCTCTGGATGTTGCCGCCGTCATCGTAGGCATACGTCCACGTCCTCCCCGCCGCCTGATTGTTCTCGCGCACAAGCTGGTCGAAGCTGTCGTAGGCGTAGGTCGTCGTGCTCTGGCCGTCGGAGACGGACGTGATGTTCCCGCGCGCGTCGTAGGCGTAGGTATACGTCGTCGCGCCGGATTTCCACGTTCTGACCTGCCCCGTGGCCGTCGTGGACGAGGGATCGTTGTAGCCGATCGTGGTCTTGACCACGGACTTCCCGCCGCTCTGCGCGTCCATCGCGGTCATCCGCCCCAGCGCGTCGTAGGTGTAGCCCGCGGAGACGGTTCCCTCCGTCGTTTTCGTCAGGCGGTTATCCTTATCGTAGGTATAGCTTGTGGTATAGGTCGTGCCGTTGAGCGTCTGCTTCTGCGTGGAGAGGTTATTGTTGTCGTCATAGCCCCACGTGACGCTGTTTGCATACCCGCTGCCGCTCTGCTCCCAGCGCATCAGCCGATCCTGAAAATCGTAGAAATACTGCGTTCTGCGTCCGCTCGCGCTGTCTGTCAGCAGGCCGAGGTTGCCGTTGTTGTCGTAGGTATAGTCGACCTGCGCACCGTCCTCATAGCGGACGGACGTGGTGCGGCCAAGGCTATCGTAGCCATAGGACACCGAATCGCCGTTGCCGTAGTCGGACCGCGTGAGCTGGTGATTGCCGTCCGTGCTGTAGCTGTGGCTGATGAGCGTCCGCGAGCCCGCCTGAATGCTCTGCACCAGATCGAACGCGCCGTAGGCAAAGCTATAATCCGTGCCCGAGGCCGTGGAAATCGCCGAGAGCAGGTCGCTTGCGTAGCTGTATCCCACGGCGGACGCGCCCTTGCTGACGCCGGTGGCGCGGAGCTTCCCGTCGTAGCTGTAGTTCGTGCGGGTGCTCTCCGTCTCGCCGGGGGCCTGCACCCACTGCAGCATTCCCGTCTGCAGGTCATAGCCGTAGGACGTCGTCTGCCCGAGCGCATCCGTGACGCTTGCGAGCTGGTTGCCGTCCGCGCTGTAGGCCGCGCTGGCCGTCACCTTCTTCGTCCCGCCGACGCTCACCTGCGTGTTGTTGCCGTAGGTATCGTAGGTGAAGGACGAGCTGACGCCCTCCGGGCTGGTCGCCGTGAGCACGTTGTGGTAACTGTCATAAGTATACGTCTGACTGGCCCCGCTCGGCAAGACCATTTTTGTCAGATTGTTGTTTTTATACTCGTAGGTGGTGGTTTTCTTCTGCAGATCCGTGACGCTGGTGATGTTGCCGTCGCTGTCATAGACATAGCTGTGGCCGAATTCCTCCCGAAACAGCTGGATCCCGTCGAAATACGCCGTGTTCTCGTTGTTGTCATAGACCAGATAAATCTGCAGCAGGGTATAGTCCTACTTCGCCACGACCCGCTGCGCGGCATACTGCCACTGCTCCGCGTCCGGGTTGAACGAAACCGTCTGGTCATCGGTCGTCCCGTCCGTATAGGTAAAGCGCGCGGTGATACCGAACTTGCGCGTTCCATCTTTCAGCGGCACCGAGCTGCCCTTCGCCCAACCGGCCACGGTGTAGACGTCGCCCTTGCTGCCCGTGATGTGGAAGTTCTGGTATCTGCTCTTTTCCTCTCTCGGGTCGCCCGCAACCGCATAGACGTGCGTGTCCATCTGCGGTGCGGCGCTGGTGGAGCTCTCGCCGCGTGCGCCGGTCCCGACGCCCGCATGCCAGCCGAACATGCTGCCGGCCTCCGGATCGCTCCACGTAAAATCACCGTTTTCAATCAGGTTATAACGGCTGGCATTGGCGCTCTGCTCGCACTGCACCGCGTCGAAATAGGCATAGCCCTTGCCGCAGCTCTGCAGGCAGGGATACATAACCGCCGTCTGCGCCGACGCCGGGTGGGTATAGGTCACCTCCACCCGCGTCCACTCCTCATCCGAGACAACGGCTTCGCTGACCGCCACGATATCGCCGCCCACGTTCAGTGCAGCCCGCGCGCCGCCGCTCTCCATCTGCCATGTCTGCACATAGGCCGAGAGTGTGTAGGTCTGGCCGGGCTGCGCGACAAGGCAGCACTCCTGCGTCGGAACAACGCCAAATGCGCCCTCATCCCCACAGCGGCTGATTGCCAGAGACTTTCCCTCAATCAAATGAACTTCGTTGGAATAATAGATACCGCCTGTAGACGGGTTTCCGGCCGCCGTTTCCCAGTAGTCCGCCCATTCAAAGCTGCCGTTTTTGACCATGTTTACCACGGTGTTCTGCAGCTTGGAGGAAAGGGTCAGCTGGCTGGCCTTGGCCGCGTCCACGCTCCCGGCATATTTGTTGAACTGCGCGTGTCCCGCGCCGTCCTGCGTGGAAACCGTGCTGCCGAAATTGTTGAACTGTACGATCTCGCGGTTGCCGTTGTGATCCTCGAAGGTCGTCTGATTGTGCGCATAGAAGATCGTCAGCGAACCGCCGTCCGCCGATCCGTCGTTTTCTTTTACGGACGCCACGCGGTTCGGCAGGCCGCTCGCCGTCGTGTTGTACCCGAAGCGGAGCCGATAGTCCCCGCTGTCCGTCACGCTGCTGAGCAGGTGATTGTCCGTATAGCCAAAGCTCCCCGCGATGGACACCGAGGACTGGATCCCCGTCAGGTTCCCGCCCGCGTATGTGAAGCTCTCCGCGGCCAGCTCGGCCGTCCCCGTCCCGCGGAATGTGATTTTCTGCAGCGTGCCGCCGCTCCAGCTGAAATCGTAGACCCGTCCGGCTCCGTCTGTGAGCCGCGAGATCTGCTTGCCGGAAGCATACTCCACCGTGACGCTGCTCTTCGTCGCCTGATTGTTGCTGATGCGGCGCAGACGGCCGTCCGTGTCAAAGTAGCTCTTATTGTTCTTTTTGTCTGTGATGCAGTATTTTTCGTTTCCGCTGCCCGTGGTCGTCAGGATCAGGCCCTGATTGATCTCATCTTCATAGGTGCCGCTGGACTTGTTCTTGAAGTAATGCCGCGTGCCGTCCTCGTCCTCCCATACATAATAGGAGGAATCCGCCGCAAACGGATAGACCAACTGGTTATAGTTGCTGCGCCAGCCGTAGCCCATTCCGAAGGCGTTATTATCCTTGTCGTTGGCGTTATAGACGTGCTTGATTGCCGCCGGCATTCTCGTGCCGGAAAAGCCCAGACCGTCCGTCACCCAAACGAGGTTGCCGGTATACTGGCTGATATAGCCCGTACCCGCCGAACCGGCGCCGACCGAGGTATAATCCCAATAGCTCTCCAGACCGCAGTTGTTGATATAGGTGATATACAGCACCGGCAGCGCCGCCGCGCTGTAGTCCGCCGAGCAGAACTGCGTCCACTCCTCCTTCGCCGCGTTCTCCACGGAATCCGGCATTTTGAAGAGCATTCCGTTATTGCCGGTCTGGTACCACTTTTGCGCAATGTCCGTGATGTCCCACGTATACCAGCCGGTATCCTGCACCATCAGGTAATCCTGCACCCGGCTGTCATAGTCCGGGCGATTGCTCCACTGGAGCGTCCTGGAGTCCCAGCTGCCGCTGACATGGTGCACATTTACCTGTGAGCTTTTGGAGGATTTCTGCAGCTTATACAGGGAGATGCTGGCCTGCACCACCACATCCGCCGATGTAAGCGCCGGAAGATCCACATACTGCATATAGAACCGCTCCACGCCGTAGGGCGCGTAGTAGCCCGCCTCGACCATGCCCCACAGGTAGTTGAAATTCTTACCGGGAGCCACCGTCTGATCCTGAATGTTCTTCGCCCGCAGATCCGCCTCCACGATGGGATCCAGCACCACCGGATACGCGCGCTCCGCCGCATTCATCCACTCCTGCGGCAGCAGATACGTCAGCTCATACGCCCCCGCCGCCTGCTGCGTTAGCTTCACCTGAATCTCATCGTTATACCGCCCGTTTGCGTCGTAGAGATACGGGGCAGGCATGTGAAATACGGGCATCTCGCTGTCGGCGCTCATGGCGTCCACGCTTCCGTCCTCCTGCAGCGTCAGGGTCAGCTCCCCTGTCTGCAGAAGATAACGATAGCCCTCACGCGAATCGGACGCGCTCCGAATGACAATCGATTCCTTCAGAATATCGGACTGCAGATCATAGCGCACATCCACGCCCCGATAGACGTCCGCATAGGATGCCCCGGTATTGAGCTTATCCGAAATGGTTGCCTCAAGGGTCTTATCGTCCTCAGAAAAAGAGAGTTCGGGAGACGCAACCTGCAGCGAAGAGGTCTGCACGTTTTCTACCGCCGTGCTCACCTCTGTCTGCACATCATCCGCATCAGGCGAAGCGTCCGCACTGTCTGACACAACGTCCGTGCGTCCGTTCAGTTCTCCGGTAAAGTAAAAGCGCAGTGTGCCCTCATCCTTTGTCAGCTCCACTGCGCTCCCGCCGTCCAGACTGGCCGGAAGCGTGACATCCCACGCACCGGCCGTATTCCGGTAGACGTCTTCGCTCCCGCGCTGCTCGCGCCGGAGCGTATTGTCGATTTCCCTCCACTCCCCGTCCTCTTCATAGTGAACGGCAGTGGGATATACGGCCAGCATCCGCTGTCCGTTGGAAAGCAGATATTCCTTTTGGAATCTGCCGCGGCCCTCCGCAAGCTCTGTTACGATTTCCGGATTTTCCTCCGCCGCCGTCTCGGTGTCAATCTCCGCCTGCACAGCAGATTGGCTGCCGATCTCAGCCGCCAGAACTTCGGTTGGAACCAGATATAGGGAGAATACGAATGCCAGGAAAAGTGCCAGGAGTTTTGTTGCTCTCGGTGTTTTCATGTGGTTTTTCCTCTCTCTTTTGTTCCTCTGCCGCTGGCTTCAAACACAGTGGTGGGATTGCTCTTGCCGGGGAGATTATGTATTTGCATTTTCGTCTGCATCTGTCATCAGGCGGCAAATTCTGGCAATATTATATGTTCTTTGCATGTTCTTAGCAATATATAAAATATTTTTCTGTTTTATTGATAAATCAGCCCACCATATTTAGTCGTTTCGCACAAATAGTAAAATTTCAAAAGTTCTTTTGCTGAATCCATATCAGCTTGCACATCTTCCCGTTTCAAATAATATAAAAGGCACCAGCTTTCATTCCAGAAAGCTGATGCCTTAACATTTTAACAATTTACAGATGTGATCTCCCGTGCACAGTCCATCAAGCGTGTCAGCGCCACATCACCCGCGCTGCGGCGAATACGCTCCGCAGCTTCTCCCATCCGGGGCGGTCGATACGATACGCCATGACAGTCGGAGCCAAGCAGGTCAATTTCCCGATTTTTCAGCATTTTGATGGCCTTGTAACGAGTACGCCAGTCCAAAAAGAAAGACGCATTGCACTGAAACAAGATTCCAAGCCTCCGCAGCTGCGGCCACAGGACATGGGTCTGATCAGCAAGGTATCGCTCCACATGCGCCAGCACAACTGTCAGATCATCCTGCTGAGACAGAGCGGTAATCTCTTCCAACATGCGGGAGGACCAAGCAGAAAAGGGCATCTCTAGTAGCAGAACATGCGTGTTCTGCAAGCATAACAGCTGAAGCTCATTTACACGGCTGATTCCCTGAAAATAGTGAACCTCGGCTCCCAAAAGCACGTGCGGAAGCGCTGAAGTTAGGTGCGGACGCAAATGCTCCCAAGCGGCGGCGCGGCGACGTAAAAACACTTCAGGCGTGTTTTGGTTTGCATAAAAATGCGGAGTGGCAACAACAGTCTCAACCCCCTGCTCACGGAGCATGGACAGCATTTGAATGCTTTCCTCTGTACTTTTGCTTCCGTCATCCATGCAGGGCAAGACATGCGAATGGAAGTCTATCATGGCACGTTATTTCCTTCCGCGTTTTTTGACCTGCTTTTCGGCGGGTGTTGCGGTCTGCTCTTCGCCGTAGCCATACTGATAACGACCGTAACGGCCATATCGACTATATCGGCCGCCAGATGCAGTTCCACAAGTCATTACAAATCCCAGTACCTTGATGTGCAGATACTCCAGCTGGCGCAGGGTTACTGACAGGTCCTGCCGGTTGCTGTAATCCTGACGCACAACAACGAGCATTCCCTGAATCAATTCAGAAATGACCAGGCCGTCCGACACGGCGTTGACCGGCGGCAAGTCGAAGATGATGAAATCAAAGCTCTGCGCCAGATTCGCCGTTACGGTGCTCATACGGTCGGATCCAAGCAGTTCCGACGGATTGGGCGGAATATCACCTGAGGTAATGACCTTGAGACTGTCCAGTAGACCGACATCCTGAATCACATCCCGCTCCTGACACAGCCCCGCCAGCAGATTGGACAGCCCCGGAGCCGGATCAATCGCCAGACGGCGCGCCAAATTGGGTCGCCGCATATCCGCCTCGATCAGCAGAACACGCTTACCCGCCTCAGCAAGCGTATAAGCCAAATTAATAGACGTCGTGCTCTTTCCCTCGCCGCGCATGGCGCTTGTAACACCGACGACCCGACACTTATTCTCGTCTGGCAGCGCGAATGTCAAATTTGTGCGCAGCAGCTTATACGCCTCGGATGCAGCAAAACTGAGTCGGTCACCCAGCATGGCACGCTGTTCCTTCAAAGATACGGTATCTTCGGGAATCATTGTTTTTTTCTTAAAAATCATTGCTGGGAGCCCTCCTTCTGCACTGGCCGGTTTCCATAACCATATCCATAGCCGCTGCTCTGCTGCAGAAGCTCAGGAATAACAGCCAGCACCGGGATCTGAGGATAGGCCTGCAGCAGCTGCTCCTCGCTGCGGATCTGATCGTCAAACAGCTCCCGCAGGATGAAAAACGCACAGCTGAAAACGAATCCGGCCAGCATGCCAAGAAGCATATAGCGCGGAATACTGGGACCTGCCTTCGTCGTTGGGAGCTGTGCAAAGTCCAAGACCTGCACCGAGCTGCCCTCCACCACATTGGAAATACGGGTCGGTAGCACCTGCGTGATGGTATTGGCAATATCTCTAGCCTCTTGCGGATCCGTACTGGTAACAGTAATTTCAAAGACCTCTGTGCCGTTTACGGCCTGTGCGCTGATCATTTTATTAAGCTGCTTGTCCGTGTAGTTCAAATTCGCTGCAGTGCGCACCTGATCCAGCGTGGTACGGCTACTGAGGATGACCATATAGGTATCCACAAGGCTTTGCGCCGCGGACAGCTCAGAATTGCTGATGGGCTTGCCCGAATCTTGCGTGTTATTGACGTACATTAGGGCGCTAGCCTGATATGTAGGGGTAATCAAAAAGCGTGCCCAAGCAAAACAGACTGTACCGAACGCAACTGTGACCAATGCAATAAGCCAAGCACGGTGCCACAGCGCATGCAGCAGCGTGATGAGGTCCACCTCACGGTAGACTTCCCGTTTATTCATACATATCTTCCTTTCAATTTTTAGTGAAATAACCCGTGAATAATGAAATGCCAATAAAATTATATCACATCATTTTGCATATTTCAACGCTCTGTTCCGTTTCTTTATTTACAGTGAGTGTAGGTTTGTCAAACATATTGGACAGAGAACTCTGCTGGAGAGAGCCAGTGGAGGGGCCTCATAGGTAAGCTGTTGGAGCGGCGGTTGTGGACCACAAGCTGCTTTGCGAAATCGTCCAGAGAATAGAATGCGTGGCAGGAATAGAAGCGTTTCTGGTCCTCACGGTGGCTGCGCTCCACCTTACCGTTGTGCCGCGGGGTATACGGGCGAATCAGCT
>ERZ779895.1446-NODE-1446-length-25384-cov-4.800821_pt1 | contig 25384 bp, 20 predicted proteins | sample MGYA00511093_ERZ779895 | MGnify/ENA primary metagenome ERZ779895 (study PRJEB29588, sample SAMEA2142970) | human gut metagenome | biome: human gut; feature: human-associated habitat; material: faeces | place: Denmark | collected 2008/2010 ... | reverse complement strand
ACCTCCTTTAAACAAAGAAAACGCACCTAAAATAATCTTCTAGGTACGTTTTTGTATATAAAAAGTAATACAAAAAGAATCGTAAAAAGAGTTGAAAAAATAATAAAAAATAAACCTTTTTAGTTATAAGAGATTGTAAATACGAAATAAATCATAAAGCATTATTGGCAAATTTCGGCAAGCATGCGATTCGTAAACTTAATGAAAGGCAGGTGATTAAAAAAACAAACGAATTTTTGGCTAATGCCACAAAGCTTTTAAAGCAAAAAAAAGACTAAATATGTTGACGCATATCTAGTCAGTTTTAAAAGTTAAGCCGAGATTGTTAAATCTGGTTAACTATTTCCTACAAATAGTTTATAACGCAAATATTTTTATTTGTAAACGATTTTTTCAGTCTCGGCCTTCTTAACCCCAAGTTTCATACTTGGATTTTTTATTTTTTGTATTCAAATGAAAGGATTACTGAAATGAATACAGCAAAAGAAGCCATTAAGGCTGAAATCTATGATGAGGCAGAAACGATTAAAGCCTCCTCAACATTAACCGAGCAGGAAGCTGAAAATCTTTCTGGTTACAATGTCAACGATAATGGTGACGGAGATTTTACTCCGCCACCGTTACAAAATGAAAATAATGCAGCAAGTGCATCCGTTCCAACGCTTGATGATAAGCAAATTGAAGCGGAATGTACTGACTTAAATTATCAAGTGGTTTTAGCGGCCAATGAATGTCAAGAAGAAAAATTTTCTGCTAATTTATCTGTAATTCCAGAAGAAAATCACTCTCTCATCATTCCAAGTGACCCTAAAGAATTGGATAACTTTATCAACATTGGCGTTGCTGCTGTCAATGCTGCAAAAAAGATTTTGAACAAGCGAAATATCTCTGCCAAAGAATATCATGTCCTTCATCAAAAAGCAAAAGAACAAGGTTTTATAGTGCTTAACGCCGCATTAAAATTAAGTTTGGCTATTAATAGTATTAAAACCCATGAAGGAAACCGCAGCGATTTATATCCTGATCAACATCGAAACAAAGATCAAATTTTAGAAGAAGATTTTGGTTTGACCCACAAACAGGGCAGACGATTGGGTTCATTAACAGTTGAAGCTGTTGATAAAGAAAAGAACTTTGCCAACCTTAATGATGAAATCCCGACGCTTACGCATGCTTTAAAATTTGTTGATGCAAAAGAAAAAAAGCTAAAAAAAGCCAAAGAAGAAGCTTTAGCTTGTGCCTGCGATGATGAATACATACAGGACCAAGAAATTCCACAAGGTAAATATGATATTATTTACGCTGACTTCAACAAATTTGATGAAAATTTTGACTTATCTCAAGTTGCGAATGATAATGCCTTGTTTTATATATGGGCGGATAAATCTCAGCTTGCCGCTGCTATCAATATTATGAATAACCATAGTTTTGAATACATAGACTGTTCGGTTTTTATCAGAAATAAACGTGAAAAAGGCGGAAAATATTTTCAAGATATGCACCGCATGCTCTTAGTTGGTAAGAAGGGCGAGTTCAAACCGTCATTCACATACAAGGCTAGCTCAGTTGCTTATGAAAAAGAAATCGGAGAAAACAACGGTCATGCTTATTATGAGAGCTTAATTCGTCGTATGTATCCAGATGAAACCATTTTGGACCTCATTAATACCGAAAAAGTGCAAACTTCCGCTGAGGAGATTACCAATGCAGAATAAGATTAAATATTTTTCCGGTTTTATGAGTGCCTCTGTTGGTTTTGAATTCGCTGAAGAGCTTGGTTTTGAATGTGTTTTAGGAAACGAACTTAACAAAATCCGTGCCAAATGGAGCCAAGAGAAGTTCCCCAATGCAGACATTGTTCAAGGAAGTTTTACCGATCCAAAAGTTTTTTCTTATCTGGTTCGGAAATTTAAGGAAGGAGGTTGCCGCTTGGCAACTTTCTCCCCAAATTGTCAGCCATTTTCCAAGGCCGGCAAACAACATCTGCATTCAAAGGAAGCTTTTTTATTTTTGCATATTCTTAAATTTATCAAATTAACGATGGCAGAAAACGCATGGATTGAAAATGCATTGGAGTTCAGGAATGCGGTTTTGAATGATGATACGAGAACGGTTGAACAACGTATACGTGATGAATTGGAGCCTTTGGGATACCATATTGAGGTTAAAGTGCAAGATGCGGCAGGCTTCAAAACGCCTCAACACAGGCGCAGAACTATTTTTCTAATTTCTCGTATCGGAATATGGAAGCATCCGATTGAATGCGAGGAAAAAGATTATGTAACTGTCCGTCAAACTATTGACCACCTCCCTAGTGTTGAAGCTGGAGAACGGAGCCATATACCTTTTCAGAATGGTCCTTATTTGCCAATATGCCAGATTGCCTATATTCATGATTATACAAAATCAAGCGATAGGATTCCTTTTGTATCAACACAAGGTGTTCCATGTAAAAAGCTTAAACCTCAACATGTTGCTTGTCGTATTGATCCTGATAAACCAGCTAATACAATCGTCCAAAAAAGTGCCAGCATTACCGGCTTTAGAACCTGTCATTATCGGGATAATCGTTGTTTAACCGTTTTAGAGGTTATTCTGTTAACAGGACTGACTGAAAATTGGTTCATTCCATTATGGGCCAGAAATGATGAGCAGCTCATTCGTGATGTCTTAGGCGAGTGTTTTGCTCCTTTGCATGTCAAAGCCCTTCTACAAACAATGCCAAAGTAATTAATTATTATATTTTTAATAAACAGGAGAGATGTAACAGTCTCTCCTTTTCTTTTTTCAACCTTGTGCCCCTTAGGGCAAGAGGTTAAAGTTACTTTATTCTTTCTTTATATATACATCGAAAAATCTCAAAAGTACGCAAAAAAATATACTATTTAGAAATTTTTTCATCAAAGCCAACCGAAAACGCAATTCTATAACATTGTATCATCAAACCGAAAATGATGTGTGCGAAAGCGTCAAATGCCATCATTTAAGCTATTTTTGACTAGCTCGGGATACAAGGAAGCTTTGAGTGCGTCCTTTGTTATTATTATACTTAAAATAAATAAAATTAAAAATAATAAATACCAATAAAATTAAATACTTAAGAATAAATAACATTAAATAAAGATACTAAAAAGAAGGTATAAAATGAAGAATAACACCTTACTTCAAACCTTAAGAAAGCAGATGTCAAACCAGATACACTATGACTATCGTCCCCATGTATCACCAATGACAACAGAAGGTATGAAGTCCATGTCGCCAAGTAAGCAGATGACGCGTAACCATATAAACACCAATACAATTAAACCAAAGAGAAAAGCAACAGGTATCGCGTCATTGGGTCCGGCGACAAGGTTGAATATGTCTGTTGGTGATTGTATTTCTTCCTTATATGTTACTTCTTCTTATATTGATAGACTACTTACTTCTTCTTTCTTTACTCGTCCTATATATAATAAGTGTATTCTTCCTTCTTATACTGGTAATAGAAATATTTTTACTTTTGGTAGTGCGGGTAAAGTTTCAGGTCGATTTATAAACTATATGAACGGAATCGTATATGCAGGCTCATCTATCCGTAAATGTTCTAATCCTGCAAATCCTAGTCAAAACACAAGCATAAAGAATCAAAAATCAACCCGTGGTAAACAGATTGATACTAAAGTAATTAAACCTATACCAAATGAAACAACTGATTCCAGCGGTCAAAAAACAAGACATTTACAATCTGATGATATTAAAAGCATTTTGAATAATTGGATAACCGGAATTTATCAACCAACACATTTTTTGACAATCCGTTTACCTGAAAATTGGTCTAATACTGATGAATTCAAATCAAACAGTCATCTAAGAATGATTATGAAGATTTTTGAAAGAAGTTTATTAGGCAAGCATTGGAATAAACATCATTTGCTTTTTATTGTATTTACAGAAAACGGGACATCTGACGACTGGCATTATCATATTTTATTAAACCAAGGCAAATTTGAAGAGCAAGAATTACAAAATGCTATTCTAAAAACAAATATAAAGTTGGGATTACCTGGTTATTGTTTAAAGCTTGATTTGATAGAAAAGCATTTAGACGAAGTAGAAAAATATTGTACCAAAGAGATGAAAGTTTATTTTGATGATAGATTTGATAGTGACCGGATTATTTTATCTCACGATTTATTTTATCTACCATATAATAACCATTGATTTTAACCTGTTGCCCTCAAGGGCAAGAGGTTGCTAAAAAAGTTTTTGACGTCAACGACAATTTATTTTTTAACTTGTAACACTGCTATGTCATAAGTTAACTTCTTTTCCAATTTACCGAGAGGTTACAACTTCTTTTCTTGTTTGCCGAGAAGTTAGTTTTATGATTTAATGACATCAACGTCACATAATCAAAATAATTAAAAAACTGTTTTACATTCCCAGAGAATCGCGACATTACAACATTATCAGATTCTTTTTGATAGTTATAACACATTGTAAATAGGTATTATTATGTTCAACCTTTGCAAATTTTAGCAGAGGTTCATTCAATCGACCTCATTTACAATTTTAATTAGGTTAATCTTTTGAATTTACATAAATATCTTGTTAAAATATATCCCATTGCTCAATAAACAGCCCAGAAACAAGCGAATTTGATAAAATAAGTAAAACATAAGCCCGACCTGAAATCAATCAAACCGGGCTAAATTATAAACTTTATCTATGGAACAGTTTATATATTTTCTACTGAATTTGACGTTTGGATAAACATCTGAAATTTTCTTAAAGCCTGTCTGACTGATGTATGACTTCTTTTACCGTAGCTTGATTTTTCGCCGGCTGTTTCATATTGAGGAAGAATAGAAGCAATATTTTCAACCAGATGAGCAAGTGTAAATTCTTCTTTTCTACAAAGCCTTTCAATTCGACCAGCATAATCCGCAGCAGTCAAAGCAGAGTATTTATTTTCCAACAACCAATTTTCAAAATTCTTTAACATAACACAATCTCCTTATCATCAAATTAGTTAACAAAAACCGGCTCAGTACAAACCGCAATCATTGTCTGTTTCAATCTTTGGCACTCAGACAAGCAGTCACTAAAAAATTGATAAGGTGTTGGGATTATTGTGTCATTGAGTTTTACATACCACATAACTTTTCCTTTCATAAATAGTCGTTTTACTCATTAACTATTTATATTATGCGGTGTATTTTCTTATTCGGGAGCCCCTAAAACGCAACTTGCCAACGACATTTTGCTACGATTTAGACGAGATTGCTCATTTACAGACAAAAACGGGATAAAAATTATTATACTGTCCCTTCCTCTGTTATTAGAGATTTTAGAGGTGCAATCATGGGGCGTGCAGATAAAGGAATCATAATTACTACAGGTATATTTTCTAAAGATGCCAAATTAGAAGCCCGTCGCGATGGCGCGATTATGATTGATTTAATTGATGGTATTGCATTAACACATATTCTTAAAGAATATAATTTGGGTGTAAATATTATTGAACAAGTCCAAATAGATGAAAATTGGTTTAATGAGATTTAATCATACTTTATCCTGATACATATTTATGGATTTTTTATTCAATCATATACTCTTTAAGTTTATCCATTATTTTAACAATTTCTTTTATTTGATATGAGCTCAATTGTATATATTTGCCATTGCAGTAATTGACAGCGGCTAAAAGTTGTTTTTCTTCATTATAGTTCAATACGCCTTGAGATTTTCCTCTTTCAATAATTGACGTCCAATACTTACTTCCTTTTTCATATACAGAAATCTCATCACTGATACCATTGGTAAATCTTTGTTCTTTTTTAGCAATTACTTTTTCTATCTTTTGTTCAGAAGGAGTAATTAACATTTCCACAATCGCTTCAGACAAATCGTATGTTTTTTTGCTTATTATTTGCCAACATTCTTCTTTTTTGCAATATGTCTCAATATTAGCTGTAGATCTATTTTCATCGTATATTGTATCAAAAACTAATTTTCCTATTCTAGAAATTTCTGATTTAAATACATCTGAAACACTTTGGTGGTTCCATATTTCGATATAATTGATATCTTTCTTCATTTCTCGAGCTTCATAAACAAGTTTAGCAAATGTATACGCTACAATTTGAGGCCTATAAGCTCTCCTTTCTTGATACCATGGTTGGTCTGAAATAATATTTTCAATAAAAGAAAACAGGATTTTCTTACCAATAAGTTCTTTATAAAACAATTCATTGCAGAAAGAATTGTCTTTAGCCCACATTTTTTCCATATTACTATGGAATTTTGCTGAGTTTACCTCACCGCCCCAAGATACAAAATGAGGCAACATCTCCGAACAATTTATATATTTTGCCAAATCTGGTAGTGTGAACTTTTTCTTTTTGGGGTTCACTAGTTTATAATCATTTTGTTGCGATTTTGTCATTTGCATCATTGGTTGTTCATATTGTCCTCGTGCTCGTTCAAAAAACCATTTTTCTTGAACAACATTACCACTTGCAAGAGGTGCATAGACTTTTCTTGAAAAATCTTCAATTCTCACATAAAAAGGATGGCTAGAATTCAAATCTGCAGTTTTTACTTTATTCTGACTATTTGCATATCTTGCAATATTTCTGATTAATTCAGGATCGGTATCTTTTAAGATTGTTAATTTCATTTGTACAAAGATTCCTGATAAATCTGCATTATTTTTAATATTTGTCGCTGCAAGAGTAGCTGTCGTTTGTCCACCATTGATGATTTGTAAATCAGTAAATGAGGTTATTAATAAACCTGTATCATTTTTTATTGTATTTATACTTTTAGCTGTTGTAGAAATACCATTATTATAAGTGAAAAATCTAGATTTTTCATTTAAAATTGTTCCTCTGATTCCTTTATTAACTGCACCATTAAATTTTAAGAAAGAACGAACATTAGCTTCTAAAAGAGAGGCATTGTGTTTTTTATAGATATCTGCCAAAAAACTACCAGGTACAATTGCTAAATAAGATTCATATTGATCTGTTTCTATATCCGCTTTTATACAAGGAATCCCTGTTATTCCAAAATCGCTACAATTGATAATGATATCATCTTTTTGAAAATTAGCTAGTTTAGAATTATAAATTTTCTCAATATCCAGAACATCTAAATCAACTTTGAAAATTTTGTTGTGATATACAAAATCAGGAAGCTCTAGTGTCTTCACTACTTTACTAAGTTTATTTGTACTAGCAATGAACAAATGTATCTTATATATGTATTCAATATTTAATTTTATATCTTTAGCCAGTTGTACGGCTGGATCCGATTGCTCGGCTTGAGCAAAATATCCTTTAAGACTATTTTCGAAATAATTGAGAAGTAATTGGGACTTATTGTAAATAAATTCATTTGTGATATTTTTCATCTCATCTTTATTGAAATCTACGTATAGTAAATTAACCGTATTTGATACTAAATCCAAATAAGCAGCATCAACTCTCATACTTTTATAGGCTTTTGTGCCTTTTGTAAATTCATAAAAACATTGTGACATGTCCGTGATTAATGAATAATCATTTTTCAATATATCCGTAGCAATATCTATAAATACTTCTTCCTCATATCTGTGATTATTAACAGATTCAGCACAAATATCTTCATTTATAAAGTTTTCCCTAAATTCTTCTAAGTTCATAATCATATTACTCCTTGTACTGTTCAAGAGAATTTACCAGTAAAGTATATTTAACTTCGCTGATCTCTGGATAAGATATATCTTTTTCTGTAAGACGTGGAAATTTATTATTAACAAGATATATATTCATAGACTTAACATCATAATTCCTACTAATATAATCATCCTGTAAACAAAAATTAGAAATCTTACTTAAAAATAATTCTTCATATTTTTCATCATTTAATTGTTCTATAATTTGCTTTAAAAGTACTGATATATTTGAATCATCATTATTAAACTTATCAGACATTTCTTCAATTTTAATAACAACTAATCTACCATCTATAGATGATGATAATTGAGTTAAAGATGAAATATGGATGTTTTGAACATTGTTCCCAATCGTTTTAATTTCAAACCAATTATCGCTTAGAGAAAAATCTTTGCTAGTCGAATTTGGGCCACTCCAACTACATATAGCTGTCTTAACATCGTATTTCTTAAGCATATAATTCTTTAGAAAGTATAATTCCCCATATAATCCTTGTAGAATTTCTCTAGATAGTTGAATATTATTTGCTTTAACAAACATAGACTTCCATGTTACATATCTCTTTTTGATAGATGTCAAAGCAATCATTTCTTCTTTGATGTCAGTAATGCTTCTAATCATGTCTTCACAAAAGGTAAAAAACACCACCTTTGCATCTTCTTGGATTAGATCAAATGATGTCCAATAAACATCTTGTTCTTCTTGTCCCTGCGTAATTCTTAATAATTTTGTAGAATCTAATTTTGGAGCAGGAATAGATGACATAAATGATAAACGGATATATCCTTCTGTGGAAATACCCAAATATACCCCTAAACAAGAAGTTATTGGTATTTTTTTCTGATTACCCTTTGAGCTTTCAACTAATGTTTGATATAGCTGTTCTAGCCTAGTCATCATCATCGCTTATACCCTCATCTTCATCATCTATTTCTAAATTGCTAATTAGTTCATCTAGTTTTCTTCTATTTGCTTTATATTTCACTATACATTTTGACTCTTTTCTAGGAAATGCAATAGCAAATGCTAATAATAAATCATTTCCAAGATTGTCTTTCGTTTTTTGTTTCAAATCCCTCTGTTTACCATTATCTTCACCAAATAATTTTAGTTCATCGTCTATTTTAAGATCTATTGGATATATGATAAATATTGGTTTTTCTCTTATTCCCAGATAATCCTTGGCTGTAATAGATTTTGATTTTGGAAGATGAGAAATATCTTCATCAGATAATCCTGAATTTAATATTCCAGGATCAAGTACACGGTTATTAGTGGATCCTATTCTTATCCAATCATCGAGATTTTCAGTATGAAAACTACGAGTTGTAGCCTTAATTCCCCCATCAACAAAATTTACACTTTTATTAGAATCACCTGATGCTATCACGACGTCCCATTCATAAAACATCTCACTATGCTCTATGTATTCTGATAATGATTCCGTGTCGAATTTTTTATTTACATAAGGGATTTTTAAGTTTTTGATAAGTTCTGCAACTCTGTGTTTAGAAACATTTTGAGCCATATATCTGTTTTTTATAAAAGAAAAAGGTATTTCTTTATAAAATTTCTTAAATTCTTCTATATTATGTAAATTTACTTTTGGATCCTTTGATAATTTTGAAGTATCTGCATATACACCACCATAATTTAAATGATATGTAATCGTTTCTGAATTTCTCATTTTGTTTCTACTAGTAACCAGTAGAGTAGTTTCCAAAGTATCAGGAGATTCTCTAACCATTAAACCAAATTCTTTAGGTGTTTTATCCTGATTTTTCATTTCCACAAATTGTTTTTTAAGATCAGATACCGCCTCTCTTACAGCATCAAATCGATCTATATTAATTTGAGATAAATATACTCTACACAAATCATCATAACGAGGCCGATACCCAAACCATCTACACATTTGTAGCAATGTATCATATGCCCCGGCATTTCTGCTATAATAACTAACCATTAATCCTTCCAAGGTCAATCCACGCGATAATACGAGACCGCCTATGGCAATTACCCGGGCTCCGGTATCTTCAAATTCTTCGTAATCAAATCGTTGCTTAGCACCATTTGCGCTTAATGTAGACATCTTGCCATTACGAGAATTAACAACAACTATTTGTATTTGTTTAATTTCTTCATAAAGACCTTTTTGAATATCCTTCCATGTTATTAATGGGTATCCCTTATCTTCTTCTACTAGTATTGTTTTATAAAAAGGACTGTTAAATAAGTTATATATCTTATTCATTTCATCATTTTTACAAAATTCTTTTTCATCCTTACAATCATCTTGTTCTATTATATTTTTCAAGGTTTCTATATATTCAGATACTCTTTCCCATATTATATCTTGGACGTCATTATATCTAGATATATTAATCATCATTGAACGATGTTTGTTTTTTTGGCCGCGTATTGTTCTAATCACACAACCAATCAAAAAGCTATGAATAGCTTCTTTTAAACTTTCTGCTAATTGAGGATAAAAGACATCTTTTTTATGAATAACAGGAAGAAAATTATCTTCTTGCTCATCAAGTACTCTAATAGAGCGAGATAAGATATCACCTTCAGGGAAAAATTTATCGCATCCACAATAAGTTGGAGGGGACTTAAGTAATGAGATAAAGTCAGCAGGAAATAAATTAAGATTATCTTCATTTTCATCAATTGGATTAATAAAAATATTTGCGAATGGCGTCGCAGTAAAGCCGACATAACTTGCTATTGGAAATTTATTAAATATTCCTCGAATACATCTATTAATTGTAGTTGGATCCTCATCATCTTTCTTTGTATTTATTGAAGAATTATCTGCTTCATCATCAATTATTAAAATATTTTTTACATTGTGACCTTTTAATGTCGATTGCAACCGTTCCATGACACTTTCTAAGATTGCTTTTTGTTTTTTTACGACGAGAACAACCGGCTTATTCATATCAGAAAAAGTTATATTATAATTGCGTTGTATAAACTTTTTGAAATCATTTGCTCTATTTGTTAATGGAACAACATAATGCTCACCATTAATTTTTCCGACTCCACAATATTCTATACTATTTCCTATACTATCACTAATTGCGCCAATCACGCCATAGTCTGTCCTTTTTTGAGTTTGTAATCGTAAAGAATCTGTTGTTCCTGCAAGTAAGATAACAATTTTATATCCGTAATCGTAAGCCATGTTTATCAAACCGAGATAATTTGCTGTTTTTCCAGATTGCACATCTCCAACAACTAGCCCTCTTTTCTGATCCTTAACTTCTGACCTTGGATTTGCACAATGCGATAAAACATCCTCACACGATTTTTCTATGTTAGCTATTGCTTTCATTTCAAAACCTTCATTTCGTAGATACATTTTATATCTATCAAAATAAGAATGTAGAGTTTTATCCTTTACATCATATAACCAAGAATGCGAGTTTTTATCTTTTACAATTGTAACCGGCTCGTATGTCTTTATTCCAACCTCAAATTCAAACTTATCAATAACAGCATTTAATATATTTTTATATTCCGGTAAATTTGCAGCTTGTGGTAAAATTATTTCAAGCAATTTTGCAGCACGTTCCAAAACTTCAGAATGAGTTTTTTTCTCACCTCCGAATGATAAATATAACATATCTGCAGCTTTTCTTATCTCTATATCAAATTCCATTAAACTATCAATCATTGCCGAAAACCTTTTTTCTTATTTGTTCTTTATACTTTGCTATTTTTTGATATCCTTCTGTTATGAATATATGATCAAATTGCTCCAACTTTTTATCTTCATCAAACATTGACAGAATTTCTATTACTTCTTCAATAAGATGTTCTTCTTCAGAATCATCACCAGAGTTTGTAATTGTTAAAGCGTCCATATTATCATTAGAAATAGAATACTTAGGTAAATAACATTCAATTTGAGATAAGGCCATATTTAATAAATTTTGTTCATGAGTGCCCAAAACATCATATAAAGCTCTTATTGCTGGAATATCTCTATTAATAAGGTATTTAATCTTACCTTCATGCTCATTAATTCTATTCCAAACTTTACATTCTACTGATTGCTCTTTAACACCAGGAAATCTCGTAGTTCTTTTGCTTCTTACAATAGAATCTTCAATAGCAACTTTTATTTGTTCTTTTACTTTATCTGGAATATTTGCAGAAGATTTTTTAACATCAAGTGTCCATACAGCATCTAACTGAGATGGTATATCTATTTGTATTCTTGCTAATTTATTTAGTTCACTTCTGATACCCATTCTCATCCAGCTTCCCCACAATATAAGCCGTCTATTTCTATAAATATACAATCCTTGTTCATCAAAAATACTTTTAGGATTACCCAACAAAGCTTTCTCATCCTGTGTTAATGTATTTGCGAATGGTAATGTATATGGAATAACTACTATTTTAGCTCCATCAACATTTATTTCTTTAGTGCGTCCTGTTTGCTGTCTTCCGTGAGATCTAAGAAGGAAAGGATCTCTTTCTTCTATTCTTTTTTGATTATATTTAATGATTATATTATCATAAAACCTATGAAAAACTAATTCTACATGTTTTTTAGAGTCAGCAACCAACGCTCTGAAAGTATCTTCAAACTTTTTGGCAGATCCTTCTATTTTATCAAATTTTTGCCATATAACAAGAGTTCCTGTTTCGTATTCTATTAGATCATCTATATGTGGTAAATTTTTAATCTCTGTATTATCAAGTAGTTGTAAAAGAAGTTTATTATTTTGTTCCACAATATCTAAATCAAAACACATTGCATGAATTCTGCCAAACTTCTTGCTTGCGACTATAAATTTTCTGCATTGTGATAAAGAGGCTGATTTTAATCCTAATCCAAATCTTCCTAATTCAATTTCATTGTCTTGTTTTTGCTCACGATTGGAGCCAAACAACATAGCATTATCTAATTCATCCGAATTCATGCCACATCCATTATCTAATATACAAAAATAAGGAGTATCAGATAAAGGATCTGAAAATAGATCAATTTGCGAAGCATTTGCAGAAATGCTATTATCTATAATATCAGCAACGGCTGTTGAAAAGTTATATCCAATGGATCTCAAGCCCTTTAATAGAGTATTTGCTGGAAAAGATTTTTCAACTAGTTCAGACATCAATCTTCCTCCACATTTCTATAACACACAGAATTAATATTTTTTGCGAAATTATTCAGTTCTTCTAATGTATATAATTGATATTTTGGATTATTATTAATATCAGTAACAAGTAGAACTTTTGTGTTCTCATAAAAATCATTAATAAATCGTATTTTTTGCATAGACAAGTTAAAATAAGGAATTTTTGTAGATGTATAACGTACTATTATAAAATATTTTTTTCCACTAACTTCATATTCATAGTCATATAAAGCATATGGATAATAATCTGTCAATAATCGTATATTTACACCATTCTGTGAAGAAATATGCTGTAATGCATATTGGTTTGCTATAAGGCGATTCTCTTCCATAATTTCAAAAAAATTATCTGGAGAAACCTTATCATATCCTAAACTTTCTCTTAACGCGATAATTTCAGCATCATAACTATCTGAAATATCATTGAAAATGTATGAGAATTTGTTTCCAACCCCTTTTTTATTAACAAAGACTTTTGAATATGGAATTAAGTTTGATCCAACGATTGTTGCTTTGAAATTTAGTGTACGACTATTAGTATCATATTCAAAACCCTCAACAATAAAAGCGTAATTATGCAACATTTCAGATATTGTTTTCAATACTACATTATTGTTAATCTCTATTTCATTATCTGTATATTTAAATGAAGTTGGATAATGCAATTTCTGCCTTCCGTTATGAACATAGCCTTCTGCTATTTCTTCTCTTATATACATACAAAAAGCTGGGATATTGATTAAAAGTTCTCCATTAACAGCTACCTTATCAAAAACAAATACTTTATTGATTTTAACTTCAGATCGAGATTTAGATAAAATCTTATCAATAATACTTTCTTTACAGATGGTATCTATATTTTCAGGTATTTTTAATATATCTAATAAATCATTATTCCAAGAATTATATTGCTTTAATGGAGTAGCAACCGTAGCAGTATGCCCAGAAGCATTATCATTTTTTATATTAAAATATAAGGATTTTGTATCAATAAACAATCTTAAAAGCATAACATTATCCTTTTAAGCTATATTTATTCACAAACATTTCTCGAAAAATTTCCTCAAGCACATTTACAACTATAGAATTACCTATAAGTTTATTCATTTTTCTATAGCTATATCCTAATTTTAACGTTTTTTCATAATCTTTTTCAGAAAAGCCCATTAGTAGAAAAGCTTCTCTAATTGTAGGTCGTCGATATGAAACCCCTTTTTCGCCAGTATAAGGAAACAGTGCTGCACAATGTGTTCTATCCATATTACAAGTTATTGTTCTTACTATCGTATGCTCATCTAAACTTCGTCCATTTATTTTCCACATTTGTTCTCTTGATGGAGTTTTATTCAATTGAGCTGTATCCGCTTCAGCTTTCAATACCGGATTAGAGTAATCATTTCTGAAAAATTCTTTAAATTTATATATTCTCTCTTTTTTCTTGATTTTAGAATTAAGATTTAGTTTACTTCCTAAGTGACTAACTATAAAAGCCCTTTCTCGGTCTTGAGGTACACCAAAATCAAGTGCATTTAAAATCATACAATCATCATTATAATAGCCAATAGATGATAGAAATTCAAGCCATTCATCCAAGTCTTTTTTATTAGAAGCTGCTTGAATAGTTTTTACATTTTCTAATAAAAGATACTCTGGTAATCTTTTTTGCTGTTTAAGATCATTCAAAATTCGTTCAATCTGCCACAACAACCCAGATCTTGTACCAGATCCTTTTTTCATTCCTTGACATAATCCGCCTGTTGACAGATCTTGACATGGAAAGCTGTAAACAAGTAAATCAATGTTTGGTAAATCCTGAGCTTGAATATCTAAAATTGATCCATAATTATTACATTTTTTATTTGCAATATATAGTTTTTTTAATTCTTCATCATTTAATCTGTTTATGTCATAAGGTCTGACAGAATCCATACTAAATGTATATTTAGAAAGGTAAGAAAGTAAATCTTCTCTATCTTTAGGTGCTTTTACTTGCTTTGTCGTACAATGAATCTCTGAATAACACTCTATTGCATCAATAAACCAATCACTTATGCCTACAATTTCATAGTCTATACCTAAACGTTTTAGAGCGCTTGCTTGCGCTCCAATACCAGCAAATGCCTCAAAAACTCGAAGCTTACTTTTTTGCATTTTTATAACCCTTTCTATTCATATTAAATGTTATACTATATAAAAATAACTAAAAAACAACTAATTATTAAAAAAATTAAGATTTATTTTAAACGCAATAAAACCAAATAAGCGGTGGTGTTTTATTCAAGAAAAACTTATCTCAAATACGTAGATATCAGTAAATTACTGCCGTTTATGCAATCCGGTCAAATCGAACTCCGATTTGCTAAAGACAACGTTATTTTGGGTCATTAATTGCAAAAGTAGCAAAATTTCCAACTAATTTTGTTATTAACAACTTGTGTTATTCAAAAATACAAGTCTTTTTTATATCCATTGCTTCCAAAAATTAGACATGGAAAATTTATTTCAAAAAATTTAGTAGAAAATAGCTTGAGTCATACTTCTATAATGTATGACAAATGCATATAACCAACTCAAAAAAGAGTTATCAATTCTTTATCCCGATGTTACGGATATTGAATTAAACGAAATGACAAACAATCTGATTGATTTTTTTACAACTGCTGTAAAGTCTGTTTTGGAAGAGGATAACCAAGACCAAAAAGAACTTGTCGTTGATGACAAGAACTTTGATAAAGCAGCAACCTCTTGCCCTTGAGGGCAACAGGTTAACACATTGAAATAACAATAAAAAATATTTTTAAAATCTGTTTTACATTTGTTTTCAAACACGACATTACAAAATTGTTTAATAATTTTAATAAAAAGGAAAACATACTATGACTAATGTTAATAAAGCAATAGATAAAATATATATTAAGACATTACAGGACAATATCCGTAGAAGTCTGAAACATAACAAATCTAAAGAACAACATATGGAATTGGCTCCTATTGGTTATAAGAGTATTCGAGATGAAAATAATAAAATTGATATTATCGTTGATTCTAAACAAGCATCAATCATTATGAAATTGTTTAGAGCTTATGCCACGGAACAATATACAATAAAGCAGGTTTTCGAATTAGCTCGTTCTTTAGGTTTAGTTAATCAACAAGGCAACGCCGTCTCTGAACGTTGTGTAAATAATATACTAAAAAATCCATTTTATTACGGAAAAATACGCATAAATAATCAACTTATGCCTCACAAATACCAAACATTTATTGAAAAATCTTTATTTGACAGAGTGCAAGAAGTTATGGATTCTCGTAGAATAAAAAAATAATCTCTAAATACTGGTGTCAAATGTTTGTTTAGAATGTTTGGCACCATATTTTCAATTATCCTTTTGAAAAATCAGTAAAATATTAGTAAAAAAGTTGCCTGAAAGTGCATTTTTTTGCGTACATTCCCATTTAAACGCGACATAATAATATTGTGTTAAATCAATGGAGTAACTTAAATGGCTAAAAAATTAAACTATAATCCAGACGAAAAATGCACACAAGCAATCGTCTTTGCCCGTGTATCCAGTAAAAAACAAAAAGACAAAGGTGTTTCTCTTGATGTCCAGATGGAAACGATTACTCAATATTGTATTGATAATGGATTAAAAGTAATAAAAGACTTGAGTATAGATGAAAGCTCCACCAGAGGTGAACGCAAACAATATCATGAAATGCTTGAGTTTGCTAAAAATCACGATGGTAAAATTGCGATTATTATTAACTATGTTGACAGATTGCAACGTTCTTATGATGACACTTATGAATTAAACAGATTACGTAAAGAAGGTAAAATTGAAATTCACTTTCTAAAAGAAGGTTTGATTATTACCAAAGATTCTGCTGCAATGGATTTAACCTTTTGGAATATGCACGTTCTTATGGCTAATTTCCAAGTTAATACAATGATAGATAAAGTAAAAGCCAGCCAAAAACAAAACTGGGCTGACGGTAAATGGCAAGGATTAGCTCCTATCGGTTATTTAAATACAAGAAATGAAGACAGAAAAGCTACACTTATTATAGATGAACAAAGAGCTCCAATCATTAAAATATTGTTTGAAGAATATGCTACCGGTTTACATTCTTTACAAAGTCTTTGGTATAAAGCAAAAGAATTAGGTTTGACATCTAAAGAGAAAAATCATTATGAAAAATCGAAAAACTTTAATAAAAGAACATTTGTCAGTCGCAATAAAATTGAAGATATTCTTAAAAATCCTTTTTATTATGGTATGATGAAAATTAAAGGTAATCTTATTCCGCATATATACGAGCCTATTATTTCCAAAGCCTTATTTGACAAAGTCCAAGAAGTATTTCAATCTAAAAGCCGCGAAGTTTTTAGTCATCAACAAGAATATAAAGCCATTCCATTTGCATTTAGAGGTTTGATAAAATGCGAAACTTGCGGTTGTGCCATTACTTCTGAACATAAAATTAAGAAAAATGGTAAAAGATATGTCTATCTCAAATGTAGTCATTTACGTGGAAACTGCAAACAAGGTTTAGTTAATGAAAACACATTATTTGAACAGTTAGACAATGAATTATTTAGTAAAATACAAATACCGTCAAAGATTTTAGAAACATTAAAGAAAAATGTTCAAAAAAATATGGAAGAAGAAGCTATTATGAATGCTAATCTTAAACGCAATTTACAATCTGAACTTAACACCTTAGTCAATAAAGAAGATAATTTAACTGATTTATATGTATCTGGTAAAATCAAAGAAAATATATACAACCGTCAAATAAATGCTATTGCTGATGAAAGAACTTTTTTAGAAGAATCTATTGCAAAATATAAAGAAATTACAAAAGACATTACAACTACTGTTGACAATTTGCTTGATATTGCCGGTAATTTGTCTGACATCATGCACAAAGCCTCACCACTCAAGAAAAACAAACTTCTTAAACTACTTATAAAAGATTGTACATTGCAGGATAAAGAATTGAAATATACTGTCAGAGCACCTTTTGATAAATTCATTCAATGCAGCAATCCTACGCAATGGTTTAAGGATCCTACTCAAGATTTAGATACTTATGCTAAAATCGCCGATGAAGTAAAAATGGTTAAACAACAAGTCTTATTAACTTGCTAACTTCTGGTTGTTAAGACATTGAAGTTATCTTTTATATCCAACCTATATCAAAACCATAAATCGTTTCCACAATGCAGAAAAACCTGCTCTTATCAAAAAACATCAACCTAGGATTCTCACCCCCCAAAGTCGGACTAAAATTTTAATTATTTCAATACCTTGCGATTACGCACTTTTTTACCTAAATAATCGGTATAGTTAACAATAAAGGTAAAAATGTCTATGATTTCTGAATATGTATCTAAAATAAAAAATTTTAACAAGCCTAAAAAACTTGATTGCTTTTTTGAAACAAACAAGGGACAGACCATACAATTAAATAAACTGCAATGTATTGAAAGAATTGCTCATTTTTTATTATTTTTATTTATGTTAGTAATTTGCTATATCTGTTGCAATTGGTTGGGCGAAAGACTTACTGATAGCATATTCGATAAACAGTATATGTATAGCATATTTTTGATACCATTATTCCTTTATATTAAAGATTTTAATAATATTTTTGATGCTTGTTTTGCTAGAGCCATTTACCATAAAGAATATATAACTGTGAAAAAGGGGCTTTTTTATCGTAGCTATGATAAGTTATATATAAAGGATATTAATAATATTGAGCTATATAGATCTTTAGGGGGAAAATTATTTGGGTACTGCACACTAAATTTTTATGCTATTGGTGGCTTAGTACAAATTCCTTATGTTATAGATAATACGCATAATGTTCAAATAATTAAGCAAATAGTAGAGGCTACAGAACAAAATCAAAAAATTAAATAAAACAAAATTAAATAAAATTTCAGTCCGCGATTTGCAAGCTCTCTCCAGCCAAGCATATGAATAGCTCGTTGAAATAACGAGCTATTTTTTTTGATTTTTTACTAGTGATCTGCTAAATGATACAACAAGGTGACACAGCAGATGACTCAAAATCATACTAGCTAAAAATTGAATTTCTTCATCTGATACTTTCTCTTTTCTTAAAGGCAACGATAATTAAGCTACCATAAATAATTAATGGTAAAAAAAAGAGTATTGCTCCAAGAATGGCATTTCCTAGACTGCCAAGTGTTAAGATAATATTTTTTTGTTTAAACAAAAAATACAAATAAACAAATATATATAATAACCATTCAGGAATTATTACTTGCCAAGATAAGGCTTGGTATAAATAATTTTTTCCATAAATTTTCAGCCCTGTGTAGAGAGGAACGGCTAAAATATAAAAACAGATGATTGTAAATGTTTCATAACGACATGGGGCTTGTTCATCTTTTCTAAACCAATGAAAATAGTTATTCCAACCAAATTCCAAATAGTTTTGAATTTGAGCCCCCCAAGCAGGAGTAATACAGATTTCGCCACTTTGATGGTCATTCGTCATCATTGTTCCCCATAATAGAGACAAAACAATAATCAGTAGCTCTAGTATAATGTATTTTGCTATTTTCATTGTTTTCTCTTTTTACTTGCTTTTTATCTGAGGACGAATTCTGAATGTGTCCCAAGATTTATTTTTATAATATTCCTTTGCCCGAGCACCATAATCATTTACTTCTTTTAATCCTGTACCATTCCATAAAGTAGCGATTTTGGCAATATCTTTATCAGGAACAGCATCATATATTGATTTAAGAACCCTTACACCTAGTTCTATGTTTTGCTCAGGATCATTAACATCATATTGTTTTCCTTGAATATTAAATGGACTGCGGCAGAATTTATAAAAATTCTAAGAAGAACAGCATCTTAGAAAACAAATAGGAGGCGTTATCAGGAAAATAAATTCGTTTCAGATTGACCTTTTCTTTGTTTTTTAGCTTTAGTATAAGCGACGATTAAAGAAATTATGGCGGACAGAAGTGCCAATACAGCCAGGCCGAACAGCAAATATTTCAACAAAGAAACTGATATGTCTGCATTGCACAGTCTGTCATCGAAACAGCATTATGATACAGAGGGAATATTTCAAATCTATAAAAAAAATTGACAAAAAGACTCTAAAAATATTGCGTCTTTGATGAAAATTTGTTATTTTTATTATATATATTCAAGCAGGTAAGGTTGGAGATTGGCGATGAGTTTGAAAACAAAAGCAGCGATTGCGTTAAGTGTTATGTCTTCATGGTTCGGAACATCCGCAGCGCAAAACAGCGGAGAGCCGGAGAAACCGGACAGCGTCAAACGTTCCGAGCTGATTGCCAAACCGGCTGCCGACAAAGCGGCAAAAACCTTTACCGAATTTCATTCCGTTCAGGAAAATCCGGACAGCATTCAACCGGAAAGCATTGCGGAAATTCCGGATAGTGTTCAGGCGAGGATTGAACAAGAGCGCAAAGCGTTTCAAGACAGCATCATTTTGGAAAAGAAGCATGCCAATTTAAAAGCTTCCGAGAAGCTTATGCTTTATGTTATTGCCCATTTTGAAGGAATGAAAAGCCGGGCCTATTATGACAAGGCCGCCAAAATCTGGACAATTAACCTCGGCAATACCATTCGACCTGACGGCAAGCCGGTGAGACCGGGCGATTGTATCCGTACGGAAGAGCAGGCTTTGGAATATGTAAGCGCCCACATTGACAACAAGATGTCGGAAGATATGGTCAAATACCTGCCGCTGGACCAGATGACACAAGCCGAAATCGCCATTATGGGAAGTTTGTTCTACAATTGCGGCACCGGTATTTTGCACGACAGGAAAGGCAACCCCAAACAGTTTGCCCTGACGGCATCCGAATATTTTACGACACGCGGCGACAGCATCAGCAAAGAATTTGACAAGGCGTTTATGAATTACTGCCATGTAAAAGGTTCCGTCAACAAAGTGCTGCAGGAACGGCGCAAGAATGAACTGACTTTTCTGCACGGGGAAGTGCAGATTACGGTTGATGAGCAAACCAATATCGACGAGAATATCGTTAATTTGAAAAATGCCACGCTTGGCAGTTTGTACGGCTGCCGCGGAGACCCGGAAACAATTATGGAACGTTTCAGCGAAGAATCGCGCTATCATTGTCCGACAGATTCTCTGAAAGTCGCAATTGACCGAGAACTGACTCAAAAGACTTATGTTAAGCGGGCCCGGCCGACACCTCGTCCGAAAACGACCGCTCAAAAAAGGCCTTCCTCCCGGAGCCGCGGCGGCAGATAATATTACAAACCCCGGAAAATACCGGGGTTATTTTCATCCACAAAAAACAGGCTTTGCACTTCAGAGTGCAAGGCCTGTTTTTCACATATTTAAATTTTTTCTTTGACAATAGCGGAAATTTTTCCGTCTTCCGCCGACCACAGAACCGTTCCGGCTTTTTTGGCAGAGACAAACCCTGCACGGCTCAGCCGTTTGATTCCCTGCCCGTCAACCGAGCAATAACCGGAAAAATCATCCGTTTTGACCAGCAGAATTATCTTCCCCTTATGGTTGATAATATGCATTTCCTGACATCCCGACATAATCGGTTCGTCTTTGCCGGTTTCATCCAGCTGATACAGCTTATTCTGTTTGGTAATGCTGTATCCGCAGGCCATGGGCCAAATTCCGTCTTTGACTCCTTCGGTAGCCGAGCGAATTGTCAGGCTGTCCAAATCAAATGCGCGGTGAGCACCGTCAACGATTGTCTCCAGATAGCGCCGTTCTCTCTCATCAGCCGTTACCGGATAGTAGCGGTGGATGGCAAAAGAATCACAACGCGTCAAAGACTGGCCGTTGTTGCGGTAAAGCGCGATGTTGTCTCCGGTTCGGGCTATGATAAAGAAGGCGTTTCCGTCAATTTCATCATAGTCTTCAATTGCCAGAGAAGACCCGAGACTGTCACACAGCTGAAGCTTTCCGGCTTCTGTTTTTTTAATGATTAAACCTTGACCGATCGGGGTTCCCTCAACAGTCTTTCCACTCTCTCCACGGCAGCTTGCAAAAAGTGCCACACCAGCCAGAACGCATCCGACCCAAAAGATTTTTTTCATAATTAAATAAAGTTTAGGTGAAACAAAAAAATATCTTAATACTAAATTTTATTGAACACACAATAACATAAACGAAACAGAATGTCGACAAAATTTTCACAATTTTTCTAAAATTTCACATTTACTCGGCTACAAAAAACTTGATCGGCCGCCGGTTTTATTTTATGTTCGGAACAAAACAACTGATTGAGGTTTATGATGGACGACAAATATATTCAACTTTCGCAAAAGCAGACGGAAAAAGCCCGGATGGTCATTTCCTCACTGAACCTTATTGAGATTTGGGAGAAAGCCGGAGCAACGATCAATCCGGTCGGTTCTTTCAGAATCGGTGTTTTGGCCAAGCACCGCGACATTGATTTTCATATTTACACCGACAGTTTGGACATTGGCCGGAGCTTTGCGATTATAGCCGAGCTTTGCCGTCACAAAGGCATAAAGAAATGCACTTTTGCCAATTTGGCGGAAACCGACGAATGCTGTTTTGAGTGGCATCTTTATTATGAAGACGATGAAGCGCAAACCTGGCAGATTGACCTGATTCAAATAAAAAAAGGCTCTTTCTATGACGGCTATTTTGAAAAAACGGCCGAAAAAATAATCGCCGCCATGACCGAAGAACAGCGCAAAACAATCCTGCGCTTGAAATTTGAAACGCCGGACGAACTTAAAATAAGCGGCATTGAATATTACAAAGCGGTTATTCAGGACGGCGTGCAAACCCCGGAAGATTTGCTGCGCTGGCGGCAGACACACCGCTTTGACGGCATCATTGAATGGTAACCTCCCTGTTTCAATGTTGCCTCACCTAAAGTCTGGCTTCAGAAAAGATGATTTTCCCCAATAAAAATTATGGGCCCGACGTTTTTGATTAATGACTTATAAAACCTTTTCGGATATAATAATTTCGTTATTAATCAGGAGAGGATGATACTATGAAGAAATTGTTTTTCAGTATGCTATTCTCTGTCTTAGCGATTAATTCGGCAATGGCAGCAGCGGGGACTCCTGCGGCGCCTGCGACTACCGGCTTCTGGAGTCATTTTGAAGGGATGAATGCCCTGACCGTGGTTTTTGCAAGCTTGTGTATTTTTGCGATTGCTTATCGCTTTTACGGAGTATTTATTGCAAATAAAGTCTTACGCCTGGATGCCAACCGCACCACACCGGCGGTAAAATATGCCGACGGGCATGACTATGTCAAAACCAACAAAAACGTTTTATTCGGACATCACTTTGCCGCAATTGCAGCCGCCGGACCGCTGGTCGGACCGGTTTTGGCCGCTCAGTTCGGTTTTATGCCCGGAGCCTTGTGGATTCTCATCGGCTGCGTTTTAGGCGGCGCCGTTCACGATATGGTGGTTATTTTCGCCTCCGTCCGCCACAAAGGCGAGAGTCTGGCAACCATTGCCGAAAGGGAAATTGACCCGTTTACCGGAACAATCGCCGGGTTTGCGGTTTTGTTTATTCTTATTCTGACACTGGCCGGTTTGTCTCTGGCCTGCGTCAGCGCCATGCATAATGCGCCGTGGTCGCTGTTCATTGTTGCGATTACCATGCCGATTGCCATTCTGATGGGCCTGATTATGCGCTATAAAGAAAACGGCGTTATGCTGGCCAGCATCATCGGCATCACCCTGCTGGTTATCGGTATTATCTCGGGGCATGGCCTGATGCAGGAAGATGTTTTGGGCTGGATGTTCAACTGGGACAAAGACACCGTTTCAATCGCCATTCCTCTGTACGGCTTTATTGCTTCGGTTCTGCCGGTCTGGCTGCTTCTGGTTCCGCGGGATTATCTGTCCACCTACCTTAAAATCGGTACAATTCTGATGCTGGCTCTGGGCATTATTTTCGTTCAGCCGGACATCATGATGCACATGTTTACCCCGTTTGACCAAGGCGGCGGCCCGGTTATCAACGGTCCAGTTCTGCCGTTTATTTTCATTACCATTGCCTGCGGCGCAATCTCCGGTTTCCATGCAATTATCGGCACCGGAACGACACCGAAAATGATCGGCAACGAAAGAGAAATTCTGTTTGTCGGTTACGGTGCAATGCTGACCGAAGGCTTTGTGGCGATTATGGCTTTGATTGCCGCCTGCACCATGATGCCGGGCGACTATTTTGCGATTAACGCCTCCCATGACGCTTATCAGGCTTTGCTGGCTGCGCACCCGAATTTTGCAGTAACCGATCTGCCCTATTATGAAGAGCATATCGGCCTTGACCTGCACGGACGCACCGGCGGTGCCGTTTCTCTGGCTGTCGGCATGGCTCACATCTTCCGCAATCTGCCGTATATGGACCATTTGGTTGCCTATTGGTATAACTTTGCAGTGATGTTTGAAGCCGTGTTTATTCTGACCGCCGTTGACGCCGGAACCCGCGTCGGCCGCTTTTTCCTGCAGGAAATGCTGGGCAAGGCTATGCCGAAATTCAACGATAAGGAATGGATGCCGGGCATTGTCATTACCAGTGCCGTTTTCACTTTTCTGTGGGGATATCTGGTTTACACCGGAAACATCAGCACCATCTGGCCGCTGTTCGGCTTAAGCAATCAGCTGCTGGCCGCCTGTGCTTTGATTGTCTGCACCACCATGCTGCTCCGCCTGAATCGCGGCAAATACACGCTGGCCGTTGCCATTCCGGGTATTTTCATGGTGGTTGTAACTTTCTGGGCCGGATATTTGCAGGTATTTGAACAATATCTGCCGAAAGACCAGAATCTGTTGGCTATCTTAGGCTGCATCGTCATGTTCCTGATGATTGTCGTTTTGGCCGGCGCTTTCCGCAAGTGGATTCAGCTTATGCGGATTAAGACGACGGTTAAAGACGCCTACGGCGAAGAAGTCAAGGCTCTGGCCGTTGAATAACGGTTCCGTCTGCAGATAAACGCAAACCCCCGGCACAATCCGGGGGTTTGTTGTTTAATGACAATCAATAACCGACGGCAAACCAGCTGACATAACCTTGACGACGACCTGTATCATTAGAATCCACATAGCGAATTTTAAAGGAAGAAGTTGATATTCCGACAGCCATAGCAACATAGTTCGTATCATTAGAATGGTTAGTCGGCTGTTCATAAGGTGTAAGAATCACAGTTGCCGGGACAGAAGAGAAAGATTTATTGAAATACACCGTCATATCACTATTTGTCGTAACGTTCACTTTCCCGCCTTGAAAGATTAAGCCGGTACCTTTGTCTTTGTACCACCAGTTACTGCTGTTTTTGGAATATTCGGAAAGATTGGACTGGGTTATGCAGTTATATTTGTTTTCAAACGGGCATTTGACGGCCGTTCCCAAACAGCCCGACGTTGAAGTCAGTGTATATCCCAAATCGGTACACGATGGTTGAGCACCGCAGGTCTGGGCATAAGCGTTGCCGGCAATCGCT
>ERZ779895.1439-NODE-1439-length-25489-cov-4.586262_pt1 | contig 25489 bp, 19 predicted proteins | sample MGYA00511093_ERZ779895 | MGnify/ENA primary metagenome ERZ779895 (study PRJEB29588, sample SAMEA2142970) | human gut metagenome | biome: human gut; feature: human-associated habitat; material: faeces | place: Denmark | collected 2008/2010 ... | reverse complement strand
CGAACCGTGTCCGTTATGTGGCGGCAGAGGGGAAATCAAGACGGCGCGGACTGTCTGCTACGAAATCATGCGTGAAATCGTGAGACTGTACCGTCAGTATGAAAAGGCCGATTCCTTCAAAATTTTGGCATCCCAATCAGTAATTGATTTCTTCTTGGAAGATGAAGCGTGCGCGCTTGAGCTTCTTCAGAGCTTTGTGCAAAAACCAGTGCATCTGGAAGCCGAACCTGCCTATACACAAGAGCAGTACGACGTGTTGATTGGTTGAGGCGACAAGTAAAAATGCAGACAAACGGGAGGCTCTCGGGTATCCCTTTTTTTTATATAAAAAAAGACCCAACCAACAACGGGTCAGGTCCTAGAAATGCAGCAAACTACAATGCTCGCTTTCGAAGAGGGAGGGCTTCGAAAACGGCCCCTCGGGAGTTCGCTGCACAGGGAGGCAATTGAGGCGCAGATGCCTTATTGCGGTACGTAATTTAACCTAGTCCTAGGCAATTGATAATAGGGGTTCTCACTTAATTCGAAGCAAATTATTTTTCAAGTAGAAATTTTGAGCTCGTATTGGATTAAATGCGGAAGAAGTGGCCTGCTGATGGTCCAAAGATGTACGCATTGGATGTTGGCGACAAATTGTTTCGAATTCCGAGCTTAGATACGACATTAAACGAGAATTTGAATTGTCGGACCTCTTGATTTTCAAGGCTTCCAAACGGACATCCACAAGATGTAGTGTTAAGTTTGGAAGATGGGAACGAGAACCTGGGCTTTTGGTCTATTGCCTCGAGAGTTGCAATTGACTAGACTCAGGCCTGTTGCGTTGCATATCGACTCTCTGAAAAAAAGACGCCTTCTGAGGCGTTTTTTGGTCTCTCAAGCAGTTTTCATGCTGTTGGAACAGAGGTGGCGAGGCAGCTGCTCGAACAACAATCAAATTACAACAACAAAGGTGCAAAGGAAATGGCAGTAGAGATCAAGCACATCATCAAACGCGACGGTTCTGTCAAGGATTTTGACGTTCACAAAATCGTCTACGCCATCGAATGCGCCGGCAAGGCAACCAATCAGTTCGGCCGCGAACGCGCTCAAGAAATCACCGACACGCTCGTGATGCCGCGTCTGCGCGAGCTCAGCGTAGCAACTCCCCATATCGAGCAAGTGCAGGATGCCGTCGAACACGCGCTCTACGAAGCGGGGCATTTCGAAACGCTTCGCGCCTACATCGTTTATCGCGAACAGCGTGCGCGCAACCGAGATGCAAAAAAAAGCTGGGTGGATGTTGAAAGCTCTATCAACGAATACCTCAATCAGTCTGACTGGCGCGTCAATGCCAACGCCAATCAAGGCTACAGTCTGGGCGGCTTGATTCTCAATGTCTCTGGCAAGGTGATTGCCAACTACTGGCTAAATTTCGTGTACACGCCCGAGATCGGTCAGTGCCACCGTCAGGCTGACTTCCATATTCACGATTTGGACATGCTCTCGGGCTACTGCGCAGGCTGGAGTCTGCGTACTCTGTTGCAGGAGGGCTTCAACGGCGTTCCCGGCAAGGTGGAAGCAGGCGCTCCCAAGCACTTTTCTTCGGCCACGGGGCAGATCGTCAATTTCCTCGGCACCATGCAAAACGAATGGGCGGGCGCTCAGGCCTTCTCATCGTTTGACACCTACATGGCGCCTTTCATTCGCAAGGACAATACGCCTTACGAAGAAGTGCTTCAGGGCATTCAGGAACTCATTTACAACTTGAATGTGCCGAGCCGCTGGGGCACGCAAACGCCATTTACGAATCTCACGTTTGATTGGACTTGCCCGGAAGACCTCAAGAATGTCCATCCGCTGATCGGTGGTGAGGAAATGCCTTTTACCTACGGTGAACTGCAAAAAGAGATGGACATGATCAATCGAGCCTACATTGAGGTCATGACCAAAGGTGACGCCAAGGGCCGAGTCTTTACCTTTCCGATTCCAACCTACAACATCACGCCGGATTTTGATTGGGACAGCCCCAATGTGCTGCCGCTTTTTGATATGACGGCGCGTTATGGTCTGCCATATTTTCAGAACTTCATCAACTCCGAGCTTAAGCCCAACATGATTCGATCAATGTGCTGCCGCTTGCAGCTTGATTTGCGTGAGCTTCTCAAGCGTGGCAACGGTTTGTTCGGTTCGGCTGAACAGACGGGCAGTCTTGGTGTGGTGACAATCAACTGCGCTCGCCTGGGGTACCTTTTCAAGGGTAGTGAAAAGGCCCTCTTTGCGCGCCTGGATCATTTGCTGGAGCTTGCTCGCGATTCGCTGGAAATCAAGCGCAAGACGATTCAAAAGCACATTGATCAGGGCCTTTTCCCGTACACCAAGCGTTATCTCGGTACATTGCGTAACCATTTCTCGACGATCGGCGTTAACGGCCTAAACGAAATGATCCGCAACTTCACGGACGATGCTGAAGACATCACGACAGCAAAAGGGCACGATATGGCCGTGAGGCTGCTCGATCATGTGCGTGCTCGCATGGTTGAATTCCAGACGGAAACGGGGCATATGTATAACCTCGAAGCAACGCCTGCCGAGGGTACGACGTATCGCTTTGCCAAGGAAGACAAGAAGCGCTTTCCAGACATTCTGCAGGCCGGCACACCGAGTCATCCGTATTACACGAACTCGTCTCAGCTGCCCGTGGGCTTTACGGACGATCCGTTCGAGGCGCTTGAAATGCAGGAAGACCTGCAGCGCAAATACACCGGCGGCACCGTGCTTCATCTTTACATGAACGAAGCCATCAGCTCGGCCGAAGCTTGCCGTGACCTGGTGCGTCGTACGTTGACGCGCTTCCGTTTGCCTTATATCACGGTGACGCCAACGTTCTCGATTTGTCCCAAGCACGGTTATCTTTCTGGGCGACACGACTTCTGTCCGAAGTGCGATGCTGAACTTTTGGCCGCCAAGAAAGCTCGTCAGCTTGAACAGGCCGTTTGACACACTTAATTGACGATTGCGTGGCTTTGCCTGGCAGCGTTGAAGGAGGAAATGAAATGACAGAAAAGACCAATGAAACAATCCAACTCAAGGACAGCGAACGTCAGCCTTGCGAAGTGTGGACGCGCGTGATGGGTTACCATCGTCCTGTTCAGTCCTTCAATATCGGCAAGAAGGGTGAATTTGAGGAACGCAAGTACTTTGTCGAATCGAAGTGCGGTTGCGGCACTTCAAAGTAAACTCCAATCTCATTGCCCGCTTTCACTCATCGGACAAGTGCTCAATTTCGACGTGCTTACTCCCGCCGCGGCGTTACGCATCGCGGCAGTTACGCCTTTTACAAGCATTGATTTTCCAGGCAAGCTTTCCGCAGTCGTCTTTCTGCGCGGTTGCCCTTGGCGTTGCTCCTATTGTCACAACCGCTGGATGCGCTCGCGTCGCAGCCAAGAGGGTGACCCCAATTGGGCAGGTATTGAAGCGTTGCTTAAGAAACGTAAGGGGCTTCTCGACGGTGTTGTTTTTTCAGGCGGTGAACCCTGTATGGATCCAGCGTTGCCGTCGGCTGTTCGTCTTGTTAAGGACGAGGGGTATCTGGTCGGGCTGCACACTTCAGGAGCCTATCCCCGGCATCTGAAGGAATGCATTGGTCTGGTGGATTGGGTGGGACTTGATGTCAAGGGCAACCCTGACAACCCCCAAGCGTTTGATGCGATTGCGGGCATCAGCGGTGCGCACAAAGCTTTTATGGAAAGCTTCGAGATCATCCGTCAAGCCGGTACAAAATTTGAAGCCCGTACAACGGCGCACCCTGACTTTCTCAGCGAGAATGATCTGATAGCGATTGCCGGATGGCTCAGAAAACGCGGCGCCGACACCTACGCGATTCAGATCTACCGCAAAGCTCCGGGCGTGGAAACAGTATATGATCCCGTGCCCGAAGCTTGGCCATCGGCTGCCACAATCGAAGCCGGCAAAGCCATCATTCCGCACTTCACTTTGCGTCGCGAATAACCGAATCTATGCGCCAAGCATGAGGTCTACTTTGCCGGCCGATCGCATCAGTCGCAATCCCCAGGCCACCACAATGAGGCACACACCCGTGTCGGCAAAGACAGCCATCCACATTGTGGCGTAACCTGCGAGCGCCGCGATCATGAAACAAAACTTGACGCCGAGTGCAAAAACGATGTTCTGAATCAGCGTGGTATGCGTTAACTCCGAGAGCTTCTTAAACCAAGCTATTTTGGCGATGTTGTCGTCCATGATGGCCACGTCGGCCGCCTCGATTGCCGTATCGGCCCCTTTGATACCCATGGCAAAACCGATGCGTGCTCGAGACAACGCGGGGGCGTCGTTGATGCCGTCGCCCACCATCGCTGTTGGCGCTTGGGATTCAAGTTTTTCAATGACTTCCAGTTTTTGCTCAGGCAAAAGTTCGGCTTTGACGTTGTCAATGCCGACGCTTTGCGCAATAGCTTGAGCTGCACGCGCGTTGTCACCTGTTAACAACCAGGGTGTAAGCCCGACCTTTTTCATCAGAGAAATCGCCTGAGCTGAGTTGTTCTTTAACGTATCGGCGACCGCAAACACTGCAACAACGCCGAACATATCGCTTAAGGCTACGGCTGTCTGCCCTTTGGAATGTGCGGCCTCAAAGGCAGCGGTCACGTCAGGTGCCACGGTGCCGCGGCTGGTAAGCCAATTGAGATTGGTCAGGAAAAAGAGAGAGCCGTCAATGACGCCCTGCGTGCCGCTACCCGGTAATGCTTTAAAGTTTTTCACCGGCAGTGTCGAGCGGTTTTCCGTTGCGAAATGCTCGGCAATTGCACGACTGACCGGATGCGAACTCATGGCCGCGAGGCTGGCGGCGATCAAAAGAGCTCTGTCTTTCGCCACCGGACTGGTTAGCGTGATGTTGTTCAATGAGGGCTTGCCTTTGGTGACAGTCCCCGTTTTGTCCAGACAGACGTGTTTCAGGGTGCGGCCGGCTTCCAGATAGACGCCACCTTTGATGAGTATGCCGCGGCGGGCGGCTGCAGAAACGGCCGACACAATCGTCACCGGCGTGGAGATCACCAAAGCGCACGGACAGGAAATTACAAGGAGTACCAATGCGCGATAAATCCAGACAGTCCACGGTTCACTGGAAAGAATCGGACCGAAAATCGCTGTCAAAATGGCAAGCGCAAACACTGTAGGGGTGTAGCGGGAGGCAAATTTGTCAACGAACCGCTGCAAGGGCGCCTTTTTTTGCTCAGCTTCTTCCACGGCTCGGATGATGCGTGCGCTCATTGAATCAGCCGAAGCTGCCGTGGCTCTCACGGTAAGCGTACTTTCCAATGCCAGCGTGCCGGCAAAAACTCGTGAACCGACAGTCTTTGATGCGGGCATTGATTCTCCCGTGATCATCGATTCGTCCATGGAACCAGCACCGTCTTCGACCATACCGTCCAAAGCGGCTCGCTCGCCTGGCTCGATGCGGTACAGAGATCCTGCGGGGACGGCCTCAGCCTTCATACGCTTCCAACTCTCACCCACTTTGACGGTGACTTCGGTAGGGGCCACGTCCATAAGTTTGCGGATGGCGTTGCGAGCCCGGGTCATGCTCATGTCCTCAATGGCTTCGCCGATCTCATAAAGCACCATTACCATGGCGGCTTCAGGCCAGGCCCCCAAGCAAACGGCACCGATCACGGCGACGCTCATGAGCGTATCCATGTTGAAGATCAGACGAAAGAGAAAGCCCAGTCCCTTAAAAATCGTCTGAAAACCAGCAAGCAAAATCGCTATGGCTGCACACGCCATGATCGCCCACTCGGGCAGAGCGTGCGTCAGTTCAATGGCCTCAGCTGCCGCAGCAAAGACAAACGCAATGCCCAGTCGCGTCCAAGGAAGCGATTCGGTAACGTTTTGTCTGGAACTTGTCTTGTTTGAGGCAACGACAACCGCGTCATATCCGGCTTGCTGCAGCTTTTCGAGAATGGCAAAACAATGTTCTGCGTCCGAGTGAAATTTCACGATTCTGTTGATCTTGTCGACCGCACAGTCAAGCCCAATGAGGTTAAGAATCTGCTTGATGTCGGCTTCGGTTTGCATGGCACTGATGCGAATCGACATTTCCGAAAGAATCGTCTCGCGTATTTCGCTTGCCTGCATACCCACCGAGTCAACGACAGTGATGAGCATTGCTGCGGTGACGTTTTCATTGGCCGGAGTGAAAATTGCGGTTCGCGCAAGCGTGTCGAAACGGACGTCCTTGATAAGGTCGCTGCCTTTGAAGGCTTTTTCAATCAAGGCGGTCTCGGCTCCGCAGCACATTTCCGGAATGTAGAGCTTGATGCAAGGGAAAGAGGGTGTCATGGCTCAGACGAATACGGATAAAGGGTTCCTAGACAGGTATCATTAGAAACCCTATAGTCGCTACAGTGTCAAGAATTTTTTTTCTGGAAAAGGACAACGCATGCGCATCGGAGAATTGGCTCAGCGCTCGGGTGTGGCCGTGGAAACCATCCGCTATTACGAAGCGCAAGGTTTGCTGCCCGCGCCGCTGCGCTTGGACAACAACTACCGCAATTACACACGCAAACATCTGGCAAGACTTCACTTTATTCGCCATTGTCGGTTGCTTGACATGAGTCTTGAGGAAATCGCCAAGCTCACCAACCTTGAGAACGCACAGCCTCGCGATTTCGAAGTGGTGCATGAAACAATTGATGCACACATCCGAGACATCGACAGCCGCATTCGAGAATTGACGGAGCTCAAGCAGAAATTGCAAGCATTAGAGTGCCACTGCACTGGGAATCACGAGGGTAAGTCATGCGGCATATTGCAAGAGCTTGAGTCGTTTACTGATTCCTGTGACTGTTGTCGCGAATTCGAGATCGGGTGCTGCTGCGGACAAGCTCACCGCAAAATCAAGTAACACAAGCGAGCTTCAGTTCAAGCGCCAAGGAGCTTTTCTTTTGCTAAATTGCGAAAACTCTTTTTTGAACGGAACACACCAATATGCATTTGTTCGGGGGTATGATCGGCTGGCTTCTGGCGGCGGCCGTGGTTTTGATTCCTACTTTTTTTGTTGGCCGTTACGCTCAGACGCGACCGCCGCTTTTGACTTCATCGCGTGCCAAAAGTGGTTTCGGTGGCGTTCTGTGGCTCTTTCTGGCAGGGCAAATCGGTTGGCTTTTGACGCTCGTCTGGCAGACCGTCTATATGACGAGTGAACTCTGGTTTATGCTGGAACGCAATTCGCAGACCATGCTGGCGGCCTTTGTAGCGGTTGTGCCAGGTCTCGTTTCCATCTGCATTGGAGCGTGGGTGATCTGGCAGATTGCGGCCAAGCGTTCTCCCAATGCGGTGGCTTTTGCTGTGGTTGGCGTTTGGCTGATGGGACCTTGCGCGGCCATGTTGCAGAGTTGGTATTTTGGTCTGGCACTCACCGAAATGAGTCTGATCCAGCTCTTTGGATGGAGTATCGGATGGAGTCTGTATTTTGTGTTGTCGCCGCGTGTGGCGCTCACATACGGAACGCCTCGAGGCAAGCGCATTGCTGAAGGTCTCGAAAAGTAAGTCGTGGGCATCGACACAATGAAAAAGGACGCGTCCGAAAAGGATAGCGTCCTTTTTTCCCCGAGATGCAATGGCGGATCAGAATGTCACGTGATCCGGATCGAGACCTGAGAATCCCGTCTGCGGCATATTGTCGAGCCGCTGCATTTCTTCCGGCGACAGGCTGAAGCTGAACAAATCCGCATTCATTCGGCGACGTTCGGGCGACAGAGACTTCACGACGGCCGCAACGCCGTGTTGCAGACACCAACGCAGGCAAACCTGACCGGTCGAGACGCCGTGATGGTTGGCGATTTCGAGCAGAACAGGATTGCGTACCAGGGCTCCGCGCGCCAGCGGCGACCAGGCAACGACCTGAATGTTGCGGCTGCAGCAGAAGTCGAATGTACTAGCCTGACGATAACCGGGGTGAAATTCAATCTGGTTGACCATCGGAGCGATGCGGGCGCGAGCAAGCAATGGCACCAGATGGTGCGAAAGGAAGTTGCTCACACCGATGGCTCGTACAACTCCCTGCTCGTAAAGGTCTTCGAGGGCTCGCCAGGTGCCGGAGTTGATGCTTTGCCAGGTCATCGGTTCCCCCTTGGCGGCAGGCCAATGAATGAGGAACAAATCCAGATAGGACAGATCCATTTTTTGCAGGGTGTTATCAAAGGCTCGCATGGCGGCATCGTATCCGCGATCTGCATTCCAGAGCTTGCTTGTGATGAAAAGTTTTTCACGCGGAATGCCACAGGTACGAACGGCTTCGCCCACACCGGCTTCGTTGCCGTAAATGAAGGCAGTGTCAATGTGGCGATAACCGATGTTGATAGCGTCGTGAATGTGCTCAATCAATTTCTCGTCGTCCGGAACCTGCCAGGTTCCAAGGCCGACACAAGGAATTTTGACGTTATTTGCAAGACGAAAGCCGCTGGCAATGGTGGGCAAAGTGAAACTCCCTAAGTGTTTGGAACAGGCCTGTTCCGTTTATAACCGGATGGAACCGGAAAACGACGGCCGATGATTTTTAGTTTGACGCATTGTATCAGGGCGTCTTTTCAATGTTACGGGCAAAAAAGGAATCGATTCAGAGACTTAGCGAAAACGAGGAGACAGATGTGTTTCGCTGGCACGCTAAAGCCCGTACATACGCATAAAATCCAATGTTTCTCGGGCGTTTTCAGTAGGCGGCAGGGGCACCGAACGGACTACAATCCAAGCAAGAAAGCTTTTCTTTCGGATCGCCAAAGATGCAGCAAGAACTATCCGGTGTTTTTCTTCTATTAATGGTTGTTGCGCTCGTGGCGCTGGGCTTTATCCTGCGTCGACTGAGCAAAGAGGGAGGCGGCAAGTCGACCGCCAAGACAAAGCATATTCAGAGCGGACGTCCCGTGCCTAATGAAAACCCGGCGCGCGGTGCGGTCAAAAAGCCGCCAGAAGTGCAGGAATTTGATGCCGTCAATGTCCATCGCCCGACAATGTTGGCACTCACGACCGTGCGTGAAAATGCAGTTTCTCCCGAAGTGTTTATCCAACGTGCTTTCAAGATTGATCGCGAGCATTGGATGGAAATCGAATCGACCGAAGAAACGCGGCGGAAACTGGATGTACTTTTTGCTCATGTTTGCCAACTTGCCTGGGTGCCGGGAAGTGCTTTCGAACGTCACATCTATTCGGTGAGTTTTGCGCCAGCGCTTGAGGCTGCTCTCCGAGAAGGGATTTTCCGTACGGATTGTTCGGCGGGCGTTGTCACTCATGTGTCAGCTATCGATGAAACGGGTGAGGCGCTGGGTGACCCCATGAAGATGTCTTTGGCAGCTTCCAAGCTGGGGCTTGTGGCTGCGTTGTGGTCTGCGTTCAATCCCAAAGGAATGCCTCACGAACTGCGTGCCGAGCTCGATAAGGAAAATGCGGAAGTTGCCAAACGCTTGTCAGATTTGCCTCAGCATGTCGCATATGAAACGGTGGCAAGCTGGACGATGCGTTACGCGAGCCTTTCGGCGGTAGTGGCCGCTGTAAAAAGCGGAGTGACAGCCGAGCAAGTGCCGGAATATTTGAACGAAATCGACTTGATTTCCAAGGATATGCATGAACAGGCTGATCGTATTGACGAAGCCATTGAACAGCGTGCGGCAAAGGTCTTGAACCTAGAAGACGCTGATGACGCATTGATTCACGCGATCGCTTATATGTACGTGCGTGACCTCACGGTTCGCTTCATGCGCATCTGTTCGCTATTGCGTGTGTCAATCGGCGACTCTTTTGAAGAAGAAGTGCGTTGTGCCAATGCGGTGGCTGGTGACGTCAACCAGTTTACGGACGTACGCGCGCTTATTGCCGCCGCTCAAAAGGTGGCACATGACAAGCTTGATCCTTCGCGTATGCGGACAGAGGGCGAACACGAAATTTCGCGCGCTACAGCTATTTCAAAGCATGCGCAGGAACTTACAGAAATTCACGACGGATTCCTTGCCGATCTTCAGAAAGAGGCTCGCAAGGTGCAGGACGATATTGATCAGGCTCTTTTGCGCCAGGCTCGTTTGCATCGCTATGCTGTGCGCGTGAATGACGAGGGCTTGGTAGAAAAGTTCTTTGTGCTCAATGCTTGAGTGATTGAGAACGTGTGAGACTCGACCATTGAGCCGACAAAAACGCCGCCGGAAAACCGACGGCGTTTTTGTTGGGGTCAAGCTTTTAGCGCTTGATGATTACGCCGGCTTGTGGCGTAAAGGTTGCCTGCAGTTCAGTGCCGACATCAATGAGCTTGGTCCCGGGCAGGAACGGAACAGACATGCTGTAGGGCTTTGCCTGGTTCGAGTTCGGAATCTGGACGTGATAGTCAATTCGATCACCCTCAAAGAGGCGATTGACGATCTGCACGTTGAAGCTCTCAGAACCAGCCTGCAGATGCAGGTTTTCGGGGCGCACCACCAAATAGGCGTTTTCACCCACGGCCGGGGGATTTTGTTTGCCCATGCGGGCGCGCAGTTTCTGGCTGGCCACGGAAATAATGCCGAATCCGTCGGCTTCGATTGCTTCCAAGCGGCCTTCGATGAGGTTAGCTTGCCCGATGAAGTCTGCCACGAAAGGTGTCGCGGGATCTTCGTAGAGCTGCATCGGCGTGCCGATTTGTTCGATCTTGCCGCCGTGCATGACCATGATGCGATCCGACATCGTGAGCGCTTCTTTCTGATCGTGCGTCACGTATAGACACGTGATGCCGAGTTTCTGCTGAATGCGGCGGATTTCGGTACGCATGTGTAGACGAAGTTTGGCATCAAGGTTCGAAAGTGGTTCGTCCATCAAGAGGAGCTTGGGACGAAGAACGAGCACGCGGGCCAGTGCCACACGTTGCTGCTCACCGCCCGAGAGCTGACTCGGGTAGCGTTGTTCGGCCTTGGTAAGACCAACCAATGCAAGAGCCTCGCGCACTTTGGCGGCCATGGTTTCTTTCGATTCGCCGCGAATCTTAAGACCGTACGCGACATTGTCGAAAATGGTCATGTGCGGAAACAAAGCGTAGTTTTGGAAAACAAAACCCAAACCGCGTTCATTGGCCGGGACGTGCGTGATGTCAACGCCATCGACGCGGATTTCGCCTGAAGTCGGGGTTTCAAAGCCCGCGATCATGCGAAGCGTGGTGGTTTTGCCGCAGCCTGATGGTCCGAGAAAAGTCAGAAATTCGCCGGGCTGGACGTCGAGATTGACGTTGTTGACGGCCAGGAATTCTTCGTTATCTTTGATGAAACGGCGGCAGATGTTTTTAAGACTGAGAGAAACGGACATTTAACGTGCTCCAATGGTGTCGCCGTTGCGGCACAGTACGCGGGCCAGCAGCGTCATAGCGCCTGAGGCCATGAAAACGAGAAGAATCAGAACGACCGAGAAGGCGCAGGCCTGAGCAAACTGCAGTTCGGTCATGCATTCCAAGATGCGGGTTGTGATCAGAGTCCAGTGAACCGATACGAGGAAGATCGTTGCGCTGATGGCTGTCATGGAGTGGATGAAGAGGTACTTCATGCCCGACAAAATTGCCGGTAGTACAAGCGGAATCGTGATGGAGGTGAAAGTCTTCACGGACGAAGCTCCCAGGCTGCGGCTGGCTTCTTCGATCGATGGATCGATTTGGGAGAGCGCGGCAATGACATTGCGGATACCTGCCGAAGAGTAACGGAAGACATAAGCCGCAATCAGAATGTAGATCGTACCGGTGAGAACGATAGGCTTGTCGTTGAAGGCAATGATGTAGGCGATACCGACCACGGTGCCCGGAAGCGTGTAGTTCAAAAGCGAAGCCGTTTCCAAAGTCTTGTGACCGCGGACTTTCAGACGAGTCGTCACGTAGCCCACGAGCACAGCCAGCAGACCGCCCAAGGGGGTGCCGATGCAGGCAATCAGAAGCGTGTCTTTGATAGCCTTTATGCCGTGAGTCATGACGTATTCATAGTTGGCAAACGTGATGGAATTGTCAACGCCCCATACCTTGACGACGCTACCCAGAACGATGACGGAGTAGATGGCGATGATGAGAGCGATCACAGAAGCGATGACGACACTCATGACGGTTGTCACAAGCAACCCCGGACCGTGAATCGAGCTGCGGCCTCCTGCTTTGCCGCTCACCGTGACGAAATTTTTGCGGCTCACCCAGTAGTGCTGAAGCAAATAGACGATCAGAGCCGGGATCAGCAGCATGAAAGAAAGTGCTGCGCCGCCCTTGAAGTCATACATGCCAGTGATCTGCAGATAGGCTTGCGTGGGAAGGACGGGAAACGAGTGCCCACCCAAGACCTGCGGCGTTGCGAAGTCGGCGAGAGAACAGGAAAAAACCAGCAGGAACGCATTGGCGATGCCCGGAACGGCCAGCGGCATCGTGACCGTACGAAAAACCGTAAGGCTCGAAGCGCCCAAAGAGTAAGCGGCGTCTTCCAGGTTCGGGTCGATACGCGACAGAATGGTCGAAAGCGTCATGAACGCCACCGGGAAGAAGGTGAGCGTCTCGGAAATGAACGTGCCCCAGAAACCGTAAAAGTTAAAGTCCTCAATACCTAGAAGCGTGAGGATCATGCCGTTGGGGCCGAGCAAAAGCGTTAGGGCGATACTGCTCGTAAAAGGAGGAGAAATCAGTGGGAGAATTGTGATGGCGCTGATGATGAACTTCGCCCAAGAAGGCATCTGCAGGCGCGTGACAGCAAAGGCGAAAATAAAGCCGAGAATCGTGCCTGCCAGCCCCACGGAAAAGCCCAGCAAAATGCTGTTGACGGCAGCCTGTTGGTCGTACCAGCTTGAGACGAATGGCTTGAGGTTTTCAAAGGTAAAACCGTTCTCGCCCCAGAAGGTCATGGCAAGAAGTCGGCAAAGCGGATAGAGCACGAAGACGCCGATCAAAAGCCACAACATCGCCACAGTGAGACGTGTCGAGGCGTCCCGTCCCGTTGCACCGGAAGAGGTCGTCATAGTGTTGTCGATAAAAACAAGAAAAGAGAGACTGAAGGATTGTCAGTCTCCAAATGCCGATAAAGAAAAGGAAATATTCCCGGCGAGCACCGCCGTGAAGGAATTGCCCAGGCGGCGCTCACGCAACGCGTAGCCTTACTTGATGACTTCGTTGATCCAGCGCTGGGTGTATTCCTTTCGTTTTTCGCCCTTCCAGGTGACGTCGGTCGGAATCATCTTGATCTTGGAAAGATCCAGAATAGGATTGTCGGTCTTTACGTCGCTGCGGGTCGGAACGTAATTGATCTTATTGGCGACGATGAATTCGGCAAACTTCTTGGACGTGGCCCAGTCGACGAACTTTTTAGCTTCGGCGTTGTTTTTGCCGCCCTTGATGACGCCCGTGGCTTCGATGCCGTAGCTCACGCCGTCTTCAGGATAGGAGATGACAACCGGGTAACCCTGCTGTTGGATGTCCAGAGCGTCAACGATGTAGAAGATGCCCGAGGCACATTGACCGGTGGCGATCGGCATGGCGCCGCCCGCACCGCTCTTGGTGTACATCTGGATATTGCCGTTGAGCTGTTTCTGGAACTTAAAGGCTTCGTCTTCACCCATGATCTTCACGAGCGAGAAGATGCGTTCGGTGGCGGTGCCGGATGTGCGCGCATCGGCCATCTGCAGATTTTTCTTATAGCGGGGATCGAGAAGGTCCGACCACTTCTTCGGCGGTTCCATGTTGTTCTTCTTCAGGAACTTGGTGTTGGTGAGGAAGCACAACGGAATGACGCCGATGCCGGTCCAATAGTTGTTGGGGTCGCGCATGGAAGCGTCGATAGCGTCGGAGTCCGCCGGGCGATAGGCTTCAAAGATGCCTTCCTTGCTGGCAGCGGCATACATGTCGGCAGGACCGCCCATCATGATGTCAACCTGCGGGTTGCCTTTTTCAGCTGTCAGACGAGCCAGCGCTTCGCCGGTGGAGAAACGAAGAAAGTTCACCTTGATTCCGGTGTCTTTGGTGAATTCGGCAAAGATGCGCGAAGCGTACTTTTCCGGCATCACGGAGTAGGCGTTAAGTTCGGCGGCGTTGACGCCGATGCATAAAGAGGCAAGACCTGCGAGCACGGTCAGAAGTTTTTTCTTGGACATGTCCTATCCTTTCTGTGATTGATTGTCACGTTGCCCTTTTTCTTCAAGCTGTTCGTGTGAACAGACGGGGCGGATACGATGGGCGTCAAAATACCGCTACGCGCTCTTTCTGAGCACAAAAAGAAAGAGAAGCAACGCGTCAATTGGGAATTCTAATTTAAAGGATTCGGGCTTTCACGTATATTTGGTTAACGCAAAAGGAAGTTTTTCCAGAAAAATTCGAGAACTTATAAAAATTCACGCCGCAGATGAAAGCATCCGCGGCGTGTGATCAAATCCTTCTGCCAAAGACGATTATTCTTCCGATTCCGGACGGCTCAATCGCATCGTGTTGAGCGCAGCGGCAGCTGCCGGCGCAATGTCGCTCGCCGTAAAGCCTGCAGCATATTCTTCACTTGCTTTGCCGTGCAGGTAGACGGCTGCAAGGGTAGCACTGACGAGGTCATATCCTTGAGCAAAGAAGGCGCCGAGCATGCCGCTCAATACGTCGCCTGAACCCGCTGTGGCAAGCATTGCGTTGCCCGTAGGATTGATCCAAGTGCGGGAGCTGCGCAACGTGATGACGCTGCCTGCGCCTTTCAAAATCGAAATAGCGCCGGTCTGAACAGCGAGTTCGCGGGCTGCACCAATACGATCGGCTTGAACTTTTTCGACGGTGCTGCGGATGATGGCGGCAGCTTCACCCGGGTGCGGCGTGATGACCGTGTGAGCCTTGCGGGCTAGCAATGCGTCCTGCAGTGACATGTCGTCGGCAATCATGCGAAGTGCGTCGGCGTCAAGAATCAGCGGAACCGGTGCGGCGATGGCGTCGGTTAGGCGCTTGCGGGCTTTGTCGGAAAATCCCATGCCGCAGCCCACGACGTTGCAGGAGGTCTTCGTGAGGTCAACTTCGCCGTCGGCGACCATGAGTTCCGGATAGATCGTGTCAAAAGCCGGGGCCTTGTCGCTCATGAATTCGACCGTGACGCGGCCAGCGCCTGTTACGATGGCCGCACGGGCCGCCAGAACGGCCGCGCCGATCGTCCCCGTTTCGCCGCCCACCACGGCTACATGACCGTAGTTGCCCTTGTGACTGTTGCGGCTGCGTTCTTCGAGAACATGGCGGAAGTCGTCAGGTTCGACGAGACCGATTGTGGAGAGGGGCACGGAAACGCCGAGTTCGTTCACTTCGACGACACCGGCGGCATCGGCCCCTTCGCACATGAAACAACCTGCCTTCGGTGCGAGCATGGCAAGCGTAATGTCGGCCATGCAGCCCTTAACGCCTCCCACCCAGCGGCCGGTCATCGGATCCAGACCGGAGGGGATGTCGACACTGATGTGCAGAGCCTGACGTTCGTTAAACCACATGGCGGCGTCTTGGAAGTCACCTGCCAACGGCTTTTTCATGCCCGTGCCGAAAAGCGCATCGATCACGACTTCGGCTTTGTCGGCGTTGTAAGGGTCGCTGATCACGACGCCGCCCGCGTTTACATAGGCGTTGTACATGGCAAGTGCATCTTCGGTCTTGGGCTTGTCGCAACCGATCAATGCCACCGTCACACGATACTCACGATCAAGCAACAAACGCGCGGCGGCAAAGCCGTCGCCGCCGTTGTTGCCCGGGCCGCAGATGAAGACAACATGCTTGCCGGGTTCAAGCGACTCACAGACTCGATCGGCAATTACAAGACCGGCGCGGCGCATGAGCTCGGCGGCGGGAAGCTGAGACTGATAGCGGTGTTCGAGTGAAGCAAGTTCGTCAAGATTAAGGATTTGCTGAGCCATGGTGGATAATAAAAATTCGGTGTCGAAAAAAGATGCGCAATTGTACGCCGCAGGTTGCTTAATCGTTTTTTATCATCTTTTCCTGAGGCATTTGCGAGAAGAGCCAATCGACAAAACCGCCGCGATTGCGTGAGCAGACGTAGAGGCGTCCTTTGCCGGAAAATTTGAGGACAATGCCTTCGCCGGAGGTTTGGCTGTGGAAAATTTTCCCAAAGAAGCCCTGTTTGGCCGTATTGAGCGCCAGTTCATAGTCAAGCTCCGTATCCCATGCCACTAGGTGCCCGTTGTCGACGTACACAGAGCGGCTACCGTCCAGATCGATGGCGCGCATGGAGCCGAAGCCGCTCACAGCCACTTCACCCTTGCCGTTTGTGCGGATGACGAAAAAACCGCCGGAGTTGCCCAATAATGCGCGCCCCAATCCCTGTGTCTTGGCATCGAGTTCAACATCTTCGGTGCTGGCCAAATAGGCGCCGTCGGCGATCATGTATTGACTCCCGCCCGTTTGCAACACGGCAATATCGCCCGGCAGAGTCGGCGTGAGCAGCACTTCGCCCGGACCGTCGACCGCTTCTATTTTTTGCTGAAAAAAGCTCTCGTCGTTGAGTACTTTACGCGAGAGCGCAGAAAAGAATCCGCCTTTGGCACGCCCCGTCAGAGCGAGGGTGGCATCCATGGATACCATGGCGTTTCGCTCGGCAAAAATGCTTTCACCCTTGTTGAGAACAACGCTCAGCAGAGGATCAATAGAACCTGAAACAGTGATGCTCGGCATGACGGAATTCCTTTGAAGTTTGAAGAATGGATAAAGAGTAGTCTTGGTGATTTAGTCCATTGTACTTGCACCGTTTCGTCAGTCTTCCGCAAATCGGATTGCGTTCGACAGAACAAAGTCTGGGACCGTTATAATTCATAGATTCAATTGCCCGTGCGGCGCCGTGTCGGCGGGCTTTCTTTGCAATTTCAGCGGTTGAATTTCTAAGATGTCACAGACCTCCGTTCTTCGCATTCCCGGCTCTTGCGCGTTATCCGAATTCCGTGCTGAGCGTCTTCTCAAGCAGTTGCGCGGCGTATGCCCTGCCGTTCAGGCCGTTGCGGGCCGCTACCTGCACTTTGTGCATGTTACGAGGGATTTGACCGAAGATGAAGCGCAGCGTTTGGCCGCGCTTCTTGATTATGGAGACCCGGCAAACGAAAAGACCGGCAATCTTCAGTTCTTGGTTGTTCCGCGTCTGGGCACCATTAGCCCCTGGGCTTCCAAAGCGACCGACATCGTGCACAACACAGGCATTGATGCTGTGGCTCGCGTGGAGCGCGGCGTACTCTACACACTGGCTGTCGAGGGCGATGTTGATGAGACAGCCGTCGCCGCTTTGTTGCACGATCGCATGACCGAAACGGTGCTTGCCGCTGACGCGGATCCCGCCGTTCTTTTCTCCGATGTGCAAGGTCGCGAGATGCGCACCGTTGATATTCTCGCCGGCGGCAAGGCTGCGCTTGAGGCGGCCAACGTCGAAATGGGGCTTGCGCTTGCTCCCGATGAAATTGACTATCTGGTCGAGGCCTTCACTAAGCAGCAGCGCAATCCGACCGACGTGGAGTTGATGATGTTTGCTCAGGCCAACTCCGAGCATTGCCGCCACAAGATTTTCAACGCAAAGTTCACTATTGACGGCGTGGATCAGGAAAAGACTCTTTTCGGAATGATCCGTGAAACGCACAAGGCAGCGCCCCGCGGGACCATTATTGCTTATGCCGATAATGCCGCCGTTTTTGAAGGACCGGAAGTTGATCGTCTCTATCCGCGTCCTTCTGCCGAAGATCGCTTCGGTTCGCACTACGAAGAAATCAAAGAGCCGACGCATACCGTCTTTAAGGTGGAAACCCACAACCACCCGACGGCCATTTCTCCGTTCCCGGGTGCTTCGACAGGTTCGGGTGGTGAAATTCGAGACGAAGGCGCAACGGGGCGCGGTGCTCGTCCGAAGGCAGGCCTCTGCGGCTTTACCGTCTCGGCGCTGCACTTGCCTGGCAAGATTCAGGAGTGGGAAAACGACAAGAACACTGCGGCCGACTGCGACTGCGGCAAGGACAAGGTTTACGGAGCTCCTTCGCGCATTGCAACGCCTTTGTCCATCATGACCGAAGGCCCGATCGGTGCGGCAAGCTTTAACAATGAATTCGGCCGAGCCAATATTCTCGGTTACTTCCGCGCCTTTGAGGCACGTGTGGGCGAGACTCGGTATGGCTACCACAAGCCCATCATGCTTGCGGGCGGCATTGGCAATATCCGTGACGATCAGACGAAGAAACTGGAATTGCCGGCCGGAACCCTCCTCATCGTGCTGGGCGGTCCGGGTATGCGCATCGGGCTGGGCGGCGGTGCTGCAAGCTCCATGACGTCTGGTTCGAATGCCGAAGCGCTTGACTTCGACAGCGTGCAGCGCGGCAATCCTGAAATGGAACGTCGTGCTCAGGAAGTGATTGACCGTTGTTGGTCCTGCGGCAAGGACAATCCGATTCTCGCCATTCACGATATCGGCGCAGGCGGTCTGTCCAACGCCATGCCTGAGCTCGCCGATCTTTCAGGTCACGGCGCACGCTTGTCCCTTGACAAAGTGCCGGTGGAAGAAAAGGGCATGAGCCCGTTGGAAGTCTGGTGCAACGAAAGTCAGGAACGTTATGCGTTGGCGATTGCGCCAGAGTCTCTTGAGAAGTTTGACGACTTCTGCCGTCGCGAACGTTGTCCGTATGCTGTTCTCGGCTCCATTTCCGAAGACGGAGAGCTGATTGTCGAAGGCCGTAAGGGTGAAGACCGGGCTGTGCAGATGCCCATGGAAGTTCTCCTTGGCAAGCCCCCGCGTATGCATCGTAATGTGACGAGCGTCAAAGCTGATTTGGCCGGTTTCAAGACCGACATCTCGCTCAAGGATGCGCTCTACCGCGTGCTCAAGCATCCGACCGTGGCAAACAAATCCTTCTTGATTTCGATTGGCGACCGGTCCGTGGGCGGTCTTGTGAGCCGCGATCAGATGGTTGGTCCCTGGCAGGTTCCGGTGGCCGATTGTGCCGTAACCTGTGTTTCCTTTACGTCTGAAGCGGGCGAAGCTATGGCGATGGGCGAGCGCACCCCTGTTGCCGTGATTGATGCCGCCGCCGCTAGCCGTATGGCCGTAGGTGAGGCACTGACCAACATTGCCGCCGCCGATATTGATCTTTCGTTGGTCAAGTTGTCTGCCAACTGGATGGCTGCGTGTGGTGCTGCAGGTGAAGATGCCAAGCTCTTTAGTGCTGTGGAAGCTGCAAGCGGTATTTGCCAGAAGCTTGGTATTTCGATTCCCGTGGGCAAGGACTCCTGCTCAATGCGCACCGCATGGAAAGATGGGCAGGAATCCAAGTGTGTGACGAGCCCCGTTTCGCTTATTGTGTCGGCAGCCGCTCCTGTGGGCAACGTGCGTTTGACGCTCACGCCTGAACTTCGTAAGGATACCAAGAGCGTGCTTCTTGCCGCCGATTTGGGTTTTGGTAAGAATCGCATGGGTGCTTCGATTCTTGCTCAGTGCGTGCAGAGTTTCGGTGACACGGCTCCCGATGTGGATTGTCCCGAAACACTGGCAAAGTTTGTGCGCATGATCCGTAAGCTCACGCTTGCCGGTTGCGTCCTGTCCTATCATGACCGCAGCGACGGCGGTTTTGCAACGACGGCAGCGGAAATGATGTTTGCTTCGCATTGCGGCGTGACGCTTCATGCTGATAAGTTGGGGACGAACGCTCTCGAAGGACTTTTTGCCGAAGAGCTTGGCGCTCTGATTCAGGTTCCTGCCGATCGAATCGACGAAGTGATGGCCGAAGTCCGGGCTGAAGGTCTTGAGGCGGTCTTTAAGACCGTCGGCGAACTGAACGATGAAGATGCACTCGTGGTGTATGAAAACGGTCAGGAAATTCTTCGCGAAGCCCGCACGGATCTCACGCGCGCCTGGTGCGAAGTCTCAAACGCCATCGCCCGCAATCGTGACAATCCTATATGCGCCGACAGCGAAACCGACTGGATGTGCGACAAGGATGTCAAGGGCTTGTTTGTGAAGACCTCTTTTGATAACAACGAACGCATCGCGGCTCCTTACATTGCAACGGGCGTGCGTCCCAAGCTTGCCGTGTTGCGTGAGCAGGGCGTCAATTCGCAGACCGAGATGGCGGCAGCCTTCACTCGTGCTGGTTTTGAAGCCTATGACGTGCACATGACCGATCTTCTGACCGGCCGCATCACGCTCGAAGACTTTGTTGGGCTTGCCGTTTGCGGCGGCTTCTCCTATGGTGACGTGCTGGGAGCTGGCGGTGGCTGGGCCAAGACTATTCTTCACAACGCCATGCTTTCGGATATGTTCTCGGCCTTCTTCAATCGTACGGATACCTTTGCTTTGGGTATTTGCAACGGTTGCCAGATGATGAGCCGCTTAAAGAGCCTCATTCCCGGCGCAGAAGCCTGGCCGCAGTTTGTTCGTAACCGTTCCGAACAGTTTGAAGCGCGTTGTGTAGAGCTTCGTATTGAAGACAGTCCCTCGATTCTTTTCCGCGGCATGGCCGGTAGCTGTATGCCGATCGTGAATTCGCATGGTGAAGGCCGTGTGCAGTGGGATCGTCCGGAAGACGCCCAGGCAGCTCTTATTGCGGCGCGTTATGTTGACGGCAACGGGCAACCAACCGAACGGTATCCGTTGAACCCCAACGGATCGGTTGGCGGTGTGACGTCCGTGACTACGACCGACGGTCGATTCACGATTATGATGCCTCATCCGGAACGCAGCCATCGCACGGTGCAGCTTTCCTGGCATCCGCGAGAAATGGGGGCCTTCTCGCCGTGGATGCGTATGTTTGAAAACGCTCGCGTTTGGGTGGGTTAAGCCTCTGGTGTAACGCTTGACATACAGGCCTGTTGGAAACTTCGCTTCCTTCGGGCCTTTTTTTGAGGGTTTTGTCCGGATGGATGTTGCCGTACTGCTTTCGTTTGCTGCTGCCAGTCTGGTGCTTGCTGCTGCACCTGGTCCTGACATTCTCTACGTATTGGCTCAGTCTGCGCAATCGGGTGCACGCGCGGGTTTGACGGTGGTCATAGGCCTTATGGTCGGTTGCTTGATTCAGACAGCAGCTGCGGCAGCGGGGCTGGCTGCTGTGGTTGCGGCCAGCCCATGGCTCTTCTGGACCATTCGTTTGGCTGGAGCGGCATACCTTTTGTATCTTGCGTGGGGAGCCTGGCATGCTCCGACTTCAGCGCAGACGGCGCGTGCTACAGTGATTGATCGCTCCGCTTTATTGCGTCGGGGGATCATTATGAATGTAACGAATCCCAAGGTGCAGATTTTCTTTTTGGCTTTCTTTCCGCAGTTTGCAACCAGAGGAGCGACCGGCTGGCAGATGGCCATGGAAATGGGGCTTCTTGGGGTGATTTTTACTGTTTGCGCATTTGTGGTCATGGCTGGTTGCGCTCTTTTTGCTGGGGTGTTGTCGGACACGATCCGTTCGCCTCGGGTGCAGATTGTTCTTAACAAGGCCTCTGCGTTCATATTCATCGGTTTGGCCTTGGCCGCAGTCGTTTCTTAGTAAAAATTTTTCGGGTTATGAAACTCGAAATTTCTTCCAACTAAGATGTCCTGCCTATGCAAGGCAGCCGCCGAATCGGTACCATTCGCCCATGCTCGAGCGCTCCTCGGGAGAGCCTCTTTTATCAGCAATAAAGAAGAAAGAAAAAATGCTGTTCTCAAATACCGCCGCAGATGATACGAATCGTGTCCGCATCAAATTGTGCGGACTGACGTTGGAAGACGATGTATTGACCGCCGTTCAATCGGGTGCTGATGCTGTGGGTTTCGTGTGTTATCCGGCAAGCCCCCGGTATGTCACGCCGTCCCGGCTCATGTGTCTTTTGAGCATGGTGCCGTCTTCGGTGACCAAGGTTCTCGTGTTTGTCAATCCGACAAGCGAAGAGGTGCGGGAGCACCTGGCGATGTTCCCGGACTGCGTGTTGCAATTTCACGGAAACGAATCGCGCGCCTTCTGTGATCAGTTTCATGTGCCCTATGTTAAGGCGGTGTCGGTTAAGCAACCTGAAGATCTGCTCAGGGCGCAGGACGAATATCCTATGGCCGTAGCGTTGTTGGCCGATGCTGCAACGCCTGAATTCGGCGGCTGCGGGAAGTCTTTTGATTGGGAAGGGGTCGGTAAGATTCGCGATCAGATCCGTAAACCTCTCATTGTGGCCGGAGGTTTGAAGGAGCAAAACGTAAGCCAGGCTATCCGCGTTATGCGTCCTTGGGCGGTGGATGCCGCCAGCGGGGTTGAAACGGCCCGCGGTATCAAGGATCACGACAAGATTCAAAAGTTTATCGAAGCCATACGACGCGGCGGCGAATGCGAAGATTCGCTTCTGCAAGCATAAGAAAGCAAAAAAACTGCGCCATCATCAGAGCCCGTCGAATTCTGCGGGCTTTTGTGTTTTTATGCCTAGCGCGGCAAGTCTGCGTCCTGAGCGAAGTACGTTTTTGTCCTTTGTAAAGAGAAAGTCTGCTCGACTTTCAAACGCAAGGTTCAGAAATTTCTCGTCGTCGGCGTCTCGACAGCGCACGACGCCTTCAATAGAAGTGCGTGTAACGAGGGTGAGAGATAAAACGTTTGTGAGTATCCTGTCCTGCTCTTCTTCAGAAAGCGCGAAATGAGGTCGGGTCAGTACGACGGCAAATTCCTTCAGACAGCTTGGGGTTGACACCGGACGCAGTCGGTTTTCGAAAATGGCCGATTTGAGTGCCTGCGCATCCTTGTCGTTCCAGTACCAAATGTCGAAAAGAACGTTTGTGTCAAGAACGACCAACGGTGTTTCGCGCGGGTGTGTGGCAAGCTCAGAGGCCTCAATCGCAGGCAGGTTGTCGAGTCGAGTGAGGATGAGGGATAAGCGCGGTGTCGCATCATGTTGTAGAGGCGAGTTTTCGGTCATAGTTCTGCAGGAAAAAACAAAACACCGCCCGGAAGTCTACCGAAGCGGTGTTTGAACGGTTGTGCACGGCAGATCTTCTCTTGGAGAGACCTGCCATTTCGCGAGGTGTCAGAGAAGGCCCTGAACAGCCTGAGCTTCAGCGATAAGCTCGCCCACGGTCTTGTCGAGTTTTTCCTGACTGAAAGCGTCGAAATCAAGTCCTTGAACGATTTCGTAGTTGCCCTGACCGTCACAGATGCAGGGCATGCCGCAGACGATTCCCTCCGGAATGCCGTAGCTGCCGTCGGATGGAACGCCCATCGTGACCCAGTCGCCGTTGCTGCCGAGGAACCAATCACGCATGTGATCAATGGCGGCCGAAGCGGCCGAAGCGGCAGAGCTGGCACCGCGAGCTTCGATGATGGCTGCTCCGCGCTTGCCGACGGTTGGGATGAAAGTATCACGGTACCAGGTCGGATCCACGCAGTCAGCGGCGGCTTTGCCGTCAATCGTGCAGTAACGGATGTCCGGGTACATCGAGGGAGCGTGGTTGCCCCAAACAGCCATCTTATGCATGGTCGTTACGGGCTTGCCGGTGATGCCAGAGAGCTGGGAGAGAGCACGGTTGTGATCCAGTCGGAGCATAGCCGAAAAGCACTTGGGCGAGAGCGACGGAGCCGATTTCATAGCGATGTAGGCATTGGTGTTGCAGGGGTTGCCCACAACGAGCACCTTGACGTTGCGGCTGGCAACAGCGTCAAGTGCTTTGCCCTGTTCGGTGAAGATGGCACCGTTGGCAGAGAGCAATTCGGAGCGTTCCATGCCTTTGGTGCGCGGACGGGCCCCCACAAGAATGGCGGCATCGGCATCCTTGAAAGCGATCATCGGGTCGGCCGTGGAAGTCATGTCTGCCAGAAGCGGGAAGGCGCAATCGGCCAATTCCATCATCACGCCCTTGAGTCGAGCAGCGCTTTCCGGCGTATTGCGTTCGAGCAGCTGCAAAATGACAGGCTGATCGGGGCCGAGCATGTCACCAGCGGCAATGCGGAAAAGCAGAGCATAGCCAATATTGCCAGCAGGACCGGTCACGGCAACGCGAACAGGTTTTTTCATGGAATTCATCTCCTTGATGCAAATTAGTCTTCGTTCAATCGCACACATCGTGCTAGGACGACAGTGTGCAAGCCGATCAAACCTTGGACGGGTCGAGGAGGTCGTCGGCGGGCGGATCGGGCACTTTGACTGCAATCCTAATGCTAATGACAGCCTCTTGTGCGTGAAAAACAAGCTTTCCGGGATCGTCAATTCGCATGAGGAAAAGAGTTTTGCCGGCAAGTTGCGATATGTAACTGACTGAATTAAAAGAAAAATTATTCAAAAGAACACAGGAGGGAAAAGAGGGACTTAACGGTTCGAAACGATTTGATCTGCATCAAATAAAAGTTAAAAGACAATAAAGATAATAGTGTTCATAGCGATCCGCTTATGAATAAGGCCGACGAAAACAAAAAAGCCGACTTTGCGAAACAAAGCCGACTTTCGAACTTGCAGAACCAATGCGATGCGTCAAAGGCTTTTCGAGACACCCTGCAAGTGGAACTTGGCGACGATTGTCGCGGCAATTTCTTCAATGGATTTGGTGGTCGAATTGAGCCACTCAATACCGTTGCGAGTCATCAGCGCTTCGGCGTTGCGGATTTCTTCGCGGCAGTTCTCAATGCTGGCGTAGCGAGAGCCCGGGCGGCGTTCGTTTCGGATTTCCGACAATCGTTCCGGTTTGATGGAAAGACCAAATAGCTTGTGGCGCAACGGCAGAAGGATGTCGGGCAGACAGCCGCGGTCGAAATCTTCCGGGATAAGCGGATAGTTGGCGACTTTGATGCCGAATTGCATGGCAAGGAAAAGTGACGTCGGCGTTTTTCCGGAGCGGGAGACGCCCACGAGAATGACTTCGGCCTGATCCAACCCGCGGTTTGTTTGACCGTCATCGTGTGAAAGGGTGTAGTCAATGGCGGCAATTCGCTTGTTGTAGCGCTCTTCGTCGCGAATCTTATGTGTGGCACCAATCGTGTGTTCACTCTTCATGCACAACTCGTGTTCGAGTGGTCCGACGAAGGAACGGAAGAGTTCGATTTGAAAACCCTCATTGCTGCTGATGAAAGCTCGGGAAATGACCGGATCAACAAAAGTGGAGAACACCAACGGACGCACCCCGGTGCGATGTTGAACGGCGTTGATGCGTTCAGCCGTCTGCTTGGCCTTTTCAACCGTATCGATAAAAGGAATACGCTCTCGATCGTAACTGAGGTTGGGAAACTGCGTGAGGACGGAATGAGCCAACGTTTCGGCTGTAATAGCTGTACCGTCGCTTACGATAAAAACAGGACGCCAGTTTGCTTTGGCGGGGGTTTCGGTCGTTTGTTCTTCCTGCATGGGATGTGCTCAATGACATAGGTCGGTGAACGCGTTGTCCGTCAACGCGTCATGCAGAGACAAAGTGTAACAAAACAAGGCCCGATCCAGAAAAGATTCTCAGAGAAGACTGAAAGGAATAACTTGTTGTCCGATCTTCGGAAACGTCACTCAGCTGTTCATAAAAATCCGCGAGGAAACCCGCGGCTTAATGACATGGACCACCCTTAATAC
>ERZ779895.1433-NODE-1433-length-25612-cov-6.039480_pt1 | contig 25612 bp, 23 predicted proteins | sample MGYA00511093_ERZ779895 | MGnify/ENA primary metagenome ERZ779895 (study PRJEB29588, sample SAMEA2142970) | human gut metagenome | biome: human gut; feature: human-associated habitat; material: faeces | place: Denmark | collected 2008/2010 ... | reverse complement strand
CAGACCGGCTGCCGAGGGCGTGAAGGCCGTGCTGCCGGGCAGGGTGCGCCGCTGTGGCGCTTCGGCGCCGCATTCGCCGTCCGGGTCGATAGGCTGCAGGGGCAGCTCGGTGGAATAAACAACCTTGAGCTTTTTTACTCCACGTTTTTTCATAGCTTGGCGCATGACGCGGGCCAGCGGGTCTACTGACGTTTTATAAATATCGGCTACCTGAAACAGAGCGGGATTCATTTTATTGCCTGCGCCCATGCTGCTGATAACGGGCACTCCGGCCGCTTTGGCCGCCATGACAATGGCTATTTTGGCGGCGACGGTGTCTACAGCGTCCACCACATAATCGTATTGGGAAAAATCAAACTGCTCCTGGTTTTCGGGCAGGAAAAAGCATTGACAGGGGTGGACCGCAATGTGAGGATTGATGCTGCGCAGGCGTTCGGCCATAGCCGTTACCTTGGGCTGGCCGATGGTGGCATGCGTAGCGATAATCTGACGGTTCAGATTGGTCAGCGCTACCGTATCGTTATCTACTAAGGTTAAGTGCCCAACGCCGCTGCGGGCCAGCGCTTCGACTGCGTAGCCGCCGACGCCGCCGACGCCGAAAACGGCTACATGGGCTGAGTGCAGCCTTTGCAGGGCTTGGCTGCCGATCAGCAGCTCTGTACGTGAAAATTGGTTAAGCATAATCTCTCCTTACTTTCTGCTTCAGTTGGCTAAATAAATATCTGCCGCTGTTCCGGCCGGCACATCAGCCGGTTTATTATCCGATATTACGGTTACGGTGCTGCCGTTAATTTCACTGATGCTGCCGCCAAAGGAGGCGTTGGCAGTTTTCAGAGTAACTCTTTGGCCGACGGTTAAATTTTTAGCTTCGGCGGCGCTGACGCTAAAGCTGATTTGACAGCTTTCAACAGCCGTTAGCTCTACAATAATTTCGCCTTGGCGAACAGCGTCGTTATTTGCGGCTTTGAGCTGAGTGACGACGCCCGTACAGGGGCTGATAGCTTCGTTGGCCTGCTGCTTTGCCGTGGCCTGAGCCTGCTGCTGTTTGAGCTGCTCCAGCAGCTTTTGCTGCGCGGCTATGGCTTGGGGCGAAGCAGGCTGGCTGATTACTGCTGCGCGGCTGGCAGCCTGAAAGCTGGCGCTGGCCTGCTGCAGCTCGGCTTGGGCGGCCTGCGCCTGCTGCCGCGATACGGCTCCCTGCGCCAGCAAATTATTCATTTTAGCGGCCTTTTGCTGTGCTTCGGCCAGATTAGCCTGCGCTGAGGCCAGATTGCCGGGCGGAGCAGCGTTGGCTGCGCTTTGCTGCAAACGGCTTAATTCGGCGGCTGCCTTGGCGGTTTGGGCCGTGAGTTCTTTTACTTGCGCGTCTAGCTGCGGGTCGCTGATGGCGAACAGGGGCTGGCCTTTGCTGATGCGTTCTCCCTTTTCGGTAATCAGGCCGATAATCTGGCCGGAGGCAGGAGTCTTGACCTCGTAGGAGGGTATGGACAGCGGGCCGCCGCCGATTTTTTTATGCTGCTGGCTGCCGCAGCCGCTTGCCAGAAGCGCGGCCAGCAGGAGCAGCGTTAGCAAAATTTTGTAATAGCGCATGGGGATTTATCTTCGCTTTCGTATAATATTTCTACATTATCCATTATATCCTAAAAAATTATCTTGTGTGTGAAATTTTGCTGTACGTCTAAAAGCGCTTCGTACATTTTACATTCTTGCGGTCTTTGCTGAAATCTTTGTATAAAAAGTAACAAAAAGTTTTCAGTTGGGCATTACAAATTGGCGAAAATCGGGTATAATATAATTAAAAGTGTACTATACTTAACATTATATACAGGCGCTGCGACGCTGTGCTTTTAATAGTCGCGGCGTCCTGTGCGATCTAATTACTGGCGCCGTATAGGTCGTGAAAAATTTTATTCAAGCGAGGTAAATATGTTTTTCGATTCTTATGATACACCAGTATTCAGACCTCCCAGCGAGGCAAGCAGTTTTATTTTGCGCGTTACTAGGGGCTGCGCCCACAATAAATGCACCTATTGCAATATGTACCGCGGCGTGCCCTTTCAGATATTAAAGGATGAGGAAATATCACGGCAGATAGCCTTGGCCGCCTATTATGGCAAGGACAAGGTGCGCCGCGTCTTTTTGGCGGACGGCGACGCTTTGGTGCTGCCTACGGCTAAGCTGCTGAAAATTTTGCAGGCGCTGCGGGAGCAGTTCCCTAAATTGCAGCGGGTGGCCAGCTATGCTGCGCCTAAGGATATTCTGCGCAAGAGCGAGGAGGAGCTGCGCCAGCTCAAGGAAGCGGGTCTGCAGCTTTTGTACTACGGCATGGAAACCGGCGACGACGTAACGCTGAAAGCCGTGAACAAGGGCGTCAATGCTGAGGAAGCCATAGAGGCGGGACGGCGCGTTACTGCCAGCGGCATGAAGCTGTCGCTGATGGTGATATTGGGGCTGGCAGGCGTGGAGGGCAGCGCCCGTCACGCTTTGGCAACGGCTAAAGCTATCAACATTATCCAGCCCACGCATTTAAGCGCTTTGTGCCTGATGCTGTACCGCGGCAGCGAGCTGCTGGAGCAGTTCGAGGCGGGACAGTTCAATCCCTTGTCTCCGGCAGGCTTGATGCAGGAGCTGCATCTGATGCTGGAGCATATCGAGCTGCCTGCGGATAAGCACTGCCTGTTCCGCAGTAACCACGTTTCCAATTACGTGCAGCTGGCAGGGACGCTGCCCAGGGATAAGCAACGTCTGCTGCGGCAGGTAGAGGTAAGCGTGGAGCATTTAAGCAAGCTGAAAAGCTGGGACGTTTATAATAATACGGAATATTAACTAAGCTGAAACAGGTGATGAGGATGGGCAAAAGGCTGACTGCCCTGCTGACGCTGCTGGCGCTGCTTTGCTGGCTGCCATTGTCGGCGGAGGCCAAAAAGAAAACTGCAAAGCAGGCCCCTGCCGCTAAGGCCAGCGCGCAGCAAAGCGATTGGCGCGTGAAGGTGGCGCAGCAAAAGCTGCAGGCTCTGGGGCTGTCTAAGGAAAAGCCTTCGGGCCGCATGACCGACGCTACCCAGGCGGCGCTGAAAAAATTTCAGCAGCAGCACAAGCTGAAGGCCAGCGGCGCTTTGGACGATAAAACCTATCGCAAGCTGACCTAGGAGGCCTTTGCCAAGGAAGGGATAACTAATGTCAAGGGCTCGGAGATAGTCAAGCAGGCCGCTAAATATAAGGGAGTGCCTTATAAATTCGGCGGCGTGACGGCCAAGGGTTTCGATTGTTCCGGCTATGTGCAGTATGTATTTAAAAATTGCCGCGCTACGCTGCCGCGGGCGGCGGACGAGCAGGTCTTGCAGGGCGTTTTTGTAACGCAGAAGCAGTTGCGGCCGGGAGATTTGGTGTTCTTCACAACCTACGCGGCGGGGGCGTCCCATGTGGGCATTTACGCCGGGAAGAACCAGTTCTGGAGCGCTACCTCGTCCAAGGGAGTTATGCTGTGCTCCTTGCAGGATAACTATTGGAAAACACGTTATTACGGGGCCCGCCGGGTTTTGGTAAGCAACGGCGAAGTATAAGGATAAAAATTGACTGCTGTAAGCAGATGGGGGAGGATTTTTTATGATTCGCGAAAGACGTAATAAGGAAAAGCTCGCTTCATACTATAAGAAGTTTATGGATGAGGGGATTGTCGATCCCAACGTGCATCCCTGGGTTGCAGAAAGCTGGCAGCGCTGCCGCGCTATGCGTTTGCCTCACGAGACGATGCCTAAGATCAACAAGCTGAGCCGCGAGGAAATTGCCGAGCATCAAAAGACACACGAGTTTATTGTGAAATATGTGGACGGCTTGTACGAGCAGAGCAAGCAGCATTTCAATATCCATAATCTGAGTATGCTGCTGATCGACGAAAACGGCTACGTTATTAAAAATTACGCTATGCCCTTCTTCCAGCGCATTATCGAAGATATTCAGGGAATGCGCGTTTTGGAGGAGGATGTGGGCACTTCCAGCATCAGCGTGGCCCGCGAGCATAATGTGCCTTTTCTGATGTTCGGGCCGGAAATGTGGATTAAGGACAGCCATTCCGGGGACGCCTGCAGCGCGCCCATTTGCGTCAACGGCAAAATACGCTACATCATTTCCTTCTTTTCGCTGGATCAGAACGACCTGCCCTACGATTTGCTTTTGAGCCTGCTGCTGACCATGAAATATTCCATCGAGCAGCATTTGGCGATGCTGGAATCCTGGACCATCAACCAGATTATGATGGAGCAGCTGCCGGTAACTGTGTATTGGCTGGGTAAGGATGGCAACGTTAAGTACTGCAATAAAAACGGCCAGAAGCGCTTGGACGGACATGAGCATCTGGAAGACGTTTTCCTGAATTACGAGCATATCCCCATAAAAAAGGCGCTGAAGGGCGTGGCTACCCAACGCCGTGAAATTACCTGGATTACGCAGGACAGAACTTACGAGGATATTACCACGGTTATGCCTATCAAGGTGGGCAGCGAGGTGGAAAGCGCGCTGGTGCTGTCTATGTCCATCGAGGATTTGAAAACCACTATCGCTCACGCTACGGGCTACAGCAGCCGCTACAGTTTGTACAGCATGGTGGGCGAGACCGCGGAATTTTTGGCCTTGCAGCATAAGGCCAGCCGTGTGGCCCGCACCGACCACAATATTTTATTGCAGGGCGAGCCGGGCACGGGCAAGCAGCGTCTGGCTCACGGCATTCATCAGGCCAGCCCCCGCGCCGCTGCGCCGCTGATTGCTGTGAAATGCCATAACGCGCCGCTGGACGAGCTGGAAGTGGAATTTTTCGGCAGCAGCGACGGCGACCAGCAGTCGGCAGGCAAGCTGGAGTTGGCTATGGGCGGTACGCTGTTCTTAGACGAGGTAGAAAAGCTGCCCCTGGAAATGGGCGATAAGCTGGCGGAGGCGCTGACCCACGGCCTGCCGCCGAAGAAAAAGGGGGAGAAGCCCCGCGTCTTTGACGTGCGTGTGATTGCCGCCTGCGATTCCAACCTCAAGCGTTTGGCCGATAAGGGCTTGTTCTCCCGCAGACTGTACGCGCTGGTGCTGGATACTACTATGCGTGTGCCGCCGCTGCGCGAACGCGGCAAGGACATTGAGGTTATCGCCGGTCATATTCTTGTGGAAATGTCGGCGCAGCATAATCTGCCGCAGAAGCGCCTGTCGCCGGAGGCGGTTTCCCTGCTGCTGAGCTGCAGCTGGCCCGGCAATATCAAGCAGCTGCAGGGCGTTATCGAGCAGGCCTTCTTCCATACTCCCGGCAGCATTATCGAAGCGGAAAACATTAAGTTGCCCGGCGATAAGACCATGGAGCGCTCCTGGAAGTACGATAAGGAAGCTTTTATCGCCGCCTGGAAGTCTGCCGGAGGCAATATCAGCAAGCTGGCTAATATGCTGGACGTCAGCCGCGTCACACTGTACCGCTATCTGAAAAAATACGGCTTAGGACCGAAAACAAAATAAAGCTTATAATAAACAGCCGCAGGGATTTTTGCCCTGCGGCTTTTGTCTGCTTCTCGGCGCTTTATAACGTCTGTAAAAAATATTAAAAAACAGGGGGATAACCGTTTTTGAAGCGTCTGGCAAATTTTTTTGACTAATATGCTGAAAAGTATTATAATATTAGCGTTGTTACGTATATTGAGTTTGCAGTGCGCCCTGGAGCGGACTTAAAATATAAGAATTATTATGTAAGGAGTGCCGAGATGCTGAAGCAGCTGGAAGAACAGATTAAATTGATTATTTGCGCGTTTATCGATAAGCTGAAACAGAGCGGGCAGATTGCCGCCGTAAAAACAGAATACTTGTGGCAGATTATTTTGGCTAAGCTGAATATTTTCCTGGCTTTAGGCAAAGAGCGGAGCTGTGCGCTGCGGCGTAAGGCACGGCTGTGCGCTGAGGAAGCGGGAACAGCTATGCGTGCTAAAGCGCAGGACGCGGCAGCTAAGGCTGAAAATTATGCTCAGGAAAAGGCAGTAATAGCCAAGGCCTATCTTGACGAGGCTGCGGCTGTGGCCAAGAGTTACGCGCAAAGAGCGGCGGGCGCTGTGCAGGGTTATGCTCTGGGCGTAGCGGAGCGCGTTCAAGATAAATACAGAATGTGGAAAAGAATGTGGCGCTGCAACCAGCACTTTACCTTTTGGCTGATTCCGGCAGACGGCCAGCATATCGCTAAAACTCACGTTAAAAAAAGCCATTTGAAATATGCTGTGACCGGCATAGCCGCTTTTTTGGTAACAATTTCCGTTACTATCGGCGTGTTGGCGCATTTTGCTATTCAAAACGAAGCGCAGAAGCAGGAGCTGGCAGAATATAAGGCTACTAAGCAGGCTCAGGAAAAGACTATTCAGGAGCTGCAGAAGATGGCGGAAAATAATCAAAAGCAGCTGGCATATTTGTCCAAGCTGGAGAATAAAGTGCGCCAGGAAATGGAAAAGAACGGCGCGCAGCTACCGCCTAAGAGCGACATTTCCGCTTATGCCGGCAAGGGCGGCCCTACGCTGGGCGATAGCAGCCCTATGGGATATATGCTGGAGCAGGAAAAGAATATTCATAACGAAGCTAACGCCAAAAAGGCAGATTTAGAAAACCTGATTAACGCTTTGGAAAATGAAAATTATCGCCGGGAGATGACTCCCAGCGTATGGCCTACCAGTGGCGGGTATATTTCCTCGGCTTTCGGCGGTCGCGCTAATCCCTTTGACGGTTATAGCAGGGATTGGCATCCCGGTATCGATATTGCTATCGATTACGGCGCGCCGGTTTACGCCAGCGCCGCCGGTTATGTGCAGCAGGCAGGCTGGTACGGCGGTTATGGCCGTTATGTGCGCTTGAGCCATGATTTTGGTTATGTGACTGCCTATGGGCATATGAGCAGCATCGAGGTCAGCGCGGGGCAGTATGTCAAGAAGGGCGAAATTATCGGCTATGTGGGCAGCAGCGGCTACAGCACAGGCCCGCACCTGCATTTTGAGGTAATTCGCTACGGCGAGCAAATTAATCCGTCACGGTTGATGTGATTTTATAATTTTAGAAGGAGCAGATAAGCTGTCAGAGCTTTATCCACAGGGGTAGAGTTTCGACAGCTTTTTGTTCAGGCGCGTTAGCAAAGTTTACGGACTTAGCGTTTTGTTATTGGCGCGCTTGGTACCCGAAAGTGAAACAGGGGCAAGCTAGAGAAAGTAAAAATTTTTGCGTAGTAAAAGCTTGCCGGGGGGGGGACAGGTGTGCTATAATATTTTTGAGATTAAAATAAAGCATAGGTCTATCAAGAGATGTTTATGCAAAAGCTAAGCATATATGCAGCTGTAGCGATAAATGTGCTCTACCGGTATACGAAAGGAAGTTTTATAATGTCGGAAAGAACAAGATTGATTGGCAACAGAATCAGGAGACTGCGTGTACAGCGCTGCCTGTCGCAGATGGAAGCTGCGAAGAATCTGGGGATTAGCCAGGCACATTTAAGTAATATTGAAAGCGGCAGGAATAATATCACTTTGGAAAATTTACTCAAGCTGCACGATGTACTGCAAGTACCGATGGCGGAATTTTTTGTGGATATTGACGCGCAGGATAAGCAAAACAGCGCTAAAGAGGGCGTTGATTTGAAATCCTTCAGCGTGGAAGATTTCTTACAGGCATTAATGAGCTTGAAGCAGAAATAAAACGATGAAAGAAACTTTTAACATGCCGTCAGCTGTTTTAGCTAATTTTGTGAACGCTTATTATTTGCACGGGAACTGCTTATATAGTATAATTAATATAGAAAAAAGTTAAAATTATGCTATAGAGGAGGGCCCTTGATGATTATTAAAGCATCTGCCACTATCAGGCAGAATTATAATGAAATATCCGATTTATGTAAAAAAACTAAGGAGCCTATTTATCTTACGAAAAATGGCGAAGGCGATTTAGTTGTGATGGATATTCAGGCATATTGTCAGCGAGAAAAAATGCTGCGCTTGCGGGAAGAGCTTTTAAGCGTAGAAGAAGAGCGTTTAAGCGGTAAAGCCGGATATTCTGTCGATGAACTGGAACAATACTTAGCTTCTGTAGTTGAGGGCGTTGGGCATGACAGAAAATAATCGATATGAAATTATTGTTTCTGAAAAAGCCATGCAGGGTTTAGGCAGAATAATCAGCTATATTGCCTTTAAAAGCGTCAGCGCTGCCGGTAGGGTAAAAGTAGAAATTATTAAAGGTATACAAAGTTTGGATGTTTTTCCTGAACGATATCCGTTTTTATCAGGAGATTTTATTCCTTATAATAAATACCGTAAGCTGGTTATTATGCAGAGGTATTTGATTATTTATCAAATACAGGAACGGAAAGTATTTGTAGACTTTGTTGTGGACTGTCGGCAGGATTATCAGTGGCTGCTTCATTGATATGAAAACTATAATACAGAATAAATTAAAGCCCCGAACTTGGTGTTCGGGGCTTTGGTCTGCTTAAGAAGCTTTATTCGTTGACCTTGTACCAGAAGGGACGCAGGAAGTGCAGGTAGCAGACTTCGTCCACCTCGGGGCCGGGATCGCGGCGGCCGATTTGCACACGGACCTCTTGGTCGCCTATCTTGATGAGATAGTCGACGATTTCGCCCAGGAAGGCCTTGCGCATTACCAGACCGCGTACGCCGTTGGGGTCGCTTTCGTTGGTAAAGCGGATTTCCGTGGGACGGCTGGCAAGGTTAAAGGTCGCTTCGCCCTTCATGCGGTCGGGCACGATAAGGCCGGAGGGCAGCGCATGAGCAGAGCCCTGAATAAAGGCTTTGCCGTCCTGCCAGTGTACGTCGGTAAAGCTGGATACGCCGATAAAGCTGAAAACAAATTTATTAGTCGGGTTGTTGTAGACGTTCAGCGGCGTATCGATTTGCTGCATTACGCCCAGCTTCATAACCAAAATACGGTCGGACAGAGCCATAGCCTCGGATTGGTCATGGGTTACGTAAATAATGGAGAAGCCGTATTTGCGCTGCAAATCCTTGATTTCAAAGCGCATTTCCTCGCGCAGATGCGGGTCAAGGGAGGACAGGGGCTCGTCCAGCAGCATTACGTCCGGATTGATAGCCAGCGCACGGGCCAGAGCCACGCGCTGCTTGCCGCCGCCGGAAAGGTCTGCGGGGCTGTCGTTAGCCGCTTTCAGCAGATTGGTCGCGGTCAGCGCGTCCTTAGTGCGCTGCTCAATTTCTGCGTTGGGCAGCTTACGCAGGCGCAAAGGGAAGGCTACATTTTCATAAACGCTCATATGCGGCCATACGGCGAAGGCCTGGAATACCATGCCGAAGTTGCGGTTTTCAGGCGGCGTATAGTGACGTTTTTTAGGGGAGGAAAGCAGGCGGTCGCCTACCCATACCTCGCCGTCGGATAAATCCTCAAAGCCTGCTACCATGCGCAGCGTAGTGGTTTTGCCGCAGCCGGAGGGGCCCAGCATGGAAAAGCATTCACCCTTACCGATTTCGATATTCAGGTTATCGACAGCGGTAACGTCACCGAATTTTTTCGTAACATTGATTAAACGGATATATGACATGACGATTACTCACTCGCTTTCTTGGTAAGATGATTGATGAGAATTTGACCCAAAACAATGAGGATCAAGGCAATACCTGCAAGTGCGGTGGACATTACTGTCTCGCCGTCTTCGTTCAGGGTGTAGATGGCTACGCCGATAGTTCTGGTAGTAGGAGCGTACAGCATGATGGATACGGTCAGCTCGCGCAGAGCCGGCAGGAAGATCAGGAAGAAGGCGCTGATCATGCCGGGACGTACCAACGGAATAACGATATCCTTCAGGGACTGCCACATGCTGGCGCCGCAGGAACGGGAGGCTTCCATCAGGGAGTCGTGTACCTGCTCCAAAGCAGCGGAGTTAGCCTTTAAGGAGAAGGCCATGTAGCGGGCAATGTAGGATACCAGAATAATCCAAACGGTGTTGTACAAATTGATGCCGAATTGACCGCTCCAGGCCAGAATTACGCCCAGCGCGATAACGGAACCCGGTACGGAGAACGGCAGCATGCCTAAAAATTCCAGGATGCCTTTGCCGCGTACCTTCATCTTGACGATTACGTAGGAAATCATAACGCCGGCGAACATGGTGATGAAAGCGGCTGCCAGACCCAAGGTAACGCTGTTGAAGATAGCGTCGCGGGTAACGTCGTATTCAAAGAGAATGTATTTGTAGTTGTCCAAAGACAGGTTTTCCCAGGTCAAGGGCAGACCGTAGGTTTCTACGCCGCCGACCATAAAGATGATGACCGTAGGCAGCAGAATGGTAAAGCCGATGTACGCCAGGCAGAAGAACAGCAGCGGGTAACGCAGGCCGCGCAGCTTGAGCTCCATGGGACGGAAGCTTTTGCCGCCGATGATCTGATAATGACCCTTGCTGAGAATTTTTTGCTGTGCCCAGATGATGGCGGCAGCGGATACGATAAGTACGGTTGCCAGTACGGTACCGGTACGGATGGATTCAAAGCTGCCTGCGCTCTGGTGAATCTTTTCGTAAATCAGCGTCGGGATATTATAAATACCCTGCTCGATACCCAATACGGCTACAGTGCCGAAATGGGCCATGGAGTACAGCATAATCAGCAGCGCGCCGGACATAATGGACGGCATAACCAAAGGAATGGTAATCTTGCGGGTGATAGTGAACAGGCCAGCGCCGGAAATACGTGCAGATTCTTCCAAGGTGGGGTCCATACGCTCCAAAGCGCCGCATACCTGAATGAATACGAAGGGGAACAGGTACATGACCTCTACGCAGCTGATGCCGTGATAGGTATAAATATCAAAAAGCGGTTCGGCGGTGTTGAAGGTAGCCATAAACCATTTATTGATATAACCTGAATGTGGCGACAGCAGCATTTTCCAGGCTAATGCTCCGATGAAGGACGGCAGCATAAAGGGCACCAGGAAAAGGCTCTTCATAAAGGTTTTATAAGGCAGGTCGGTACGCGTTACCAGCCAGGCAAAGAAGGTGCCGACAATGGTACTGCCGATGGTGGTCATGCTGGCGATAATCAAGGAGTTGATCAGCGCCTGGAAGGTTTCGGGTTCGGTCAGAACATTGTAGAAGTCCAGACTGTTGAATTTGCCGTCGATGAAGAAGGCGTTGAATAAAATCAAGAGTACGGGCCAGGCTACGAAGATGACCAGTACGGCGATGGAAATGAACAGAATCAGCTGGGCAATACCAAAGCCGCTGTCCTTTTTGATGGTATTTTTAGCCATTATTCTTCCACCTCCTTGAGCTGTTCGGCGTCGAACCAATGCAGTGCCTTAAAGGTAATGTAGCATTCGTCGCCTTCTTTAAACATTAAATTATTGTTGATAGCGGTATGTGTTTCCAGCTCTGTGCGCAGAGTTTCGCCGTCAATTTCAATCATGTAGTCCATGGTCGCACCCAGGAAGTTAGCGCGGCGGATGATACCCTTCAAGCCGGGGCCTTCGCGGTGAATATCCACGTCGGAGGGGCGGAAGCCTGCTACCCAGCTGGCAGCGCTGCCCTGCGGTTTCTCCCAGGGGATGGGCTGATTACCGCTGCCTACGAGATAATCGCCGCCCTTTTGGGTAACGTGCAGGAAGTTGGCGATGCCCATAAATTTAAAGACGAAGAGGTCGACAGGCTGCTCAAAAATTTCGTAGGGCGTACCAATCTGACGGATATTGCCTTTGGTATCCATAATCGCCATGCGGTCGGAAATTGCCAAAGCTACCTCCTGGTCATGGGTTACGAACATAACGGTGATGCCGAAGCGTTTTTGCAGCGCTTTGATTTCAAAACGCATTTCCTCGCGCAGGTTGGCGTCCAGGTTAGACAGGGGCTCGTCCAGCAGCATTACGGACGGGTCGGCTACAAGAGCGCGGGCCAGGGCTACACGCTGCTGCTGACCGCCGCTCAGCTCGGAGGGAAGACGTTTATCCAAACCCTTCATGCCAACGATATCGATCATTTTCATAACCAGCTCGTTGATTTCGGCTTTAGGACGCTTTTCCATTTTTAAAGGATAAGCGATATTTTCAAAAACAGTCATGTGGGGCCATACGGCATAATCCTGAAAAACAATGCCCAGGCCGCGGCGTTCAGGCGGAATATATTCGCCGGTAGCGTTGTCGCTGACAACGGTGTCGTCGATAGAAATTTTGCCCTCGTCAGGAACTTCGTGGCCTGCGATCATACGGATGAGTACGGTTTTGCCGCAGCCGGAAGGCCCCAGCAGGGTAAAGCACTCGCCCCGTTTGACTTCGAGGTTCAGATTGTTGTGTACCTGGTGTGCGGCGTAGCTTTTGCATACGCCTTCAACCGTAATAATATTTTCCATAAATAAAATAACCTCCCGAAAATTTTGCGCAATGCAGAAGTTTACGGTGCTAATGATAAACTACAAAACGGCAGAACGGGAAAGCCCGTTCTGCCATTGAGTTAAAGCTTAATGAGTAATTTCTGTTAAAGCAATAATACAATAACAGATTATTTTTTAACTTGCATCAGCTCGGTGAATTCTTTAACAATCTTTTCCTTGCTGTCAATAATCTCATGATAATTTACTTTGATGCCCTTTTCCAAAGCAACTTTAGGAGAAGGCAGCTGGAATTTAGGATCGATTTTTACGTCTTCACGAACGGGGATGGTGCCTTGGTTAGCAACCAGCTGTTGAGCTTCCTGACCCAGCAGGTAGTCAACAAATTTTTGCGCTGCTTCCATCTTAGTGGAATCTTTGAAAATAGCAACCGGAGAAGGAACTACCAGCAGTTCGGGCGGATAGCACATTTGGATATGCGCGCCTTTAGCGATCTTAGCGTTGGTAATGTAGTCTACTGCCAAAGATGCAGCCAATTCGCCGGAAGCGGTATCGTCGATAACTTGGCCGGAGCCTTTGCCTACGCGAGCGCCGTTAGCTTTCAAGTCCTTAAAGAAGTCAGGACCGAATTGCTTTTGCAGCAGAGCGATGGACATGTAAGCGGTACCGGAAAGAGCGGGGTTAGCAACTGCGAAGCCGTTCTTGTATTCAGGTTTTTTCAGGTCGGCCCATTGGGTCGGAGCAGTTTTGATTTTGTCGGTGTTAACGATGATGCCTAGGGTGCCCAAGCGAGCAGCGTGGAAGGAGCCGTCATAATCGTCGAAGGGGTTCACGATTTCTTTGAAAACGGGGCTCTTGTAGGTAGCCAGAATGCCTTCCTGCTTCATTTTGTAGAAGTCGGGAACCTCGCTGGTCCAGATAACGTCAGCCAGAATCTTGCCGCTTTGACGTTCTGCGGCGATTTTAGCCATCAGCTTGCCTGCGCCTGCGGATTGATAGTCAACGTCGATGTTGGGGTTCTTCTTTTTGAAGCCTTCAACGATACCTTTAATGAGGGATTCCTTCATAGAGGTATAGATGATAAGCTTTTGGCTGCCTGCAGGAGCAGCCGCTTTCTTTTCGCCGCCACCGCCGCCGCAGCCAGCCATCAGCATGGTTACGAGTACTACGAGCAGCATTGCCCAGATACTTGTCTTTTTTAACATGAATAAAACCTCCTTGAGTGTACCGGCTGTAGGTGGTGCCGGCTGTCTTGCTGTGCCGCAAACAGGGTAGATTTAGCTATCAGCTTGCCTGCGGTTTTCTCTTACTTAAATTTAACATAAATTTTACAAACTTGCAAGACGATACGACTATTTTGTGTAGTTTTTTTAATTAAAGCTGCGAAAAGCAGTGTACTCTGCTTTCCGCAGCTGTCTTATAATTTAAAATATTAAGGCGCTTGGGGCATATTTATGCCCGGATAAAGCTCAACGGCGTTACGTTAATTGCCATAGGACCGTTTTTGCCGCGGACTATTTGATAGCAAACGTGCTGACCGTCGTGTAATGCGCGATATCCGGTAATATTTTGAATGGCGGAAAAATGCACGAACACATCCTTGCCTTTGCCGCCGTGCTCGATGAAGCCGAAGCCTCGGTTGGGGTCAAACCATTTTACTTTGCCTACGATAACCATAAAAATTCACTCCTGTATGTAATTTTTTACTAGGACTTGCAGCTGCGTTAAGTCGCTGAGATGATTATACAGCAAAGTAGTTAAAATTGCAAGAAAAATTCTGAAAATTTAAATAATTATATTCAGGCGGACTGCTGTGAAAGTTTTCGTGCGCTGGGCGAGGTTTCATTGTATAATATATGAAGGCAGCGGCGAAAGTGCGGAAGCAGCCGCTGCTATTAACTTAATGTGAGGTAGACTGAATGCGTTTAAGAAAGAAACCCTGGATTGAAGAAGCAATGAAGGATGTGCAGGACGAGTACGTTTTTATGCACGATATCGATAAGTTTAAAGGCCATTGGCAGGAAATTTTTCCCGGCAAGCGTTTGTGCTTGGAAATTGGCTGTGGTAAGGGCCGCTTTACTATTGGGATGGCGCAGCTCTATCCTGACAAGGCCTTTATAGGCATTGAAACGCAGCATGATATCGCTTATTATCCGGCTAAGGCGGCTAAGGATAATAAGCTGGATAACGTGCGCATTATCTGCGCCAACGCCGAAAATTTACTGGACTGGTTTGAGCCCGGCGAGATTAAGGAGCTGTATCTTAATTTCAGCGACCCGTGGCCGAAGGCGCGCCACGCTAAACGCCGCCTGACGCATCGCAGCTTTTTGGCAAAGTATCAGCAGCTTTTGGGCAAGGGCGGACATTTGCGCTTTAAAACGGATAACTGCGGGCTGTTTGACTTTTCCGTAGAGGAGTTTAAGGAATTTGGCTTGGAAATCGTGGCGTTAAGCTACGACCTGCATCATTCGGAATACGATAATCCGGTGCAGACGGAATATGAGCAGAAGTTCAGCGCGTTGGGAACGCCCATCAATTTCTGCGAGGTAGTTTTTTAGTTTGTAGGGTTCGTTATGAAAGCAAGCTTTTTAAGATTTTGGAAAAATCCCGTGCAGCTTATTTATATGGTGATGGCAATTTTATTAGTCGTCGGCGGTATCAATGTTTTCAGCGCCAGCTATGTTATGGCGCAGGATATGTTTGGCAGCGGCTGGTACTATTTATTGCGTTACTTTATTTTTGCCGGCTTGGGGTTGCTGGCTATGAATATTGTCCGGCGGGTGGGCTATAAGATCTGGCTGCATAAATACCTGCTGTGGGGAGCGTTCCTGATAGTTTTTGTGATGCTGCTGGTGGTCGATTTGCTGGACGTATCGACTAAGGGCGCGTCTCGCTGGTTGTATTTGGGGCCGTTTTCCGTGCAGCCCTCGGAATTCGCCAAGCTGGTAGTTATTATGCTGGCTGCCAAATATCTGGGCAGAATGATGCGGCGGGGCGAGCGGGTCAGCTTGTTTGCCGCCGGCGACCATCGTTTGGTAATTGCGGCTGCTGTTACTTACGCGGCTTTAGTTTATAAGCAGCCTGATTTGGGTACGGCAGCCATTATCTGCGGCTTGGCGTTCGGCGTGTATATGATTGCCGGAATACCGGGCTGGCAGGTGCTGCTGGTGCTGGGCGGCGGTTCTTTGGGAGCGGTGATAGCGACGTTGACTTCTCCTTACCGCCTGGAGCGCGTTAAGGTGTGGTTCGACCCCTGGCTGGACCAGGCGGGAGCAGGCTATCAGATGGTGCAGTCGCTTTTGGCAATCGGCAGCGGCAATTTGGTGGGAACGCACTGGGGGCACGGCGCTGGTAAGTTCTTTTATCTGCCGGAGGCTCATACGGATTTTGCTTTCGCAATTTTTTGTCAGGAAAACGGCTTTTTTGGCGCCATGCTTTTAATGCTGCTGTTCGGGCTTTTAGGTTATGCCTTCTGTACGATTACCTGCAGTACGCGGGATAAGCAGGGCTTTTTGCTGGCCGGAGGCGTTACCTTTTTGATTGTGGGTCAGGCTGTGGCCAATATGGCGATGGTTTGCGGTATTTTGCCCGTTATCGGCGTGCCGCTGATTTTCATCAGCTACGGCGGCAGCTCCATGATGCTGTCCATGGCGGCCATTGGCCTGCTGCTTTCCGTTTATGACGAGGAGGTTAGGCGGGCAGAAATGGACGTTTTGCCGCCGGAGGAACGGCGCGACGGCTTGCGCGTGGTGCGGAATGAGAGGTGGCGGACGTGAGCAGGTTTACCTTATATGACGGGCGTAAGCGCTTTAGTATTGTGTGTTTGCTGCTGACGGTCGTTTTTGCCGGTGTAGCGCTGCGTTTGGCCTGGCTGCAAATTGTGCGTGCCGGAGATTTAAGCCAGATGTCCCAATCCCAGCTGACTGCCGATTTGGTGCAAAAGCATCCCCGCGGACGTATTGTGGATAGGGACGGCGAGGAGCTGGCGGTCAGTATTATGACGGGTTCGTTGTATGTGGACCCTGAGAGAATGGTGGATAGCCCTGAAAGCGCCAAGCAGAAGCCGCAGCGGGACGTGCGGCGCATCAGCGCCGATTTGCTGGCGCCGGTGCTGCATATGGACGCTGACGGTTTGTATAAAACCTTTACCGGCGGCGGCCGCTTCGTATGGCTGAAGCGCACTATGGAGCCCAAAGAAGTGGAGCAGGTGCGTAAGCTGATTAAGGATAATAAGCTGCCGGGGCTGCACTTTTTGGAGGAAAGCAAGCGCTATTATACCAAGAAGCGAACGGCAGCGCAGATTTTGGGCTTTATCGGTACGGATGATGTGGGCCTGAGCGGCATCGAATACCAGCTGAACGACGTTTTGAAGGGAAAGGATACTAAGTATTCCTTGATGGTGGACGCGGCGGGGCAGCAAATTTTGGGCAGCTTGCTGAATGACGATGCGCAGGCTGTGAAAAAACCCAAGGAGCAGCTGCCGACGGTGTACCTGACATTGGACAGCAAGATGCAGTACGTGCTGGAGGACGCCATGGACGACGCTATCAGCCGGACTAAGGCCAAGGGAGCCGCAGCTATCATTATGGACCCGTATACTGGCGAAATATTGGGCATGGCCAGCAGGCCGACCTTTGACCCGAATAATTTTGGTAAATACAATCCCGATACCTGGAGCAATAAGGCTATTTCCATGATTTACGAGCCGGGCTCGGTCTTCAAGCCCATAGTCGGCTGCATGGGCCTGACGGAAGGCATTATTACGCCGGATACTATTTTTCAGGACGACGGCAGTATCCGCATTGCCGATCGCGTAATTCACAACTGGGACGGCGAAGGCTTGGGGCCGGTGCCGTTTGCCACTATTATAAAATTTTCCATCAATACCGGTATGGTGCAGCTGGGTATGCAGCTGGGGGCTGACCGCTTGATAAGTTATGCGAAAAAATTTGGCTTCGGTTCGCCTACGGGCATCGATTTGCCGGGCGAGGAATACGGTATTTTGTACGACCCGAAAATGATGTACGAGCCGGACGTGGCGACGATGGCTATCGGTCAGGGCGTAGCCGTAACGCCGATACAGGTGCTGCGGGCTATTTGCGCTATTGCCAACGGCGGCGAGCTGCTGCAGCCCTATATTGTAAAAAAGGTCGTCGCTCCCGACGGAACCGTGATCAGCGAAGGTCAGAAGCACGTGGTGCGTAACGTTATTACGCCGCAGGTAGCCAGGCAGATGCGCGATATGATGGAAAAGGTGGTCAGCGAGGGCGGCGGCAAACCGGCGGCTATTAAGGGTTATTGCATTGCCGGTAAAACCGGTACGGCTGAAAAACTGGCAGAGGGCGGCGGCTATGCTGCTGGCAAGTACATTGCTTCCTTTGTGGGCTTTGTGCCGGCAGATAAGCCTATGTACGCTATGTTGGTTATGCTGGATACGCCGCAGGGCGCTTTTTACGGCTCTCAGGTCAGCGCGCCTATTTTCCGCGATACTTTGCAGCAGATTTTGGTTGCCAAGGGTATTCAGCCCGCCAGCAGCGAGGGCTTGCCGTCTTTTGAAGAAATGAACGCCGTAGGCGCTAAGGGAGCTGCTAAAAAGCGTCCCGCGCCGCAACTGCAGCTTTTACCCGGCGGCAAAATTAAGCTGCCGGATTTTAACGGTATCGATATGCGTTTGGCGGCCGAACTTTTGCAGCAGGGACGTTTGCGCATGAAGCCCTATGGCAGCGGGCACGCATACCAGCAGCGGCCTGGGCCCGGTACGGAGGTAGATGAGGGCGCTACCGTAGAGATTTGGTTCAGGTAGGCGATTTAGCTGTTGCTGTACTATAAAGATAGCGCCGCTATGAATAAAAATATTTTCTCCCTGCTGCGCCTTTTCTAGCAGGAAAATGCGCTTTGTGGGGAGAAATTTATAAGGTAACCCGTTTTCCCAGACCATTTGCTTTGGAGGAGGTAAATTATGTTATCCGATATTGAAATTGCTCAACAAGCGAAAATGCAAAAAATCACTGATGTGGCTGCCAAGCTGGGCATCAGCGAGGAGGATATTGAATTATACGGCCGTTATAAGGCTAAGCTTTCCATGGATCTTATCCGCCGCGTAGAGGAGAAGCCTGCCGGTAAGCTGGTTTTAGTTACCGCTATTACGCCGACGCCTGCGGGCGAGGGCAAATCCACTACTACCGTAGGCTTGGCCCAGGGGCTGCACAAGATTGGCAAAAAGGTTATCGTTGCGCTGCGCGAGCCTTCTCTGGGTCCTTGCATGGGCGTTAAGGGCGGCGCTGCCGGCGGCGGCTATTCCCAGGTAGTGCCTATGGAGGATATTAACCTGCACTTTACCGGTGATTTTCATGCCATTACCTCCGCGCATATGCTGCTGGCCGCTATGCTGGACAACCACATTCAACAGGGCAACGCGCTGAATATCGACCCGCGCCGCATTGTGTGGAAGCGCGTTGTGGATATGAACGACCGCGAGCTGCGCAATATTGTTGTGGGCTTGGGCGGCAAGCCTCACGGCGTGCCGCGTCAGGATGGCTTTGATATTACCGTAGCCTCCGAGGTTATGGCTATTTTGTGCCTGGCCAGCAGCCTGCACGATTTGAAAGAGCGCTTGAGCAAAATTATCGTGGCCTACGATTACAGCGGCAAACCTGTTACTGCAGGACAGATTAAGGCTCACGGCGCTATGGCGGCGCTGCTCAAGGACGCTGTTAAGCCAAATCTGGTACAAACGCTGGAGAACGTTCCGGCTATTATTCACGGCGGCCCCTTCGCTAATATCGCTCACGGCTGCAACAGCGTTATGGCTACCAAAACCTGCATGAAGCTGGCTGATTACACGATTACGGAAGCAGGCTTCGGCGCTGATTTAGGAGCGGAAAAATTCTTTGATATTAAATGCCGTTACGCCGGGCTCAAGCCGGACGCCGCAGTAATCGTGGCTACGGTGCGCGCCTTGAAGATGCACGGCGGCGTGCCCAAAACCGAGCTCAAGACTCCTAATGTAGAGGCTGTAAAGAAGGGCCTGTGCAACTTGGAAAAGCATATCGAAAACGTCAAGAAATTTGGCGTGCCCGCCGTTGTCGCTATCAATATTTTTGCCCAGGATACGCCGGAGGAGCTGGAAGCAGTACGCGAGCATTGCGCTAAGCACGGCGTTAATGTAGCGCTGTCCGACGTTTTCGCTCGCGGCGGCGAAGGCGGCGTAGAACTGGCCCGTGAGGTTATTGCTCTTGCTGAAAGCGGTCAGGCGGACTTCAAGCCCATTTACGAACTGGAGCTTCCCTTGAAGGCTAAAATCGAAACTATCGCCAAGGAAATTTATGGCGCTGACGGCGTTAATTATACTAAAGAAGCGAATAAGGCTTTGCAGGAATTTGAAAGCATGGGCTATGGCAAGTTGCCCGTTTGCATGGCTAAGACCCAGTATTCCTTCTCCGATGACCCGTCGCTTTTGGGGCGTCCCAGCGGCTTTACCATTACCATTAAAAACTGCCGTATTGCCGCAGGCGCAGGCTTTATCGTAGTTTTGACCGGCGATATTATGACCATGCCCGGTCTGCCTAAGGTTCCTGCCGCTGAAAAGATCGATGTCAGTGACGAGGGCGTTATCAGCGGACTGTTTTAAGATATAATTTTGAGGTGAAACACGCATGGAAACTATTATTATGAGGGGCAGGCCTGTGGCGGACGCTTACAGGCTGGACGTTGCCGCAAAGATCGCCGCCGCCAGGCAGCGCGGCCTGCTGGTGACCATTGCCATTATTGTAGTGGGAGATGCTCCTGCGTCCCACGTTTATAAGGACAGGCTGGTAAAGCTTATTGAAAGTCTGGGCGGCGCGGCTAAGGTTATCCGCTTGCCGCAGGATTCTACAGAAGAATATGTGATCGGCGTGATTAAAAAGCTGAACCGCAATCGTTATGTGACGGGAATTTTGCCCATGATGCCCATGCCCAAGCATATTAACAGCGATAATGTGGGTGCGACCGTGTCGCCTAATAAAGATGTGGACTGCCTGAACCCGCAGAACGTAGGCAATGTTTTTATGGGGCGCAGTCCTTGGGCGGCCTGTACTCCGCGCGCCTGCATGGCGACGCTGGAACATTACGGTATCGAGCTGGAAGGTAAAAGCGTTGTCGTAATTGGCCGCAGCAATGTAGTGGGCAAGCCTGTGGCTATGCTGATGCTGAAAAAGAACGCTACCGTTACTATTTGCCATTCGCGCACGCGCAATTTGCCGGAACTGCTGCAGCAGGCGGACGTTATCGTAGCCGCCGTAGGCAAGCCTTGCTTTATAAAGCCGGAGATGGTTAAGGAGGGCGTGGTCATTGTGGATGTGGGCATTAACGCTGTGGACGGTAAGCTGGTGGGCGACGTAGACCCTGCCGTGGCCGCTAAGGCCGCCGCCTTTACGCCCGTACCCGGAGGAATTGGCGTAGTCAGCAATATGATGGTTATGGATTGCCTGACCCGCAATGTTTAAAGGTATATTATGAAATATTTTTGGTTATTGCTGGCCGTGATTATGGCCTGCCTGATTTTCTTTAATTCGTCCCTGCCAATGACGGATTCCGGAAGGATGAGCGGCTGGATAGCGCATTTTGTCCTGTATTTAGGCAAAATTTTACACGTCAATTTGCATGGCAATGTGGAGCATACGATTCGCAAGCTGGCGCATTTCTGTGAGTTTGCCGTGCTGGCATGGATTTGGTGCCGCACTTTTGTCTGCTTCCATGTAAGCAATCGCACATCTAATGGCTATATACTGCTTTTTTGCCTGCTGACAGCTGTGATTGACGAATATATTCAGCTGTCAAGCATGGGACGCAGCAGTCAGGTCAGCGACGTACTGCTGGATTTCAGCGGCTCCTTCTGCATGTGGCTGGGCTACAGGATTTGGCAGTGGAGCAAATAAGCATAAGAATGAAAAGCGAAGCCCTCAAGGAAAATCCTTGAGGGCTTTCGTCTGGCTGGATATTAATTATTGCGTGGGTCAGGGGTATATTTTTCTGGAAGAAATTTCGGGAAATTTTACCAAAAATTTCTTCTGGAAAGCTTTGTGTTAGAGCTCTAATGACGCCGGATTCAATAAAAAGTCATATATATTCATGAATAAAATGCCTTCTTCGCTATAAGTTGGCTTAGGAGTATTGGAGGTAATAACTATCTTTTTAAATGAATCGTTGATTTTAAAAAAAGGTCTTATTTCTTGCGCCAGTTTCTCTTGCGTGCTCAGCATGTAAGCTGACTGAAGATAATATTTTTTGTAGCCTTTATTACAAATAAAATCAATCTCTAATTGCTTTTTTATCGGCTTACCGTTTTTATCTTTTTCCAAAATATTGATGTTTCCGACATCGACATTAAAGCCGCGCATTCTAAGCTCGTTATATATTACATTTTCCATGGAATGAGTTATTTCAATTTGCCGGAAATTAATTCTCGCGTTTCTCAGCCCCATATCCGTAAAATAATATTTCATCGGAGTACCTATGTAGGCTTTGCCCTTAATATCATAGCGTTCTGCTTCTTCGATTAAGAAAGCGTCTTTCAGATACTCGATATATTTTGTAATAGTCGTAGCCGTTATCGCGGATTTATTTACGCTTTTGAAGGTATTTTGGAGTTTATGCGGATTAGTCAAAGCGCCGATTGCTGACGATAAAATATCCAGCAAAGTTTCCATTTCTCCGATGTTTCTGATTTTGTTTCTCGTTACGATATCACGAAGATAGGTTTCTTTGAATAAATTATCCAAAAGCATAATTTTTTGCTCTTCCGTGTCTGCCAAAACTACGAGAGGTATACCGCCGTAAGTAATATATTCATTCCAGCCGTCATAATGATTTCCCTTGTAGGCGCTCATGAATTCGGAAAAGCTTAAAGGATACATGTGAACTTCGTCGCTGCGGCCGCCAAATTCTGTAGCGATATCTTTTGAAAGAAATTTGGCGTTGCTGCCTGTTACATATACGTCGCAGTTCTTTTTATCGGCAAGACCATTAAGAACGCTTACAAATTCTTCGAGTAATTGAACTTCATCTAAAAGGAAATAATATTTGCCTTCGTCTTTTATTTGCGCTTTGGCCCAGGGATAGAATTTTTTGGGATCTCTGTAGTCGATATTGTCGAATAAATCAAAGGCCATTTCTATAATATGGCTTTCTTTAACGCCGCTTGTAAGCAGATGGTTTTTAAATAAAGTACGCAGCAAAAAAGATTTACCGCATCTTCTGATACCCGTTATTATTTTGATTAATCCGTTGCCTTGGCGGCTTATTAATTGTTCTAGATAGTAATCTCTTTTTATTTCATTACTCATAATGAAGCTCCTGAAAGATATTTTGGTATATTTTACCAATAATTTCTTTTAGTATACAGCAAAACAGACAGAGCTGCAAGTTTCTGGAAGAAATTTCGGATAGTTTTACCAAAAATTTCTTCTAGAATAGTATATTTATTTTGTGTATTGCGAGAGTTTGTTTTGTGTTTAAGCGAAAATGACAATGTGCTGAATGAGCAATTGACAAGCTGAATTTTACAGTATATACTATACATGTAATACATACCGTATATACTATAGAAAGGATTGATATTATGGCTGCTATTGCATTACGTAAAAGTATTACTATTCCTGAGGCAGAAAATCGTATTATTATGGATTATTCTAAAAAAGTTGGCAAGAGCTTTTCCGAAGTATTACGAATTGCGGCTATAGAATATATTCGCAAAGAGGAAGAGAAGGGGCTGAAAGCTTTTTTAGATGCGCATTGTGATTATGTAGATGAAGAGGAACAGAAAGAACTGGAAAAATTGATAGCTGATACTGATATTACTGATGAGGGCAAGGAGATAGATATAAATGAATTGCTACGCGGTTAAATATAAATCTCCTGCTGAAAAATTTATCAGAAAAAATAAAGCTTTAGGTATACGTTTTTTGAAGGCTTTTGACGATTTATCCAAGGATTATATAGCAAGTTTTAGTAATTATGATATAAAAAAGATGAAAAGTACATTGGATAATTTGTATCGTTTGCGTATCGGTAAATACAGAGCAATTTTTCAGATTAAAAATAATGAGCTTATTATATTAGTGTTCGATATAGATAGCAGAGGCGATATTTATAAATAAGCTTCTGAAGAAAATATTATTTATGTGCAAAGCAAAAATTCCCGCCGCGCTTGCGTGCCTTGCGGGAGTTTTGATTTATGAGAACGGAAGAAAACTAAGAGCAAAAAGTTGACGAAATCAATTTTAAAGCTTATAATAAAAAAAGAGATAGCCGGTTGTGGAAGGCCGGCTTTCCCCTAATGAATTTTCTGTTCAGAAGGAAGCCGCCTAACCGCTAGGCGGTTTTTCTCATTTTATCGCAAGCGATGAAACGAGAGAATAAGTACCACCAGGGTTGCAAAAGCAATCATTAAAGATAAGGCTTCGTAAACCGTCATAGTATCTCACCCCCTACTCATGGGGAGTAGGAAAACCGACGCCGACTATCTCGTAAGCTGATTATAGCAGACGAACGAAATATGCGCAATAATTTTCTCGTTAGCGAATAAAATTTTATTTTAAATAATTTTCTACAGCAAAAACTCCCGCCGCGCTTACGCGCCTTGCGGGAGTTTTTGCTTTGGGATGTTTGTATGATGAAAAGATGAGCAAGCTTATTTAGCCTTAGCGATTTTTTTCAATTCACGGATAACGGTGTTGCGGAACTGATCGTGCAGAAAATCGCTGCGGACGGTAACGGCGTAATCATAATCGTCGTAATCGTTAATGCGGTCAACCTTTACCTGCTTGGAAATATTATTGACCAGCATAATGCTGCCCTTTTGCGTCAAGCGATACAAATCTTCTTTAGTGTAGGGAACTACCGGCTCTAAGGATAATTCGCTCATGACCATCATCACGGCCATATCCGCGTTGGTTTTTGCCATAACCTGACGCATCAGCACTTCATTAACGCCGTCCTTGGCGACGGTATTATAGTTAAGGCCGTCTAACACAATAGTCAAATCACTGTCGTCCACCATATCGAATTCCGGGAATTTGAATTGCGTCATGCAGACCTCGTTCCATACGCGGCGGGAAACTGCGGCGTTTTCTTCATCCTCGCTGGTCACGATGGGCAGCACGGCGATTTTAGCGGCTTCCGCTTTGCTGAAAGCGGGCAGGGAACAGCCTACGACAACTAAAGCCAGAAGCAAAAAATGCAAGAGCTTTTTCATAAAGCAGAACCTCCTATTTGTCAAAAAAGGGACGGCCGCAGCCGCCCCTTAAATCTTTGTCTAATTAAATTAGAAAGTGAAGATCAATTCAGACCAAATGGACTCGTCGTCTTTGGTACTGGTGAGTTTGCCTTCCAGGTCATGATATTCTACAGTAGCTACGATATTCTTTGCTAAAGCCCAGTTAGCACCGATCTTCCAGCCTTCCATGCCGCCGTTGCCACGCAGGGTGTTGCCAAAACTGGATTCCCAACCATTGGAAATATAGGTGGATGCAGCCATATCGTAGTAGGTTGCATACAAGCCCCAGCTGCCAGCCTTGGAAGCTTTAGCACCTTTGTAGTTGATGCCTGCATAATAGCCGTCGTCGCCATCGGATTTAGCGCCGTCATAATCACCTTTCAAATAAGCAGCGCGGATAGCCCAATCGTTATCGAATTTATATTTAGCGCCTACTGCCCAAATATTGTTATCGTCACCCAGCTTGGAGTCATCATCATAATCGATATAATCCAATTCCAGACCCAGTTTGCCAACATTACCAGTTAAAGCAACTGCATAATATTCTTCACCGATAGGAGTAGCAGTAGCAGTCTCAGAAGAAGCTAATTTACCGCCTTCAACGGACAATTTAATGTCTTTACCGTAAGCCAGTTTTACACGGTCGCCACGATGGCTAACGATTTCGCCATCCAGCAGACCTACATTGTTACGGCCAGCTTCAACCTTCAAGCCGCCCAAACGGCCGCTTACGAATGCGCGTTGGAAAGTGGTATTTTCATCGCCGCCGTCGGTCATGAAGTCTTGTTGGTTCTGAATCATGCCGGTGTAGGACCAGTTCTCGTTTACCTGGCCGGTAATCCAAATACGGGTACGCAGCTTGCTGTTGTCTTTGGAAGTGTTGTCGCTGTAATCTTCATAGTGAGCACGGATTTGGCCGGTAATCTTTACGTTGTCAGCTTTCTTTTCCAATTTAGCTACGCGAACGCCCAGAGTATCCAGCTCGTCAGCAAATTCAGCAGCCAGCTTGTCAACGTTAGCGCCTTTT
>ERZ779895.1430-NODE-1430-length-25643-cov-5.624316_pt1 | contig 25643 bp, 24 predicted proteins | sample MGYA00511093_ERZ779895 | MGnify/ENA primary metagenome ERZ779895 (study PRJEB29588, sample SAMEA2142970) | human gut metagenome | biome: human gut; feature: human-associated habitat; material: faeces | place: Denmark | collected 2008/2010 ... | reverse complement strand
CCAGCCAGCCTGCGGCGAAGGCCAGCGCTGTGAGCCAGCACAGATGCATGATGAAATCGCTGTAGGCGACGCCTGCGATATTGCAGGCCATAATCATGCCGGGAATGATGGGACTGGAAAATTCAAAAATGTGGCGGAACCAGAAGTTGATGGCGGCCTTGTGCTCCTGGGTGATGTTCAAATCACGGCTGGCTTCCTCGACGATGGGAGCGGAAAAGCGCGCGCCGCCCAAGGAGGGCAGCAGTCCCAGAAAGGCGGGCATTACGGCCAGCGTTACTTTGGTGCTGGAAAAGATGCGCTGCAAGGCGTGGACCATGCCGGCCAGCGCGCCGCTGGTACGCAGCTCGATTTCCAGGCACATAACGAAATACAGGGCCAGCAAAATATCGTAGGTGCGGCTCATGGTCATGGTTTCGACGCCTGCCTGCGTCAGATAGTGCAGGCTGGGAGCCTTAACGGCCCAAATCAGCAGACCGCCCGCCAGCATGCAGGGGCCTATGGGAATATGCTTGCGCAGCATAATGATAATCAGCAGCATGGCGATGGCCAGCAGCAGAAAAATATTCATAAAAGCACCGTCCTTTTCAGGCTGACTCGCGTCAGTCTTAAGAATTTATCTTCTTTAAATTAAATACTGTTCACAGCCTGTCTATTATACATCATTTTTGCTTTTTTGCCTAATCTTTGCCATATAAAAGCTTATCGCCTGCTGAAAAAAGGTGTATACTGTTAATATAGAAACAGAAGCGGAGGTCGTGCTATGCGTATTGACAGATTAAAGCTGAAAAATTTCCGTTGCTATGATGAGCTGGATATCGATTTTGACCCGAAGCTGACGGTTATCGTGGGAGAAAACGGCAAGGGCAAGACTGCTGTTTTCGACGCGCTGGCTATTGCGTTAGAGCCGTATCTGCGGGCCTTTGCCGTGCCGGGACGCACTATTCTGCCTAAGGATGTGCGCCGGGTGCCGGTTTATGGCAAGGACGGCAAGCATATCGAGAGAATGGAAAGCAAGTATCCGGTGGAGGTGCGCTTGGAGGGCGAGGCGCTGGGGCGCAAGCTGAGCTGTACGCGCGTGCTTTCGGCGGAGGGCGAGCTGCAGGAGGACGCCTGCGATTTGCTGGATAATGGCGCGGAGCTGCGGCAGGCTGTTGCCAGCCATGAGCAGGTTTTGTTTCCGGCCTTCGCTTATTACGGTACGTCGCGCATTTGGGTGGACAGCAGCTTGATGGCTCATTATGATAAATCGTTGGAGGCGCGGGAGGTTGGCTATGAGGAATGCCTGGAGCCGTCCTCTTCATATAATACCTTTGGCAAATGGTTTGAGCATGTGAGCCGCTGCGCGCTGGAGGAAAGCCAGCAGGGCGAACGGGATATACAGCGCAATCTGCTGATAAAAAAGGCTATTCAGCAGGCGGTGGACGCCTGCATGAGCAGCATGGGGCTGCATGATTTGTATTATAATTTTAAGCTGAAAACCTTCGTGGTCAGCCATCCTGTTACCGGCGAAATGGTGGTGGACGATTTGAGCGACGGCTTCCGCAGCGTACTGAGCATGGTGGCAGATTTGGCTTACCGCATGGTGCGGCTTAACCCGCATTTGGGCGAGCGCGCCGTATTGGATACGCCGGGTCTGGTGCTGATTGACGAAATTGATATGCACCTGCATCCCCTGTGGCAGCAGACGGTGCTGCTGGATTTGCAAAAGGCTTTCCCCAGCGTGCAGTTTGTGGTGACGACGCACAGCCCGCACGTTTTGGGCAGCGTGCCTGCGGACAGCATCCGCGTGCTGATGTGGGGCAAGCAGTTTGAGGGCGTACGCCGCGTAAGCTTTTCCATGGGCGCGACCAGCACGCAGATTTTGCAGGACATCCAGAACGTGGCGCCGCGGTCGGAGCATTTGCCTATTGTGCAGAATCTTAAACGCTATTTGGAGCTGGTCAGCGAGGATAAATGGGATACGCCGGAGGCCTTAAAGCTGCGGGAGCAGCTGGATAAATGGTCCAACGGACAGGAGCCTGCGTTGCTGCGCGCCGATATGGATATCAGGATGCGGCAGTTCAGGAGAAAACGGTCATGAAGCGGGTGTATAAAAGCAAGCAGGAGCCGGAGGCTTTAGCTCGCTACCGCAAGTCCTATCCGCGCGAAACCTGGGAGCACTTCCGCCGCCGCGCCCGCAACGGCTACCGCGAGGTGAAACGCCAGATTTTACAGGACCAGCATGGGTTGTGCGCTTATTGCGAGATTAGTATTAAGCTGGCGCAGGCGGAAACGGAAGTGGACGATTTCCGTGTGGAGCATTTTTATCCCAAGGGAGCGACGCAGGAGCGCGGGCATAATTATCATTTGGACTGGCGCAATCTGCTGGGCGTTTGCCACGGCGGCAGCCAGCCCTGCGTGCCGGATGCGGAGCGCCGTTATTCGGAGCTGAAGCGCGACCGCAGCTGCGATGTGCCCAAGGGCGGCAAGGAAATCAGCGGGCTGATTTTGAATCCTTTAAAGATTCCGGGACGGTTGCGGATTTTTCGTTATGCAGAACATTCAGGCAAAATGTTTGTGGACGAGGAGAATTGCCCGAAAAATTTGCAGCGCAAGGCGAACAGTACGATTAGAGAGCTGAATTTGAACGCGCCGCGGCTGATGCGTATGCGGCTGGAGGTTATCCAAAAGCTGGAGGACGAAATCGCGCAGGCATTAGCGATAGGGCAGCCGTTGGAGGAAACACTGGCGCTCCTGGCAGAAACCTGCCTGCCGCCTAATTATGATGGCGTAATGCTGCCGTTCTTTTCCGTCTTTCGTTGGTATTTGGGAGAAGCGGCGGAACGGGTGATTACAGCCAGCGGCGACAGATTATAATTTATAATTTCAGCGTAAGTGAGAAAATATGTCGTTTATTTTTGGCGAGGCGGCAGGATTTTCTCCCTTTGTGCAGAATATAAATATTGATTAATTGACTTTGTATATTATTATAAAAAATTCAGCTAAAAGGAGTATGTAAGATGGAAGTAACCAATAAGGCGTTCAAAGCGTACGATGTGCGCGGCGTTTATCCGACCGAGGTCAACGAGGAGCTGGCTTATCGCGTAGGACGTATTTTTTCCGCTATGTTTGCAGCAGAAACTGTAGTTGTAGGTCACGATATTCGTTTAAGCGGCCCTGCGCTGGTAGAGGCGCTGACGGAGGGCTTGCGCCACGGCGGTACGAAGGTAATCGATATAGGACAATGCGGCACGGAAATGATTTATTTTGCTACGGCGCATTTGCAGGCCGACGGCGGTATTATGATTACCGCCAGCCATAATCCCAAGGAATATAACGGCATGAAGCTGGTGCGCCGCGGTTCGCGTCCCATTTCTGCCGATACCGGACTGAAGGAAATCGGCGAGATGGCGGCGGCTCAGAATTTTGCGCATCAACTGGTGCCTGGCAAAACCTTGGGCGCGGTGGAAAAGCTGGATATTATGCCGGCTTACATCGAGCATTTATTAAGTTATGTGGACGTTAAGGCGCTGAAACCAATGAAGATTGTGGCTAACCCCGGCAACGGCGGCGCAGGCCCCGTGGTTAAGGAGCTGGCCAAGCATTTGCCCTTTGAATTTATTACGCTCAACGATACGCCGGACGGCAGTTTCCCCAACGGCGTGCCCAATCCTTTGCTGCTGCCCAACCGCGAGGCTACTGCTAAGGTAGTGCGCGAAAGCGGCGCTGATCTGGGTATTGCCTGGGACGGCGATTTTGACCGCTGCTTCTTATTTGACGAAAAGGCTGAATTTATTGAAGGCTATTATATCGTCGGACTGCTGGCGGAAACCTTCCTGCGCAAGGAGCCGGGCGCGAAGATTATGTTCGACCCGCGGCTGACCTGGAACACGGAGGAAATTTTGCGGCGCGACGGCGGCGTGCCGGTACGCTGCAAGAGCGGTCATGCTTTTATGAAGGAATGTATGCGCAATAACGGCGTGCTTTACGGCGGTGAAATGTCCGCGCACCATTATTTCCGCGACTTTTCCTACTGCGACAGCGGCATGATTCCCTGGCTGCTGGTAACGGAGCTGCTGTGCCGCACCGGCAAAACGCTGTCCCAACTGGTGGGCGAGCGTATGGCTATGTACCCCTGCAGCGGTGAGATTAACCGCAAAGTGGAGGATTCGGCTGCGGTTTTGGCAGAGCTGGGTAAGCGCTATGCCGACGGCGAGCAGGACCATCTGGACGGCCTGAGCGTAGCTTACGATACTTGGCGCTTTAACGTGCGCGTATCCAATACGGAGCCTGTAATGCGCTTAAACGTGGAAACCAAGGGGGACAAAGAGCTTTTGGCCGCTAAAACGGAAGAGCTGCTGGCAATTATCGGCGGCGAGGAAGCTTAAATCTATAAAATAAAAGAGCCTGCGGCGGCAGGCGGAACGATTTGTGAAGGAGGAACGCACATGGAACGTAAGGTGGTACGCAAAGCAGTTATTCCTGCGGCTGGCCTGGGCACGCGCTTTTTGCCAGCTACGAAGGCTACGCCCAAGGAAATGCTGCCCATTGTAGATAAACCGACTATCCAATACATTATTGAAGAAGCGCTGGCTTCCGGTATCGAGGATATTTTGATTATTACCGGACGCAGCAAGCGCGCTATCGAGGACCATTTTGACCGCAGCATCGAGCTGGAGCTGAACCTGGAGGAGCACGGCAAAATGAAGGAGCTGGAAATGGTGCGCAAAATTTCCGAGGTGCGCATCCATTATATCCGCCAAAAGGAGCCCAGAGGCTTGGGCCACGCTATTTTGTGCGCTAAGCATTTTGTGGAGGACGAGCCCTTCGCCGTCCTGCTGGGCGACGACGTGGTGGACGGCCAGGTTCCGGCATTAAAGCAGCTGATTGACGTTTATGATAAGACGGGCGCCAGCGTTTTAGGCGTGCAGGAGGTGCCGCAGGAAAAGGTATCCGCATATGGCATCTTAGCCAGCCAGCCTACGGACGAGCCGCGCACCTTTACCGTCAGCGATATGGTGGAAAAGCCTGCGGTGCAGGACGCTCCCTCACGTTTGGCTGTTTTGGGACGCTATGTTATTAATCCGGAAATTTTTGAAATTCTGGAGCACACAGAGCCGGGTCGTGGCGGCGAGATTCAGCTGACCGACGCTTTGAAGGTTTTGGCTAAGCAGCAGGCTATGTACGCCTATAATTTTGAAGGACGCCGTTATGACGTGGGCGACAAACAGGGCTTTTTGGAAGCGACGGTAGAAATGGCTTTGAAACGCCCGGAGCTGCACGACAGTTTTTTGGCGTATTTGCAGGGCATCGTAGCTAAGGAAGGCAAGTGAGGCGCAAAATGAATATTCTCGTTACCGGCGGCGCCGGTTATATTGGCTCCCATGTGGTGGAGGAGCTGCAAAAGAGCGCCTTTACGCCCATCGTTTACGATAATTTTTCTACCGGCCACGCGGCTGCAGTGCCTGAGGACGTGCAGCTAGTGGAGGGCGATATCCATGACGTGCGCTTTGCCAAGCATATTATGGAGCAGTTCGAGATCGACGCGGTGATTCATTTTGCCGCCAGCAGTCTGGTTGGCGAATCCATGGTCGATCCGGCTAAATATTATTTTAATAATGTGGAGGGCAGCCTGCATCTGCTGGAGGCTATGCGCGGCGCAGGCGTCGACCGCATCGTCTTTTCTTCGACGGCGGCGGTGTACGGCGAGCCGGAGCAGGTGCCGATTACCGAGGACAGCAAGCTACAGCCAACTAATGTTTACGGTCGCAGCAAGCTGATGATTGAAAAAATGCTGGCCGATTACGATATGGCTTATGACTTCCGCTATGTGGCGCTGCGTTATTTTAACGCGGCGGGCGCTTCGCCTACGCGGGATATCGGCGAGGACCATAATCCTGAAAGCCATTTGATTCCGCTGATTTTGAAAACGGCGCAAGGCGTGCGCAAGCAGGTTGCTATCTTCGGCACCGATTATCCGACGGAGGACGGCACTTGCATCCGCGATTATATTCACGTCTGCGATTTGGCTAAGGCCCATGTGCTGGCGCTGCAGCATTTGCTCAAGGGCGGCAGCAGCCGCGTCTATAATTTAGGCAGCGAGAACGGCTTCAGCGTGCGCCAGATGATCGACTGCGCCAAAAAGGTTACGGCTGTGGACTTTAAGGTAGTGGAGGAAGCGCGCCGCGCAGGCGACCCAGCAGTTTTAATCGCATCTTCGGAAAAAATCCGCAGCGAGCTGGGCTGGGTTCCCGAACACAGCAGCGTGGAGGAGGTCATCGGCACGGCCTGGAAATGGCACAAGGGTCATCCTCGCGGCTATGAGGGCTAAGCGCCGGCGGATATTTTCCTGAAAAATTACATATGACGACGTTTAAGGCACAACTGAATACTTCGCAGGAAGTATTTGGCTGTGCCTTTGTAATTGAGGTGAGGTGTGATGATCGATTTTGCAGATAAAGCCGATTGCTGCGGCTGTTCGGCTTGCGCCAGTATTTGCCCGCGGGGCTGCATTGCTTTGCGCCCTGACGCCGAGGGCTTTCTTTATCCGGAAGTAAACGAGGAGGCTTGCGTGGACTGCGGTTTGTGCGAGCAGGTGTGTCCGCTGCTGCATAAGCCTGAGCAGCATAAATTGTTGGCAGTTTACGGAGCGAAAAATAAAAACGACGCGGTACGCTTTGCCAGCTCCAGCGGCGGGGTATTTACTTTGCTGGCCGAAGCGGCGCTGGCGAAAAACGGCGTGGTTTTCGGCGCGGCTTTGGACAAGCAGTTGCAGGTGCGTCATGTGAGAGCCGATAGTATGGACGAGCTGGCGCGTTTGCGCGGCTCTAAATATGTGCAGAGCGTAATCGCAGGCTGCTTTGCAGAGGCGCGCGGCTTGCTGCGCGCCGGGCGGCAGGGATTGTTCAGCGGCACGCCCTGCCAGATTGGCGGGCTTAAAGGCTATTTGGTTAAGGATTATCCTAATCTGCTGACGGTGGACGTGGTTTGTCACGGCGTGCCCAGCTCCAAGGTGTATCGCAAGCATTTGGCGGAATTGTCGGCGCAGGCTGGCGAACCGGTGCGGCAGGTGCGCTTTCGCGATAAGGAAAAGGGCTGGAAGCGGGGCGAAACCGTATTTTTGACAGAGCATCAGCGTATGGGCGCCAGCAAGCGTAAAGAAACCTATATGCGTTTGTTTTTGAATAATGTCAGCATTAGGCCCAGCTGCGGCCAGTGCGCGTTTAATAATAAGCGCAGCTTGGCTGATATTACGATTGCCGATTATTGGGGCGTTGATAAGCAGTTCCCGGATTTTGACGACGATAAGGGCGTAACGCTGGTGCTGGTAAATACCGCTAAAGGCGCGGACGCTTTGGCGCAGATTGAAGCTGAAATGGATTTGTTGGCTACGGATTTTGCCAAGGGCGCGGAATATAATTGGGCTGTAGAAAAATCCCTGCCGCTGCATCCGCAGAGAGAATTTTTCTTTGAGAATTTAGATAAGCTCACGTTAGAAGAATTGGCAGAGCGGCTTATAGGCTGTCCGGAAAGGAGATAAAATGGCTAAAAGATTGATTTGTTCTTGTATCACGCTGCAAAAGGAATTGGAACAAACAATAGCTAAAATAGGCTTTGACGGCAAGGTCAGGTATTTAGACGTCGCCTTGCACAGCGACCCGCAGAAAATGCACCAAACGCTGCAAAAAATTATCGACGATAATACGGAAGCGGAGGAAATAATCATCTGCGTTTCCGGCTGCGGTAAGGCAACCTGCGATTTGCAGGCCAGCACCTGTAATCTGGCTGTTCCCAGAACGATGGACTGTATTGACGTGCTTTTAACCGGCTCGGGAATAAAAAGGCCCGACGGTGCGATATTTATAACCAAAAGCTGGATGAACTTTATGAAAAATTCCTCAATAGATTATATGAAGCTGGTGCGGGAGCAGGGAAAAGACGCGGCGGAGGCGTATCTCAAAAAGCTGTATCATGGCTTTACCGATTTTTACATTATCGATACGGGAACCTATGATTTGAACGAGGTTGAAGCTTATATCATGCCTTTGGTAAAGCTTTTAGAGGGGACGCTTACACGTTTGCCGGGGCCGTATAAGGTTCTGGAAAAATTGGTGTCCGGCAATTATGACGAGAGCGTAATTTTTATACCCAAGGGCGGCATGCTCAGCATCCATGAGTTTGACGGATTAAGGCCGTGTACGATTAAAAAATAGAGCTTGTACGTCAATTAAAAATGCCGGTGAGCTTGGCATAAAATATGATAAAACGCAGGCTCCACAATAGTAAGCTGCCAAAAAAATAATACCGTATTAAAAACGAAAGCACAGCCTTCAAGCGATAGGCTGTGCTTTAATATTTTAATTTTCAGTTGAGGGATAAAAAGTTTACTGCCGTTTTTATACGAAGATGAGCTGCACCAGCAGCATGTAGCAAATGGTACCGGCGGCGATAGTGACCAGCAGATTTTTCAGCGTCAGCTGCAGCAGAATGGTAAGCCCTACGGCGATTGTTTCCGGCAGGCCGTGAGCAGGTGCTGTAAAATTAATATCCTTGAGGGAATAGACCACCAGCATACCCATAACTGCGGCGGGCAGCACTCTGCCAAGAAAAGCTACCAGGGGCGGCGTCTGTTTGTCGGCGGGAAAAAGCAGAAAGGGCAGAAAGCGCGTGAGCATGGTGCCCAGCACTACTGCGGCGATGGTTATAAGCTGTTCGGTAAAGGTCATGGCTGGCGCGCTCCTTTGTAATAGGCGAAAATAAAGAGCAGCAGCATCAGCACCATAGCAGGCGGGATAAAGCTGCGCGGGCCTAAAAGCAGCAGGCATGCCAAGGTAATAGCGATGCCGGTAATGGCAGGAGCGTGATTATCCGTGCTTTGCCATTGGCTGACAAAGATGGCGACGAACAGCGCCGTCAGGGCGAAGTCCAGGCCCTTGGTGTTGATTTGCAAGCTGCTGCCCAGCAGTCCGCCCAGCGTAGCGCCTACGACCCAGTAAATTTGGTTGAGCAAAGTGACGAAGGTCATAAACCAGCCCTTGTCAATTCCCGGCGGCGGGGTGGCGGAGCAGTTGATGGCAAAGGATTCGTCGCACATGCCAAAGACGAGATACAATTTTTTCCAGCCCAGCCCTTTGAATTTTTCCAGCATGGACAGGCCGTAAAAAAGATGGCGGGAGTTGACCATGAGCGTCATTAAAAAACAGTACAGCGGCTCAAAGGGGCTTAGCAGCATACTTACCAGCACAAATTCCATGGAGCCGGCGAAAACCAGCGCGCTGGTGAAAAAGGGGTACCAGGGCGAGAAACCCTTGCTGCAAATATAAAAGCCATAGGAAATTCCTAAAAAAAGAAACGCTGCGCAGATGGGCAGCGTTAACGGAAAAGCGGCTTTAAAGGCCGCATGATATTTGTTCATTGACATTTACCTGCACAATCCTAATACTTATTATTCAGATAGAATTTATTATACCGCCAAAACAGCGGCGCGTCAACTTTGGGGTGCAGGCCCGCTGCTGGAGCGCGTTACTAAACGGCATTTATATTCTACGTGAGTAATGCTGGTAAATTTTCCCTGGCTGTGGTAGCTGGCGATTTCCTCCTGCAAAAGATGAAAGGCGCTTTTGCCGCAGTCGGTCAGGGAATTATCCACGCTGGTCAGGCTGATTCCGTGCAGGCGCGAGGGAAAAATATTATCGAAGCCACACAGGCTGATATCCTGAGGAATGCGTAGTCCCTTGTCGCAAACAGCGTTGTAGGCGCCGTAGGCTACCATGTCGTTGATGGCGACGAGGGCGGTGGTTTGCGGCCTTTGCGCCAGGCAGGACAAAGCCAGCTCGTAGCCAGTGGCGTATTCTACGTCCACGTTGGAAATTTCAAAATCTGGCGTGATTTCTTTGGTGAAAACATTTAGCTGCGCTCCCTCGCAGGCTTGGCAGGCGGCCTGCAATCCCTGGCAGCGGCGCACGCGGGAGGTGTGCTGCTCGTTGAGCGTGGTGGAAAGGTAGGCAATACGGCGGTGGCCTAAGTCCAAAAGATGCTTGCCTACCAGCTGCCCGGCGGTGAAATTATTCATATCCACTGTGGCCAGCTCCAGGTCGCCGCGACGGTCGCCGATGGCTACCACGGGTAGATGACGGCTCAACTCGTAGGCCAGCTGTGGCTGCTGTGGTATCATGGCGAAGATGACGCCAGCTACATGCAGACGGCGCGCCTGCTCCATGATTTCCTTTTCCGTGGCAGTGTCCCAATAGGTGGTGCGCACAGAGGTTACGAAGCCCTGGCGTCGGGCGGCGATTTCAATGCCCTGAATGATAGTTGTGTAGAAGGGATTAAAAACGGAGGGACAAATGATAAAAATCAGCGTGTCCGCAGGAGCTACAAGACTGTAGGCTTGCTTTTTGCTATTTTTATAGCCCATGCTTTCGGCCAGAGTAAAGACCTGCCGGACTGTTTCGTTATTGAAGCGGTCGATGCTGCGGCGATTAAGAATCATGGAAACGCTGGCGGGCGAAATCCCTGCCGCCGCGGCGACGTCCTTGAGGGTGACCTTTTTGGGCATGTCGCCCTCCTTTCTTTTTTAACGGCCTATGACTTTGGCGGCGATATCGGGGTAATTGGTGATGAGAACGTCGACTCCGGCTTTGACCAGCTTGCCCATCAGCTCTGCGTCGTTAGGCGTCCAGGCCTGCAGGCCCACGCCGTGCTTATGTAAATCCTCGGCTACGCCTTTCTTCAGGCAGAAGGGGCTGCAGGCGTTGACGGTAGCTGCTCCCTGGCTTGCGGCATAAGCGCCGATGTTCATAATCCAGGTTTCGGTCAGCAGGCCGCATTTGGCATCAGGCTGCAGCTCCCTGATGCGGGCGATGGAATAATGATTGAAAGAGGAATACCATATTTGCTTTTCCAGACCAAATTCGTGAACCATAGACACCAGCTTTTCCGCCATGCCATCGTATTCAAAAATGCCGGTTTTCAGCTCGATGTTGGTAATGAGCTTAGTGGTTTTGAGCCAAGAAAAATATTCGCGCAGCGTGGGAATAGTTTGGCGGGGGAAGAAGCCCTTGGTATTAACGCCTACGGACAAGGTTTTCAGCTGCTCCAGCGTGTAGTCCTTTAAAAAGCCGCTGCCGTTAGTGGTGCGGTCCAGAGCTTCGTCGTGCATAATGACGATTTCGCCGTCCTTCGTCAGCTGAATATCGAGCTCGATGCCGTCGGCAGGAGATTCCTCCGCCGTTTTTTGAAAGGCCAGCATAGTGTTTTCGGGATAATAGCCGGAAAAGCCGCGATGGGCAAAAATCATAGTCATAAAAAAGTCTCCTTTGTTTGCAAGCTACGGTGAAATTTAAAATAAATTCAACAATTTTCAACAATATCTTAGCACACGAGAGGGGAAAAAACAAGTGGGACTATTTTAGACCGCGATGGACAAAAAACAGCCAAAAGGCAGATAGGAGCTGTATTATCAAATTATCGTAAAATTATTGACAATTATGTGAAGCTCTGATAATATGATAATAGACATTGTGGTTGGAAAAGTTCTTAGTAAAAATTTCAACAAATTTTAACAAGAAAGTAGAGGAGGATTTACATGAAAAAAATAATCGCTCTGTTGATGATGGCAGTGATGATGCTGGCGCTGACAGGCTGCGGCGGCGACAAAAAAGCTGAGGACAAGGCCGCCGGTTCTGACAAAAAGGTTGTGCTGAAGCTGAGCCACGTATTCTCTCCCGACGAGCAGCTGTATAAATCCATGGAGCTGGTTGCCGGGCGCATCAATAAAAAGACTAATGGCCGCGTAGAAATTCAATGCTATGGCCAGAACCAGCTGGCTTGCTACAAGGACGGCTTGGAGCAGGTAGCTAACGGCGCTAATTTTATTTCCGTAGAGGATCCGTCTTATTTGGGCGATTATGTGCCTGACTTTAAGCCTTTGGTCGGCCCGATGCTGTACCAGACCTACGACGAGTACGCTAAGATGATCGAAACTCCGCTGGTTAAGGATATGGTAGCCAAGGCTGAACAAAAGGGCATTAAGGTTCTGGCTCTGGATTATGTATTCGGCTTCCGCAACCTGATTACCAATAAGGTTATTACCAAACCGGAGGATTTGAAAGGCATGAAGCTGCGTACTCCCGGCAGCAAGCTGTTCATCGATACCATTAACGCTATGGGCGCAACCGCTACCAGCCTGCCCTTCTCCGAGACCTTGTCCGGCGTTTCTCAAGGCGTAGTCGACGGCCTGGAAGGCTCCGAATTTACCAACATCGGCACCAAATGCTATGAATATACTAAGAATGTAGCTACTACGAAACATTTCCTGGGTACCTGCGGTGTTTACATTTCCACCAAGGTTTGGGACAAGCTGTCTCCGGAGGATCAAAAAATCGTAGCCGAAGAGTTTGCTTACGGCGGCAAGGAAATGACCAAGATTTCCACCGAGTCCTATAATCAGGTTTACAAAGAGCTGGAAGCTAAGGGCGTAAAATTCAACGACGTTGACCATGCAGCCTTTGAAAAAGCAACCGAACCCGTATTCCAACAGATGGAGGAAAAAGAAGGCGCAACTCCTGGCATTTACAAAAAACTGAAAGAGGAAATTGCTAAGATTCGCAGCTCCAAATAATCTTTCGTTGTTCTAAAATCGAAGCGTTTCGTTTAAAGTTTTTTAAACGGAACGCTTTATTTTGCACACGCGGTATATTTCTTGTGGAGGCATTTATTAATGAATTTAAGATTTATTCTGCAAAATTTTGAGGATATCGTCGCTTCAATATTCATATCCATTACGACGGTTCTCGTTATTATCAATATTATTTTGCGCTATATTTTTAACTCCGGCCTGGTGTGGTCTGAGGAGGTGGCGACCGGCTGCTTCGTCTGGTCCGTATTTATCGGCGCCGTGGCTGTGTTCAAGCATCGCGGACATGTAGGCGTGGACCTGATAGTTAAGCGCCTGCCCCGGGCCATGCAGCGCGGCGTCAGACTGCTCACCGATGTGATTCTGGTGGTGCTTAACGGCTATATGGCTTATCTTTCCGTACTCTATATTCAAACGTCCTATACGAAAATGACGCCGGTGCTGGGCGTTTCTTCCGCCTACATCAGCTCGTCCGTGCTCATAGCCTTCGTATTGATGACGGCTTATTCCGTAAAATTTGTTGTTGAAGATTTATTTGGCAAAAAGGAGGTTGACGCATAATGGCTTACTTGCCCGTGATAATTGTCTTTATCCTCTATTTTTCCAGCATTCCTATCGCTTACGCCCTGTTCGGCGCAACGGTATCCTATTTTACCTTTATCGACAGCGCGTCGCCGACGCATTTAATGTTCCAGAGAATTATCACTAGCACCCAGTCCTTTCCGCTGCTGGCTATTCCCTTCTTTATTATGGCGGGCTCCATTATGAATTATGCCGGTATCAGCGATAAGCTGATGAAATTTACCGACGTTTTGATGGGCCATATGACGGGCGGCCTGGCGCAGGTCAACGTGCTGCTGAGCCTGCTGATGGGCGGCGTGTCGGGCAGCGCTAACGCCGACGCCGCTATGCAGAGTAAAATGCTGGTGCCGGAAATGGAAAAACGCGGCTATGGCCGTGCCTTTTCGGCGGCGGTTACGGCGGCTTCTTCCGCCAGTACGCCGGTTATTCCGCCCGGCATTAACCTGATTATTTACGCTTTAATTGCCAGCGTATCCGTTACGAAAATGTTTATGGCCGGTTATGTTCCCGGCGTACTGATGGCCGTGTCCATGATGATTGTCGTCGCCATCGTTTCCCGCAAGCGCGGCTATAAGCCGTCGCGCGAGCGGGCCGCTACCTTTGGTGAAATTATGGAGCAGCTCAAAGAATCCATTTGGGCGCTGCTGTTCCCCTTCGGTATTATCGCCGGCCTGCGCATGGGTATGTTCACTCCTTCCGAGGCGGGCGCCGTGGCCGTAGTGTACTGCATTTTCGTCGGCGCGTTCATCTACAAGGAGCTGAAATGGTCTTACGCCTGGCCGATTATGAAGGAAACGATTTACGGAACCAGCTCTGTTTGTCTGATTATCGTAGCCGCTTCTTTCTTTGGCTACTATATGAACTGGGAGCGCATTCCCCAGCAAATTACCTCCACCATGCTGGATATGACCAGAAATCCCTATGTGATGCTGATGCTGGTCAATATTCTGCTGCTGGTTTTGGGTATGTTTCTGGAAGGCGGCGCGGCGCTGATTATTCTGGCTCCGCTGCTGGTGCCGGTAGTGAAGCAGCTGGGCGTCGACCCCGTGCATTTCGGCGTTATCTGTATCGTGAATATTATGATTGGCGGTCTGACGCCGCCCTTCGGCTCGATGATGTTTACGGTCTGCGCGATAACGGAAACGCCGCTGGGAGAATTTTTCAAAGAGGTATGGCCCTTCATCCTCGCTTTGGTCATTACGCTTTTAATCGTTACCTACGTGCCGGGCATCGTGATGTTCCTGCCTAATTTGTAACCGTATAGCGTTTTATGCCGGGAAGCTGCCAGCAGCTTCTCGGTTTTTTGAAAGGAGGCAGGCTTCATGACGAAAGAAAAATATATTATGGCCCTGGATTTGGGAACGACCAGCTGCCGCTGCATTCTTTTTAATAAGCAGGGAGATATTTGCAGCGTAGCGCAGAAGGAATTTACCCAGTATTATCCGCAGGCAGGCTGGGTGGAACACGACGCCGAAGAAATTTGGTCGACGCAGCTGGGCCTGATGTACGAGGCTATGGGCAAGCTGGACGTATCGCCGGCGGACATCGCGGGCATCGGCATTACTAACCAGCGCGAAACTACGGTGGTGTGGGATAAAATTACCGGTCGCCCCGTGTGCAAGGCTATTGTGTGGCAGTGCCGCCGTACTGCGGAATATTGCGATTTATTGAAAATTAAAGGCTATGCCAATATGTTCCGCGAAAAAACGGGCCTTGTGCTGGACGCTTATTTTTTGGGAACCAAGCTGCATTGGATTTTGGAAAACGTTTCGGGAGCAAGGGCAAAGGCCGACGCGGGCCGTTTGCTTTTCGGCACTATCGACAGCTGGATTATTTGGAAGCTGACGGGCGGCAAGGTGCACGTAACAGATTATTCCAACGCTTCCCGTACTCTGATGTTCAATATCCATACGCTGAAGTGGGACGACGAAATATTAACGGTTTTGGGCGTGCCCAAGGATATGCTGCCGGAGGTTAAGCCCTCCAGCTGCGTTTACGGCATGACCGACGCCAAGCTGTTCGACGAAAATATTCCTATCGCAGGCGCGGCCGGCGACCAGCAATGCGCGCTGTTCGGCCAGACCTGCTTTACGCCGGGAGAGGCGAAAAATACCTACGGCACCGGCGGCTTTATGCTGATGAATACGGGCGAGACGCCGGTAACCTCTAAGAACGGTCTGGTCACGACCATCGCCTGGGGCGTGGACGGCAAAGTGGAATATGCCTTGGAGGGTTCTATTTTCGTAGCGGGTGCGGCTGTGCAGTGGCTGCGCGACGAGCTGGGGCTTATTCGCAGCGCCGCAGAATCCGAGGAGCTGGCTAAAGCCGTGCCCGATTCCAACGGCTGCTATGTAGTACCGGCCTTCGTCGGTCTTGGCGCTCCCTATTGGAACCAATATGCCCGCGGCGCTATTGTGGGGCTGACCCGCGGCGTCAACCGCAACCATATTGTGCGCGCGACGCTGGAGGCCATCACCTATCAGGTGTACGACGTGCTGAAAGCCATGGAAGAAGACAGCGGCATCAAGCTGAGTTCTTTGCAGGTGGACGGCGGCGCTTGCGCCAATAATTTGCTGATGCAGATGCAGGCCGATATCATCAATGCTAACGTAGCGCGGCCGGCGTGCATCGAAACCACCGCTATGGGCGCGGCTTATCTGGCAGGCTTGGCGGTGGGCTATTGGCAGGACAAGGAAGAAATCAAAAAGAACCACGTCATCGCCAAAACCTTTATGCCAGCTATGGAATGCGCCAAACGCGAAAAAATCCTGCACGGCTGGCACAGGGCGGTGAAGGCCGCCTGCGTAAGACTGCAGCCGGAGGAATAATTTAAGAAGAAAACATATGCTAAAGCCTGGGAATTTTCCTGGGCTTTTTGCTTTGCTGATTGTAATTGCTTGTTAATTATTTCAGGAGCAGAAACAATGGCATCGGCAGAAAAGTCCTTTGCCAGTGTTAAAAAGTTCACATTTTATTTGACGATGCTCATGGCTGTTGATATAATGATATTAACTATACTAACGTGTATTGTAGCCTGAGAAAACATTTTGCTTGGGTTTTGTTTTTTTAGTAAGCAAATTTTGGGAGGTAGATGTTGATGAAAGTAGCAATCATTATGGGCAGCAATTCCGACTGGCCCGTACTGGAGCCGGCTGAAAAAACTCTGAAGGATTTTGGCGTCGAGGTAGAAGTTATTGTAGCTTCCGCTCACCGCACCCCTGACATAGTACATGAATTTGCTGCCGGAGCCCGCGAACGCGGCGTAGAAGCCATTATTGCGGCGGCAGGAGCAGCTGCGCATTTGGGCGGCGTTATCGCGGCCTACACTACGGTTCCGGTCATCGGCATTCCCATAAACGCTACGCCTTTGGGCGGAATGGACGCGCTGCTGAGCTTTGTGCAGATGCCTTCCGGTATTCCTGTTGCGACGATGGCGATTAACGGCGCAAAAAATGCGGCGCTGTTCGCCGTGCAGATTCTGGCTACAAAATACCCCGAGCTGGTGGATAGGCTGGCCGCCAACCGCCTGCAAATGCAGGAGGAGGTTAAGGCCAAGGGCGAAAAGCTGGCTAAATTGAGAGCAGAAAGCAAGTAAGACCATACCAAGCGCTTGCGCAGAGCAAATAATTGGCAAGGAGAATTGATTGTGGAAAACTTATTTCAGGATGATAAGCTGCATGAGGAATGCGGCGTCTTTGGTATTTTCAGTCACAGCGAGGACGTAGCGCTCAATACCTATTGGGGCTTGTACGCTTTGCAGCACCGCGGGCAGGAAAGCACCGGTATCGTCGTCACCAACGGCAAGACGATGAAGGTGAAAAAGGGCATGGGACTGGTTCCCGACGTCTACAAGGACGGCGTCGGCGATTTGCAGGGCTTTGCCGCCATCGGCCACGTGCGTTATTCCACCACCGGCGCCAGCATGGCCTATAATATTCAGCCGCTGAAGGTTTATTTCGACGGCGGCAATCTGGCGCTGAGCCATAACGGCAATCTGACCAACGCCGGGCAGCTGCGGGCTAATCTGGCCAAGGAGGGCGCGGTTTTCACTACTACCGTAGATACGGAGGTGGTGCTGACGCTGATCGCTTACAGTGCGCGCAAGACTATCGAGGAGCGCGTAGCCGAGGCCGTGAAGCAGATTCGCGGCGCTTACGCTATTTTGTTTATGACGGATAATAAAATTATCGCCGTGCGCGATCCTTACGGCTTCCGCCCGTTGGTTTTGGGCAAAATGGAAAACGGCTGGTGCGTAGCTTCCGAGTCCTGCGCCTTTGATTTGGTGGGAGCGGAGCTGGTGCGCGACGTTAAGCCGGGCGAAATGGTCATCATCGACAGCGATAACGCCGAGCCCCGCAGCATTATGTGGGCCGATAAGCTGCCGGAAAAAACGGCGCACTGCATTTTTGAATACGTATATTTTGCCCGCAACGACAGCGTTATCGATAAGCAGCCTGTTTACGATGCCCGCATTCAGATGGGCCGCGAGCTGGCGAAGGAAACGAAGGAAATTAAGCCGGATATCGTTATTTCCGCTCCCGACAGCGGCACTCCCGCCGCTATCGGCTATGCGCTGGAATCCGGTATCCCCTTTATGGAGGGCCTGACGAAAAACCGCTATGTGGGCCGTACCTTTATTCAGCCTACGCAGAAGCAGCGCGCCAACGCCGTGCGCTTGAAGCTGAACCCGGTGCGCAGCGTGGTAGAGGGCAAGTCCGTGGTGATGGTGGACGATTCCATCGTGCGCGGCACTACCAGCGGCAAGGTAGTCAAGCTGCTCAAGGAGGCGGGAGCCCGCGAGGTACACGTCTGCATTTCTTCGCCGCCAGTTGTGGACAGCTGCTATTACGGCATCGACACTTCCGAGCGCAAGCAGCTGATTGCCGCTCGTTGTACTAATGAAGAAATCTGCCGCTTTATCGGCGCGGACAGTTTGCATTATATTTCTATGGAAGGCATGAAGCGCGCTATCAGCAAAATCGCCCCGGACGGTTTGTGCTGCGCCTGCTTTAGCTCCGACTATCCAGACAAGGCGGACGAGGTTATAAGTCAGGAGCCTGAGGAAATTTTTGAATAAATAAATTGGGAGGCCAATCATGAGCGAAGAAAAGAAACAACTTACCTACGCTGACGCCGGTGTGGACATCGACGCCGGCAATAAAGCGGTAGAGCTGATGAAGGACAGCGTGCGCGCTACCTATCGCAGCGAGGTCATCGGCGATTTAGGCGGCTTCGGCGGCTTGTTCGCTTTGAACTGCGGCAAGTACAAGGAGCCCGTTCTGGTAAGCGGCACCGACGGCGTAGGCACGAAGCTGAAGCTGGCGTTTATGGCCGACAAGCACGATACCATCGGTCAGGACGCGGTGGCTATGTGCGTCAACGATATTCTGGTGCAGGGCGCGGAGCCTTTGTTCTTCTTGGATTATATTGCCGTGGATAAGGTGGATTCCCAGAAGGTTGCCAATATTGTTAAAGGCGTGGCCAATGCCTGCAAGGAAAGCGGCTGCGCGCTGATTGGCGGCGAAACTGCGGAGATGGCCGGCTTTTATGCCAAAGGCGAGTACGATATCGCCGGCTTCTGCGTAGGCGTGGTGGATAAATCCAAGATGATTACCGGCGAAAAGGTTAAGGCCGGCGACGTGCTTCTGGGTCTGCCCTCCAGCGGCGTGCATTCCAACGGCTTCTCCTTGGTACGCAAAATTTGCTTCGAGGCCATGGGCTACGATATGGATACTCCGATTGCGGACTTTGACTGCACCTTGGGCGAAAAGCTGCTGACGCCTACGCGCCTGTATCCCAAGACCTGCCTGCCCTTGATTGAAAAATTTGATTTGCACGCTATGGTGCATATTACCGGCGGCGGCTTCTATGATAATATTCCCCGCATTCTGCCTGCGGACTGCGACGCCGAGGTGAACGCTGAGGCTTGGGAAGTGCCCGTGGTATTTAAAAAATTGCAGGAATGGGGCAATGTGCCTTGGGCGGAAATGTACCGCACCTTTAATATGGGCGTGGGCATGGTGCTGGTAGTTGACCCGGCGGAGGCCGACGCGGTGCGCGCACATTTGACGGAAGTAGGCGAGGTATTCTACGAGCTGGGCAAAATTGTGCCCGGCAGCCAAAAGACTGTGATGAAGGGCGGCGTTTTCGGTGCGTAAGATCGGCGTATTAGTCAGCGGGCGCGGCAGTAATTTACAGGCCATTATGGACCGCATTGCCGACGGCTATCTGCCCTTGGAAATCGCGGTAGTCGTCAGCGATAAGCCAGACGCTTTCGCGCTGGAGCGTGCGGCGAAGGCCGGCATTAAAACCGTAGCGGTGGAGCGTAAGGGCTGCGCTTCCAAAGAGGAATTTGAAGCGAAGATTAACGACGCTTTAACGGCGGCAGGCTGCGAGCTGGTGGTGTTGGCAGGCTTTATGCGCATTTTAAGCGGCGCTTTTGTCAATAAATGGCATCATAAGATTATCAATATTCATCCCGCGCTGCTGCCTAGCTTCCCTGGACTGCATGGCCAGGGACAGGCGGTGGCTTACGGCGTGAAATTTTCTGGCTGCACCGTGCATTTCGTGGACGAGGGCACGGACAGCGGTCCGATAATTTTACAGAAGGTTGTCCCCGTTTTGGACGACGATACGGAGGACACGCTGGCCGACCGCATTTTGGTGCAGGAGCATATCGCTATGCCGGAGGCGCTGAAGCTGTGGGCGGAAGATAAGCTGCAAATCGACGGACGCAAGGTTAAGGTTTTGGCATAAAGAATAGAGGTGCAAGCATGAAGATTAAAAGAGCATTATTAAGCGTTTCCGATAAGACCGGCATCGTGGAGCTGGCACAATTTTTAAGCGATAACGGCGTGGAAATTATTTCCACCGGCGGCACGATGAAGGCGATTAAGGATGCGGGTATTCCCGTAACCTATGTCAGCGACGTGACCGGCTTTCCGGAAATTATGGACGGCCGCGTGAAAACTCTGAACCCCAAAATTCACGGCGCTATTCTGGCAGTCCGCAGCAATCCCGAACACATGAAGGCTTTGGCCGAGCATGATATTACGCCCATCGATTTGGTGGTAGTAAATCTGTATCCCTTCCGTGAAACCGTGGCCAAGCCCGGCGTGACCGAGGCGGAGGCTATTGAAAATATCGATATCGGCGGCCCGGCCATGGTGCGCGCTTCCGCTAAAAACTTCAAGGACGTGGTTATCGTGACCTATCCCAGCCGTTATGCCGGACTGATGGAAATGCTGCGCAAGGACGGCGACGTGGACGCCCGCACCCGCAAGGAGCTGGCGCTGGAGGCGTTTTCCCATACTGCCGAATACGATGCGATGATCAGCGAATATCTGCGTAAGCAGCTGGCTGAGTAAGGCGATAGCGAGGTAAGGATATGCGTATTTTATTGATTGGCGGCGGCGGCCGCGAGCATGCGCTGGCGTGGAAGCTGGCTCAAAGCCCCAAGGTGGAAAAGCTGTATGCGGCTCCGGGCAACCCCGGCATTGCGCAGCTGAAAAAGTGCGAATGTATCAGCATCAATATTGACGATTTGGAAGGCGTAGCGGATTATGCCGAAGAAAAAAGCATCGATTTAACCGTCGTAGGCCCGGAGGCGCCGCTGGTAGCAGGCTTGGCTGACGTGTTTAAGCGCCGCGGACTGCCGGTGTTCGGCCCTTCCAAAGCGGCGGCGCAGCTGGAAGGCTCCAAAGCCTTTTCCAAGGAGCTGATGGCGAAATATAATATTCCCACGGCTTTCTTCAAGGTGTGCGAGGATATTGCAACTGCGAAAGCCTATGTTGAGGAAAAGGGCGCGCCCATCGTGGTTAAGGCCGACGGTTTGGCGGCCGGCAAGGGCGTTGTGGTGGCCATGACGAAGGAAGATGCGCTGGCTGCTATCGACGAAATGATGGGCGACCATAAATTCGGCAATGCTGGCGCTCGCCTGGTGCTGGAAGAATATATGGAGGGCGAGGAAGCGTCGCTGCTGGCCTTCACAGACGGCAAAACCGTAGTGCCCATGATCGCCGCGCAGGATCATAAGCGCGTTTTCGACGGCGACGAGGGCCCCAACACCGGCGGCATGGGAACTTATGCGCCAGCTCCGGTTATGACGGACATTCTGCGCTTGAAGGCTACGGAGCGCATTTTAAAGCCTGTGGTCGAGGCTATGGCTGCGGAGGGTATGCCTTATCAGGGCTGCCTGTACGCCGGTCTGATGATTAAGGGCGACAGCGTGAAGGTTGTGGAATTTAACTGCCGCTTCGGCGACCCGGAAACCCAGGTGGTTTTGCCGCTGTTGGACGGCGATTTGGCCGACATTATGCTGGCCTGCGCTACCGGAACTCTGGATAAGGCTGACGTGGGCTGGCACGATAAGGCTGCCGTGTGCGTGGTTATGGCCAGCGGCGGTTATCCCGAAAGCTACGAAAAGGGCAAGGATATTACCGGTTTGGAGGCTGCGGCCAACGATAAAAACGTAGTTGTGTTCCACGCCGGAACGAAATACGAAAATGGCAGCGTCGTTACGGCAGGCGGACGCGTTTTGGGCGTTACAGCTGTGGACTCTTCGATTAAGGCAGCTCGCGACCGCGCTTACAGCGCCGTAGAAAAAATTAAATTTGATAAAGCTTTTTGCCGGAAAGATATTGCGTGGAGAGCGTTAAAGAGGTAAAATAGATAAAATAAATTTTTAGCAAAGGATGATGAAAGAATGGCTTTTTATTACGATGAACCTGCTCATACTTTTAGCGAGTATCTGTTAGTTCCCGGTTATTCCTCTGAAAAATGCATTCCGACTAATGTTGACCTGCGCACGCCGCTGGTTAAATTCAAAAAAGGCGAAGAGCCCGCTATTACCATGAACATCCCCATGGTATCCGCAATTATGCAGGCCGTATCCGGCGAGAAGCTGGCTATCGCTCTGTCTAAGGAGGGCGGCATTTCCTTTATTTATGGCTCTCAGTCCATCGAAGACGAGGCCGCTATGGTAGCCCGCGTTAAGGCTCACCGCGCAGGCTTTGTCAGCAGCGATTCCAACATTCGTCCTGACAGCACTCTGGCCGATATTTTGGCTTTGAAGGAGCGCACCGGCCATTCCACCGTAGCCGTTACCAGCGACGGAACTGTTAACGGTAAGCTGGAGGGCATTGTTACCAGCCGCGATTACCGCCCCAGCCGCATGGACCGCGCTACCAAGGTGCGCGATTTTATGACTCCTATCGACCAAATGATTGTTGCCGGTAAGGATACCACCCTGCAGCAGGCTAACGATATCATTTGGGAAAAGAAGCTCAATACTCTGCCCATCGTCGACGACGAGGGACGTTTGCTGTATATGGTTTTCCGCAAGGATTACGCTACGCACAAGGAATATCCCTTGGAGCTGCTGGACAGCAAGAAACGCCATATCGTCGGCGCAGGCATTAACACCCGCGACTACGCCGAGCGCGTACCGGCTTTGGTGGACGCAGGCGTGGACGTACTGTGCATCGACTCTTCCGAGGGCTACAGCGCCTGGCAGAAGCTGACGCTGGACTGGATTCGCGCGCATTACGGCGACAGCGTTAAGGTTGGCGCAGGCAACGTCGTAGACGCTGACGGTTTCCGCTTCCTGGCGGAAGCAGGCGCAGACTTTGTTAAGGTCGGCATCGGCGGCGGCTCTATCTGCATCACCCGCGAGCAAAAGGGCATTGGCCGCGGCCAGGCAACGGCTTTGATTGAGGTTTGCAAGGCCCGCGATGAATATTATAAGGAAACCGGCGTTTACGTTCCCGTATGCTCCGACGGCGGTATCGTTTACGATTACCATATGACCCTGGCTTTGGCTATGGGCGCTGACTTTATGATGCTGGGCCGTTATTTCGCCCGCTTCGACGAAAGCCCGACCAACAAGGTAAATATCAATGGCACCTACATGAAGGAATACTGGGGCGAAGGCTCTGCGCGCGCCCGCAACTGGCAGCGCTACGATATGGGCGGCGCAGCCAAGCTGTCCTTTGAAGAGGGCGTAGATTCCTACGTTCCCTATGCAGGCAGCCTGAAGGATAACGTCAACCTGACCTTGTCCAAGATTCGCTCCACTATGTGCAACTGTGGCGCGCTGAATATTCCCGAGCTGCAGGCTAAGGCCAAGCTGACTCTGGTATCGGCAACCTCTTTGGTTGAGGGCGGCGCTCACGACGTACTGCTGAAAGAAAATACTAACAGCAGCTATCCTAAATAATACAATTTAAGTGCAGGCAGTCTGATGGCTGACCTGCACTTTGTTTCAATATTAACAGTTCTGCGGCGCAGAAAAAATAAAAACGTGCGGCAGTTGACAACTATTTTACTGAATTAGTATAATGTTTTTCAACAACTATATATCGCCCCTAAAAGACGAGGAAGGGAAGAAGATATAATGAAGGGCCTCAGAGAGCCGCTGGTTGGTGCAAGGCGGCGCCGGTAATTATATGTATACTGATCCCGGAGTTGCCTTCCTGATATGTAGGGAAGGACGTGTGGTCACGTTACAGGCAAAGGCCTTGTTGGAGGCTGAGAGGGCTGCTGCGGCGGCTGAAATAGGGTGGTACAGCGTGGATTTTTCCCCGCCCCTAGTTATTAAAACTATGGGGCGGGTTATTTTATTGGAGGAATACAGCATGCAGCAAGAAAAAAAATACGTACCCTTTCAACGAGTTTCCTTACCCGACCGTCAATGGCCGGAAAAAATAATCGATAAAGCGCCGGTTTGGTGCAGCGTGGATTTGCGCGACGGCAATCAGGCTTTAGTAACGCCCATGGGCATTGACGAAAAGCTGAAATTTTTCCACACGCTGGTGGACGTGGGCTTTAAGGAAATTGAGGTGGGCTTTCCTTCCGCTTCCGAAACGGAATACGAAATCCTGCGCACTTTAATCGAAGGCAATCACATTCCTGACGACGTAACGGTGCAGGTGCTGGTGCAGGCCCGCGAGGAGCTGATCCGCAAAACCTTTGAAGCGGTGCGCGGCGCGAAAAACGTCATTATCCATTTTTATAATTCTACTTCGACCTTGCAGCGCAAGGTGGTATTCGGCAAGGATATGGACGGCATTACGGAAATCGCCGTGCAGGGCGCGCGCTTGATTCGCCAGCTGACGGAGGAAGAAGTGGCCCGCAGCGGTATGAACATCCGCTACGAATATTCACCCGAAAGCTTCACAGGTACGGAAATTGATTTTTCCATTGCTATCTGCGAAGCGGTAATGCGGGAGATGGGCGCGACTAAGGAAAATCCCATTATTCTCAATCTGCCGTCGACGGTGGAAATGTGCACGCCCAATACCTATGCCGACCAGATTGAATACTTCTGTCGCCATATGCATAATCGTGAAGCGGCCATCATCAGCGTGCATCCGCACAACGACCGCGGCACCGGCGTGGCCTCGGCCGAGCTGGCTTTGATGGCGGGCGCAGACCGCATCGAAGGCACACTGTTCGGCAACGGCGAGCGCACCGGCAATCTGGATATCGTGACCGTGGCGCTGAATATGTTCACCCAGGGCGTGGACCCGCAGCTGGATTTCTCGCATATTCTGGATATCAAAAAGGTATATGAGGAATGCACTAAAATGCACGTGCCCGAGCGTCAGCCCTACGCCGGCGAGCTGGCCTTCACCGCTTTTTCCGGCTCGCATCAGGACGCTATCCGCAAGGGCTACGAATTTATGAAGAACAGCGGCACGGAATATTGGGAGGTTCCCTATTTGCCCATCAATCCTGCCGATTTGAACCGCGAATACGAGCCCGTTATCCGCATTAACAGCCAGTCCGGCAAGGGCGGTGCGGCCTTCGTGCTGCAGCATGCCGTGGGCTATAATCTGCCCAAGGAAATGCATCCCGAATTCGGCAATATCGTGAAGGCGGCGGCCGACGCTTACGGCGACGAGCTGAGCAGCCAGCAGATTGTGGATTTGTTCCAAAAGGAATATCTCGACCGTGTCGGCAAATATATGCTCCTGCGTCACCGTTTCACAGAATTGCACGAGCCTGACGGCAGCGTGCACAGCCGCTTTGAAGGCGCTGTGAGCATTAACGGGCAGGAACGCCACATTGTCGGCGTGGGCAACGGCCCCATCGACTCCTTCTTCCAGGCGTTGGCGGGCGTGGGCGTTACCGGCTACGGCTTCGTCAATTACCATGAGCACGCTATTTCCCGCGGCAGCGACGCGCTGGGCATTTGCTATATCGAGCTGAGGAAGCCGAACAGCGAGCATATCTTCGGCGCCGGCATTCATTCCAATATTAACGTGGCGGCGCTGCTGGGCATCATCTGCGCCATCAACCGAGCCGAAAAATAAAAAATATACGCAATGCTAGATGCAGGCAAGTTAAAGCTTAAAAAATCAAGGGACGGCCGCGGCCGTCCCTTTTTAATAAGTACTTTGTCATTTTCTGTGGTGTGGTCGCCCCTTTGTCAGTTACTGTGGTC
>ERZ779895.1422-NODE-1422-length-25835-cov-4.268076_pt1 | contig 25835 bp, 23 predicted proteins | sample MGYA00511093_ERZ779895 | MGnify/ENA primary metagenome ERZ779895 (study PRJEB29588, sample SAMEA2142970) | human gut metagenome | biome: human gut; feature: human-associated habitat; material: faeces | place: Denmark | collected 2008/2010 ... | reverse complement strand
TTCGGGTCGCCGCCGTCGCCCGCCAGCATCAGAAACGCGTCGTCCGTCCAGGCCATCAGTCCGCCGCCACCTACGGTCCAGCGGCAACCGTCACCATCGGCAGGTGCTTCACACGCATTCTGCTCCTGAAGCATTTTTATCAAATCTTCCAGTTTTCCCTTGTCGGCCATGCGCACCAGCACACCGCCCATTTCCATCTGAGAAGCTGCAAAGAAGTACACCCGATCGGTCAGTCTCAACCCACTCTCTTCCGGATTCTCCATCAGCTTGTCCACCAAGGCATCCGCACTGCCCTTCAGGCTCGATTTCATCATCTGCCCCATCGACTGCTTCACCTGGTCGTTCAGGTCACACTTCTGTGCCATCTCTATCAGGTCGAACGAGAACACTGCAGCCGCATCCTTTGGCAACGCATTCGTGTACGCATTGTCTTCCCCGCAGGCAGACAACAGGAAAGCCATACCCAAGGCCAGGCTTCCCATCCATTTCCATGTCTTTTTCATAATGATTTTATCTAAAAGTTACACATCAGCTTATTCCGCGTGCGTCAGGTTCATCAGGTGTACAGCCACCAGTGCCGCCGTTTCCGTACGCAGGCGCGACTTGCCCAGGCTCACTGCCTGAAAGCCTTTTTCTGCAGCCAGCGCCACTTCCTCCGGACTGAAATCCCCTTCCGGACCAATCAGCACCACGGCGTCCTCGTCCTTGCGGAGCACGTCGCGCAGCAGAGGCTTTTCCCCCTCATAGCAGTGTGCGATAAACTTCTGTCCCGTAAACTCCCGCTCCATAAAGCGGCGGAAGTCCGTCATCTCGTTCACCACCGGCTTGCGTGCCTTGAGCGACTGTTTCACGGCCGACACCACGATTTTCTCCACCCGTTCCGTCTTGATGACCTTCCGTTCCGAGAAACGGCAGTTCAGGAACGTCAGCTCGTCGAAACCGATTTCCGTGGCCTTCTCCGCCAGCCATTCCATGCGGTCCATATTCTTCGTAGGCGCCAGAGCCAGGTGCAGATGCCCCTTCCAGAAAAGCTCCTGCTCCGTTTTCTCCACTACCTTCACCACACAGCGTTTCTGCGTAGCAGCCGAAATGACCGCCCGGTAAAAGCATCCCTTTCCGTCGGTCAGCATAATCTCCTCGCCCACACCCAGACGCAGCACCCGCAGGCAATGGCCCGCTTCCTCTTCCGGCAGCTCCAGGGTCTGCGCAATATCCGGTGTATAAAACACGTGCATAATTATAATTTTTTTTCTAAATCCTCGAAATCTTCGTAATCTTCCTCTTCTTCTTTGTTGCGGGTCGCCATTTCCTGCTTGATCAGCTCCGCATACTCATAATCCTCGTGACGGATGGCATCCTCCATCTCCCGTTCCAGCCCTTTCAGCGGCATCAACCGCAGCAGCAGCGCCTTCGTGTTAGGCACAGACTTGGTAAAGCCCGACCGGGGGTCTTCCAGGAACTTCGCGTTCACATAGAACGGAACTCTGGCTATCTGACTTACCACCAGCGCGTCGAACAGTGTCAGCTGCATCTCCATCACCGAGCCGTCCTCCTTGCGCAGGGTCACAATCGCACGGTGCAGCAGCTTCACCTTGTCCTTTACCACTACTTTTTCCACGGTAACACCCAGCTCCTTCAGAATATGCACCGTCTGATAAGGCAGCGTGGCATCCGCACCCTCCGGGTCGTTAACAGCCGTGTACAGCAAGTCCGCCTCGTCGGGGTTGATAACCCCCAGCATCATCCGGTGCGGTTCATTCACCTCCTCCAGCAGCAGCTTGAAGTTCTGCCCGTCCAGCATCATTATATCCATCTTCTCCTCATCGTCCAGCACCTGATTAAATGTCAGATGCCCGATCAGTTCATCCACCTTCATGGCCTCGTCAATGGTACGGACCCGCATTTCTACAAATTCGTCTTTCTTTTCCATTTTCAGATTCTAATTAATCGTTATCTACTTTATGTTTGTACTTAAATACCAGTGCAAAAGTCACCGCCACTACCAGCGCGTAGGCCGCAAACACGAACCACGCCCGGCTCCAGCCTTCCACCTGCGGTGCCTGCGAATTGAAGTCCACGAAGCAGTTCACCACCGCCTGCGCACTCAGCGTACCCACCGTGGCTCCGATACCGTTCGTCATGATGATGAACAGTCCCTGCGCACTCGAGCGGATAGACAGGTCCGTCTCCTTGTCGACAAACAGCGAGCCCGACACGTTGAAGAAGTCGAATGCCACGCCATACACAATCATCGACAGCACGAACATCCACACCCCGCTGCCCGGGTCACCCAGGCCGAAGAGTCCGAAGCGCAGCACCCACGCCACCATGGCAATCAGCATCACCTTCTTGATGCCGAAGCGTCCCAGGAAGAACGGAATCAGCAGGATACAGCACGTTTCACTGATTTGCGAGAGCGAAATCAGCAGGTTGGCATGCTGCACGCCAAAGGTATCGGCATATTCCGGAATGGCGCTGAAGCTCGTGATAAACGGATTGGCAAAGCCGTTGGTAATCTGCAAGGACACGCCCAGCAGCATCGAGAAGATGAAGAACACTGCCATCTTGCGGTTCTTGAAGAGCAGAAACGCCCTCAGCCCCAATGCTTCTACCAGCGACTTCTGTCCGCCCTGCGCACGGCTCACCGGACATTCCGGCAGCGTCTGGGCATATACGGCCAGCACCACGCCCCATGCCGCACAGGTAAAGAACTGCATGTAGTTCGACTGGAATCCCAGTAAATCTACCAGCCACATGGAACAAATGAAACCGATGGTCCCAAACGTACGTATCGGTGGAAACGCCTTGATGGTATCCAGCCTTGCCTTGTCCAGCGCCGTATAAGCCACCGAATTCGACAGAGCCAGCGTAGGCATGTAAAACGCCACACTCACGGAGTAGAACGCGAACAGCGGTGCAAATTCCACCTGCGGTCCCGTAGTCATGGCATAATAGCCCGCTCCACCCATAAACAGGGCAGCCAGCAGATGGCTCAGCCCCAGCAACCGTTGCGCCGGAATCCAGCGGTCAGCCACAATACCCAGCACAGCCGGCATGAACAGGGACACAATCCCCTGCATGGCGTAAAAAATTCCGATATGTCCGCCTAATCCCACCCCCGCCAGGTACGTACCCATTGAGGTAAGATACGCTCCCCACACGGCAAACTGCAGGAAGTTCATGACAATCAGTCTCAGTTTCATATTCATATATTCATAGATTTAATGGTTATTTCATCATCGTAGCCAGTGACGCCAGCATCGTAGCCAGTGACGCAAACGAAGTTGCATTCGATACTATGTTCGCAAAGTTAAACTTCTTCGTCTTGTTCGGCACCACGATTTCGCAGCCCGGCTCAATCTGTTTCTTGCCGCTGCCCTTCACTTCGGCCACCTGTCCGTTCATATAAATAATGAACTTCTGGCTCTTCTTGGCATTGGCAGAGTAGCCTCCCGCCTGGCTCAGGTAATACTTCACGCTCTTGCCCGAGGCATACGACACCGTGTTCGGCATCATCACCGCTCCGTTCACCTTCACCGTATTGTTATATTCCGGCACCGTCAGCACATCACCCTCGCGCAACACCAGGTCGGCGTCTCCGCCCGGATTGGCCAGTGCCGCTTCCAGGTCAATGCCCACCGTAAACGTACTGTCCACCTTCAGTCCCAGCGCATTGGCCATGGCCTCACCTATTTCCCGGCGCACCATCTTCACCACATCCTCCATGCGGCGCAGCTCCTCCTCGTTGGCCACGCGGCGTAACTTCGCCCCACGCACATACGCATAGCGGCTCACGCCCCCGGCACGCTGAATCAGGCTGCTCAGACGTTCACTCTTCGTGTTCAGCGTATAGTCACCGCGATACAGCACCTCGCCATCCACCGTCACGTTCACCTGCTCGTTGTAGCTCGGACTGCGGCGCACAAACACCTGGTCGTACGGCTGCAGTTCAAAGCCCGCTTCACCGTCCACCACGAAACCATCCTTCAGCCCGAACGAGAAATTCTGCCCGATGGCATCCGGTTCCGTCGTACCTTTCGGGTCACGGATACGTCGCGACACATCCACGCGCACCAGTGAAGCCGACTCCTTCAGTCCGCCCGCCGTAATCACCAGGTCCTCCAGACTCATGTGGTCGGCATACGTATAGCTGCCCGGCTTGTTCACCTCACCGCTGATAGTCACCTTTCCCATGTCCTGCAAGTCGTGGATGCTCGGGATATACAAAATGTCATTCTTCTGCAAGGCCACGTCGGGCGACGTACCGTTCAGAATACCCTGAATGTCAACCGGCAACACCTCCTTCGTCAGGTTCTCCCGTTCGCGATACAGCACCGCGCGTCCCGTAAAAGCTTCGCCCAACAGCCCGTCGGCCTTCTCCACCAGCTGGCGTACCGTGTTCAGCGAACCGCTCAACTCGAATACTCCCGGGTGATACACAGCCCCCTTCACCTCCAGACGGTTGTTGAAGCGGTTCAGAATCGAATCCACCGAAATCACGTCACCGTCTGTTAATTTAAACGCAGAATAGTCTGTATCGTTCACCGTTTTTACGGAAAATTCTTTCCCATCTTTTCGTAACACCCTGATACTCTTCTTATACGCATCCGAAGCAAAACCGCCGGCATACTTCAGCAAAGTAGCCGCCGACTCCCCGTTCTTCATTTCGTAGAACATCGGACGCTTCACCTTACCCGTAATCTTCACCAGCTCGTCGTAGGTAGGCACAATCACCACGTCGCCGTCCTGCAGGCGGATGTCGTCCTGAATCTGCCCCTTCATGATGTACTCATACACGTCCAGACGGGCAAACGTCTTTCCGCCACGGGCCACCTGCACGTTACGCAAGCTACCGATGTCGCTCACCCCGCCTGCCACGTACAGCGCATGAAACACCGTCGAGAGCGACGACAGGGCATACGTACCCGGCGCCATCACTTCCCCCATCACGTTCACCTGGATGGTACGGATATTCCCCAATGTCACCTGGATGTTGTTGCCCGAGTCCGCATAAATCTTTCCCAGCTCCTGCTTCAGCAGCTGGCGCGCCTCCTTGATGGTCATGTTGCTCAGAAACACCGGCCCCACATTATCAATGTTCACATAGCCGTCGGGCGAGATACCCAGGCGCATCGTGTTCTGGCTCGCACCCCACACGTCGATAATGACCTCGTCACCCGGTCCCAGGCGGTAGTTTTCCGGCGTAGCCATATTCTGGTTCGGCTGGAATGTCAGTCGTTCAATGTTGAAAATATTTCGTCCGAACACGTCGTTCTCATCAGCAGGTGCCGTCGTCAGGTTGTGGCGCTGCTTCATGCTCTGCTGCATGTCGTCCGTCCAGATACCCTTATCCTCGTCCGCCGTGCCCTTCGCCTCTTCCTCGCGGCCTGTTGCCGCCGTTTTCCGTGTCCGCGTACTGGAATCCAGTTGCACACCGTTCTCCCCCGCCGGGGTCACACTACCCGATGCCGCCGCACCCGAGTACTGAGATTTCAATCGCAGCAACTGCTCCTGAGTGGCTCCTTTGGCCAGCAGCTCCATCGCAATGGTTTGCTGGTCCTTGCCCTGCTGAAGTGCCTGCTGCACATATTCTATTACTTGGCTGTCGGTCATTCCGCTTTGGGCATACGCAACGGCGCTTCCTAACAGAAACAGGCACAACACCCACCTCACAAACTGTCTTCTCATTCTGTCTGTCATTTTAGTTTTAAGGACAAAGATACATCTTTCAGGCGAATCACCAAGTCCCCAGGCACCGGAAATTCCACGCCTCACAGAAAAAATTACGGCATAAACCGCCCGATTTACGCCGTAAAATATAAATAGTGTTAATATAAAGCACATTTTCGCCGATTTTATATGTTGCATAACATGAAAGTCTTACCTTTGCACTGTGTTTTTCATGGTATTAGATTTAAGGTTAATGAAGATTGGGAGTCTGGGAAGATTCCCTTTTTTTATGTCTATTTTTTATGTCTTTTTTTAGACAAAAGAACAGAAGAACATATTGAGTTAAAAGTTAATAGTTAAAAAGTAAAAGCGGTGAGCATATTGCGTTTTCGCTTTTCATTCTTCATTCTTAATTCTTAATTCTTAATTCTTAATTCTTAATTCTTCATTCTTCATTATTAATTGTTTTTCATTCTGATTACCCGGTTAAACCACAGGTTCAGCAGCGTCCATACCACCACATCCACCACAAACACGAACGTATTGTTCAGGTAACGGATTCCCACCAGCGTAAACACCCCGAAGCAGGCAGACATCAGCAGAATCGTCACCAGTGCCTTGCGCGGCGAAAAGCCCATGGCCAGGAACTTATGATGAATGTGCGAGCGGTCGGGCATGAACAGCGGCTTCCCGTGGCGGGCACGGCGCAGCACCACACGTATCACGTCCAGACACGGCACCATCAGCACACTGAACGATACCAGCACCGGACTACTCTTCACCGTGAGCAGCATCCCCGGCTCATACATGCAATATCTTATCACGCAGAAACTCAGGATAAAGCCCAGCGTCAGGCTGCCCGTATCCCCCATGAACACTTTTCGCCCCATCGAGGCACTGCCAAACACGTTGTACGAAAAGAACGGGATAATCACCCCCACCGTCACGAAAGCCAGCATGCCGTAGCTCCACATCTGGTAGTGCACGAACATCACCCCGAACACCACCAGCGCCACCATGCTCAGCCCCGAAGCCAGTCCGTCAATCCCGTCAATCAGGTTAATGGCATTGGTGATAAACACCACCAGCAGCATCGTAAGCGGGATACCCACCTCTGCAGGCACCATGAATACGCCGAAAAGCCCGTAGAAATTATTGATATAAATACCCGAAAGCGGAAACATGGCCGCCGAAACCACCTGCACCAGAAACTTGCGGCGATAGCGCACCCCCACCAGGTCGTCGGCTATACCGATGATGTACAGCAGCGTCAGTCCACTCACCAAAAAGAGCAACTCACACACCAGCTGATCCGTTTTCGATTCGTCCGGTCCGTGCCCCATCAGCAGACGCAGCGCCGAAAACATGCACAAAGCAAACAAAATAAACGGAAAGAAAGACACTCCCCCCAGGCGGGGCACCGGCCGTTTGTGCACCTTCCGTTCGTCGGGCACGTCAAACAGGCGTTTACGTAATGAAATAATCAGAATGTTCGGAATGATCATTCGTCCCAGCGTCACAGCCGTAACGAATGCAGCAATAAGGATGTATAAGTTCTCCATGCTCAATCGCACCATTTAATGAAACGTGAATATCATTGCAAAGTTACATTTTTATTTCAATTCCGCAACAGGCGCCATGAGCCGCCACACAAAAAAAACGGGAGTCAAAGCTCCCGTTTCACCTCAAAGCAAGGACACGCCTTGCACCATTCTTCCGGCTCCACCACCCCGTCACCGTCCCGATCCGGGCTCAGGTCGCGGTGCCCCACCACCTGCGTGATGGCCGGAAAATCCGCCTTCAGCACCCTCACCAGAATCCGCAGCGAACGCTTCTGCAGCTCCGTGCGCCTATCCGCCGGCCGGCCCTGCGCATCCAGTCCCCCTTCGTAGGCAATGCCGATGCTGTGCTCGTTATAACCTCTGGCATGAGCCCCTACCCGTTCCACCGGACGCATGGTGCAGATTTCCCCGTCCGTACGCACGTAATAATGATACCCGCAGCACTTGAAACCCCGTTTCCGGTGCATCTTCGTCAGCTCAGCAGGCGAGAGCGGACGGTCCGCCCTCGTTGCTGTACAGTGAATCACAATCATGTCAATTTTTCTCATCGCAGTCCGGTTTTCTTCCGGTCAGGAGACAGAGAATACACTTCAGCACCCTGACCACAATCCATTTTACCCTTGTCATCACTTCACACTTTCGTTACGGTTACGCACCGAGGCCTCCCTCTTCTTCCTCTTCTTCCTCTTCTTCCTCTTCTTCCTTCTTATACTTCACCGGCACTTTTTCGAAAGCCAGGTTGTTGATGGCCTCCTGCATCACCGTGCCCGGACGGAACAGCACGCGCACCTTCTCAATCAGCGCATCGCTGTACGTATCCTCCGTAGTGGCACCTTCCCCGCTCAGGCTCAGCTGCAGCGAGCCCAGTTCACCCAGACGTACGATTTCACCGCCCTGCAAGCCTTCCGACACAATGTCCTCCAGCGCCGTCAGCACCGCCATCACGTCGGCACGGGTCACGGTACACATCTGATGAATACGTTCCGCTATCTCACGGATACCCATCTCGCCGCGAGCCTGCGACTGTGCATAATACTTCACTTCACCACTTTCACGATTTGCCGGATTCACACGTCCTACCACCGAATAAGTCACTGTTTTCTTCATAAGTCAATCAATTAAAAATTAAACATTAAATGAAGAATTAAGAATGAATAATGAATAATGAAGAATGAAGAGTGAATAATGAAGAATGTGCGCGCGTTTCCTGGATTCATCATTCATCATTCTTAATTCATCATTCAAGATTTAAGATTCATCATTCTTAATTCTTAATTCTTCATTTACAAAGGCAAAGTTACACTCCCCGCTCCCGCTCGTGTAGACATTTGAGGACATACGAAGACTTACGAAGAAATTTGAGGACATTTGAAGACTTAAAAATGAAATATCCGCCCCAAACAAACCCCACCCCGTCTTTAACTTCTAATTATCAACTTTTAACTCACCATTCTTCATTCCCCATTGTAAATCATTCTTCATTTTTAATTCTTCATTCTTCATTTTCTTCACGGCTCTCCCAGGAACCTTACAATCAGCTCCACCTCCGATTTCAGGAAAAACTTGCGGTTTTTCTGGTAGCCCGACCGCTCGAGCGCCCGTTCCAGTTCCGCACACTGCTTGATCCATCGCCCCAACCCCTGCAGGGCACCCTTCTTACCCGCCTGCGGAAAATACAGGCTGGCCAGTTCATATTTACGGTAAGCTTTCAGGCTGAATCCCTCCTTTTCCTCACCGGAGGCAGCGTCCGGTCCCGCTTTCAGTTGCATGTAATCCATATAGCACCATGATTAAAATTTGATATAAATTTACTCATTTTTAGCGGGATACGCAAACATTCCCTCCGTTTTTCCACCCGGTTTCAACGGTATTTTCCACCTGTGCTCCCCATCCCGAAAATCCGCCGCTTCCGCCCATTTTCTTGTAAAAACATACATAAAACACCGAAAAAAAGGGAAAACCACCCCCGAAACGTTGCACAATCGCCAAACAAATCGTACTTTTGTAAATTATTACAGAAAAACTAACTGTTAGATTAAGAAGATATGAGATTCGCTAAAATCGCCTTTCTGGCAGTCGCTCTGACACTGACAGCCGGATGTACCTCTTACAAGCAAGTGCCCTACCTGCAAAATCCCGAAGTGGTGAACAACTATGGAAAAGAGATTCCGCTCTACGATGCCAAAATCATGCCCAAGGATTTGCTGAGCATCACGGTAAACACCACCGATGCACTGGCTTCTGCCCCCTTTAACCTGACCGTGCAGACTTCCATCAATGCCGCATTGGCAAGTTCCAACACCACATCTTCTCCTTCATTGCAGCAATATCTGGTGAACAACGAGGGAGAAATTGACTTTCCGGTATTGGGCCGTCTCAAGATAGGAGGTCTAACCAAGACCGAAGCCGAAAATATGATTCGCGAAAAGCTGACTCCCTATCTGAAAGAGACCCCCATCGTCACCGTGCGCATGGCCAACTATAAAATTTCCGTATTGGGAGAGGTAGCCAGTCCCGGCACCTTTACCGTAAGCAATGAAAAGGTAAATGTACTCGAAGCCTTAGCCATGGCAGGCGATATGACAGTGTATGGCATGCGTACCAACGTGAAGCTGATACGCGAAGATGCCGACGGAAAACGTGAAATCAAGGAACTGGATTTAACCCAAAGCGATTTGATTCTGTCGCCCTATTTCTACCTGCGCCAGAACGATATTCTGTATGTTACTCCGAACAAGGCAAAAGCCAAGAGCTCCGACATCGGTAGTACCACCTCCCTTTGGTTTAGTGCGACCTCCATTTTGGTATCCATTGCCAGCTTGTTGGTGAACATTCTCCGATAATAGTTTAATACGTTTATAACTCTTTAAAACTCCTACTTCTATGAAAGAAGAACAAAATATTCCCGTGAACAATGAGCAGGACGAATTAACAATTGACTATCGCATGCTTCTGCACAAGTGCGTAAAACATTGGCGGTGGTTCGCCGTGAGCATACCTGCCTGCCTGATTCTTGCATTCATATACCTTCGTTATACCGCCCCCGTGTACAATGTCACCGCCGGCGTGCTGATTCAGCAGAAAGACCCAAAAGGCGGTTTGGGAGCAGCACTCTCTGGAGGAGCCCTTGGTATGCTGTCAGGATTGGGTGGGGTGTCGCTTTCTTCAAGTTTCGACAATGAAGTGGAAATCATGCAGTCGCGTACCCTCCTCAAAAAGGTCGTGACCGATTTGGGCTTATACATTTCTACAGCCCAGCAGAGAAGCACAGGTTATGATATTCCGCTTTACAAAACCTCTCCTATACAAGTGTACCTGTCACCGGAAGAAGCTACTGAATTGGAGAGTGGTGTCAAAATAAAAACTACCTATACCCTGGAAGGTAAACTGACCGCACACATTGAGTACATACAAGAAGATGAAGAACAGGAAATCGAAAAGACTTTCGACAAGCTCCCCGCTGTATTCCCTACCCCTGTGGGCGTATTGAGCTTTACTAAGAACGACTCCCTGCTGACTGAAATACAAAAGAAAGAAAACAGAGACATCAGATTGATAACTTACATCAATTCACCCATAGAAGTCGCCAAAGCTTACAAAGAAAAACTATCAATAGAAGGAGGTAAAAATACTACCATTGCTCAGGTCGGTCTGCAAGACAATGAAAAGCAACGCGCCATTGACTTTGTCAACTACCTGGTGGTTTGCTACAATCAGGACGTATTAGATGAAAAGAGCAAAGTCGTACTGAAGACAAGCGATTTTATCCGCGAACGCATGGAGGTGGTGAATCAGGAACTAAGTACTACCGAATCTGAGATTGCCAACTTCAAACAGAAGTCCGGACTGACCGATATCAGCGCTGACGCCCAATTGTTGCTGCAGGAAAGTGCCAAGTATGAACAGCTCCGCATTGAAAACCAAACCCAAATCCGTTTGGTAGAGTTCCTGCGTGATTATATCCATAATCCCGCCAATGCCAATGAAGTCATTCCTGCCAATGTGGGATTACAAGAAGAAAAGTTAACCACCGCCATTGATGCCTACAACAATCTGTTGGCAGAACGCCGCCGCCTATTACGCACCTCTTCAGAGAGCAACCCTGCGGTAATTAACCTGAACGACGGTATCCAGACCCTACAGAAAAGTATCCAGACTACGGTAGCCAGCACCTTGAAGGGACTGCAGATTGCCCAGAATGATTTGGAGCGCCAGATGCGCCAGTTTACCGACCGCATCAACAGTGCCCCCCAGCAGGAAAGGGAATACATTAACCTGGCCCGCCAGCAGGAAATCAAGAGCCGGCTCTATTTGGTACTATTGCAACAACGTGAAGAAAATATTCTTTCATTGGGACTTACCACCGACACGGGCCGCATCGTAGAAGCAACCCTTGCGGACAACTCTCCGGTAACTCCTAAGAAAAAAATAGTAGCCTTGGCGGCTCTTTTCTTAGGCTTGTGTATCCCTGCGGGAGTAATTTTCTTATTTGACCAGTTTGGCTCTAAAATAGGGAAGCGCTCAGATTTAGAAAAACAAAGCAATGTACCATTCTTAGCAGAGCTTCCTCATAACCAACAGAATCAGAAAGAGCACCTTGCCGTACGTGAAAATCAGAACGGCCCCATGGAAGAAGCCTTCCGCAACCTGCGTACCCAATTGCTCTTCCAGTTAGGCACCACAGATAAGGTCATCCTTTTCACCTCCGCACAAGGCGGTGAAGGTACTACCTTTGTAGCCAGCCATACAGCTGCCAGTCTGGCCTTCTTAGGAAAAAAAGTAGTGGTGGTAGATATGAACCTGCGCCGTCCGGGCCTGCCTCAGTACTTCTCCTTGTCAACTGACGCCAAGGGAATGACCGACTACTTGAATAATCCAAAGCAAGTCCGTCTGCTCGATTTGGTGCAGCCTTCTGCCGTGCATGCCAACCTGGACGTTCTGCCGGGAGGTGCGTTGGTTACTAATTCTGCAGAGTTAGTAAGTCAAGATGCATTTGCCGATGCCATCCTCCAGTTAAAGGAGAAGTATGACTACGTCATCTTAGATACAGCTCCTCTCCCCTTGGTAACGGATACCGTTCTTATCGGTCGTACCGCAGACATTTGCGTATTTGTATGCCGGGCAGGCGTTACCCCGAAATCGGCATGCGACTACCTGAACACGCTGAGCCGTGAACAGAAGTTCCCCAAACTGGCAGTCTTGCTGAACGATGTAGAAACCTTCGGTACTCCCAAGGTATACGGACAGCAATAACCCGTGAGGCTGACCGGTCAGCCGGCAGCCTCGGTAAACCGCCCCATGGCATGACGGTTGCGGTTTACTTCTTCCCCTGTGTACATCACTACCCGATATCCCCTTTTCCCCGCCACACGCAGTTGCTCAAATCCTGCCTTCCGCAGCGCGAGCCCTACCTTGACGGAGCTAAGGGGATTTTTCATACCCCCGCTGATGTGCTGCAGAATCTCGCCCACCGTCAGGAACATACATTCCTCGCCGGGCATCGGCACACGAAAAGATGCCAACACCAAGTCCGTTTCCAGACTGGCGGTTTCAAACCGCTCGTTGCGTGCGTTCACCTGCGCGATTTCCTCCTCATCGAACCAGTAGCGAAACCCTTCCTGCCACAGCTTCAGAGCCTGCCCGTACACCCCCGCATAGTCCACGGGATGCGTGTAAGGGTCGTCTATGCGCTCCACCGCGAAGGGCAGCCAGCGCCGGCTTCCCGTAGGGTCGTTCAGAAACTCCGGCTGGTTGGTCGTGCCGCAGAAGCTCGCGATGTGCGGCCGGTTCTCCTTGTAGTGCCCGTACGCCCTCCGCTCGTTCACCGCCGGCAGGGTCACCATCGCCTTGAGCTGATTGATGTCGCCCAGACGCAGCTCGTCAATCTCCTCCAGACAAATCAGCGCAAATTCCGACAGCGCCAGGTTATCGTCCTTCGTCAGCCGTCCGCTGTTGGAGCGCACACAGAAATACCGCTGCAGTTCAGGCGGCAGCAGCCGCGCCAGCCAGGTCGTCTTGTAGCACCCCTGCCGCCCCACGAACACCAGAATCTGGTGGTTCGTCACCTCCTTCACCATCAGCGAGGCCACCGTAGCCACCAGCCACTTGCGGAAACAATCATCAAACAGCTGCGCATCACCCTCCACGTGTACCGTGGCCGCCAGCCGTCCGATGTGGTCGGTCACCCCGTCCCACGGGGGCAGCGAGCGGAAATACTCCGTAAAAGGGTTGAACTCCGGCACGAACTCCGACTCCAGCACCGAGCGCACGTCGCACAGGCGTACCGTATGCCCTTCTTTGGTCATGCGGCTCCACAGCGAGTTCACCAGGCGGTCGGTCAGCTCCACAAACTCCTCAGCCTCGGGGTGACGCATCTCCTCCTTCCCGGTAATCACATTCTTCCGGAACTCCGCCTGCGTGGCGAGAAACTGCTCAATCTCCTCGGGCGTGGCAAGCTGGGAACGTCCTTCTCCCTTCCTCTCTTTCCTGGCACGAAACAGTTCCGCCTCACGCCGTCCGTGTGCCTCCGTATCGGCATAGCACGAGCGGAAAATGGCCGCCACGCCGCCGTCGTATTCCGGAAAACGTCCGTCCGCCCAGCCGATGGCCTGCTCCAGCGGCAGCCCGAACTCGTTCATCAGATAGCCCATGCGCATGATGTACTCGTTGTGGTGATGCGGTGCATACACCACACCCTGCTCGTCCAGCTCCCTGCGGATACGGGCCACCACGCGCTCCACTCGCCCTGTACGCGGAGCAGCCGGCGCCATCAGCTGACCCGGACTAAAAGAAAAAGGCTCTGCATCCGGATGGAAGCACACCTGCGCATCATGCGCCAGTCCGCTCAGTCGGGTAGCGTTCTTGCAGGCCGGGTCAAAGCTGCACTCCGTCAGCATCTGGTAATATTCGTTTACCTTCCGGAATACCAGCGTATACAGCGTCAGGCAGTCCTTGTCGGCCACCTCCCCGTCCAGGCAGTAGCGGCACACCACCCTCACCCCCTGCCCGCTGATGGTAGTATAAGCCAGCACGGTATGCGGGTCGGCACACACCTTTTCGAACACCTCCCCCTCCCGTCCTTCGGGCAGATGGTCAAAGTCCACCATCGTAAGGCCCGTCCAGCTGCTGATGTCGGTTCTTCGCTTGCCTCCGTCGAAACGCACCGCCACGGCAAAGCAGGGGCAGGCCGCCTTTTCCCGATTGGCAGCCGTCTTCTGCCCCAGCGAGCGGTAGTAACGGTATTTTTCGGTGTGGTCGGCCAGCACCTTGTCCTCCCTGATCAGGCGGACTACTTCCTGTAAAGTCACCGGCACGGGCACCGTGTCGGCATAGCCTTTAAAAAGGCTGAGCATCATTTCATTCATTTTTTCGTGTTTAAGTTTATAAATTTTCAGTTTTTAAGCCAATAATGTTACATTTTTGCTTACATTTGCAGACAAATGTAAAATAAGTTTGCAGAAATATAAAATTCACATTGCACACATGCGTGCAATATTTTAACCAATAATTTACTATAATTTCACTTTTTAAAACAAAAAGACTATGAAACAAGCGAAATTAATCGAATTGGGACAGATGCTGGAAGCGTGGCGCCACCTGGTGCTTCCCCATGGCCGTACACTCACCGAACACGAGCTCTGTCAATTGGCACCAATGAGTCCGCACACATTCCAGAAAGTTAAAAAGGGCTAACGACGGATCTTACCCTTCTCGGACGAATCGTAGTAGTGTACTGCCGCCTGCTTCAGGACGACCAGGAAAGGCAGGATGAACTGCTGCATGACTTTATCCGCTCACTAGCTGCTGATTTAGAGCAACTTCAATCACTCCGCCGCACCAAAATTCCGCATTCAGAAGACGAAAAGCCGAAGTAAAAGCCACTTTCAGACAATCCTGCATTTGACGGGTTGACGGGTTGTCACCGGTTTTTCCAACTTTCTATATACAGGTGTGGAAACAAGTACGACAGACTTGTTTCCACACCCCGCGTATATACAGTTTGTAAAAATGCCTGCCAACCCCGACAACCCGTCAAGTTTTCCCTCTTTCCACCCCCTTCTGAAAGCCTCCAAAAACGCCCTTGCGTTTTGAACCGAACGCACTTGCGTTTGAAGTAAAACGTAGTTGCGTTTCAGGTAAAACGTACTTGCGTTTAGCCGTAAATGCACCAGCGTTTTTTCCCGTGGGTCTAAATATAGCTTGTCAGACCATAAAAAAGCACCCTGAGAGGGCATAAAACCGCCCGAAAGATTGTTTATGTTTTGAATAAACATTAATTTTGTATTCTGTATATCGGCATGTGGCGTTTATCATTTCTGACTGAAAAGGTCTGGGAGTGGTAACGGCGAAGCATACCCAAAAAGAAACGAATCATGGATATAAACTCTTTAAAAGAGACCCGCAAGCAGATATTCGCAGAATTTGAACGCAAGTTACTGGCACAACGTCCGCCAGAGGATGGCATATTCTACCTGCATCCGGACGAAGAACACCTCATCGTGTCGCATGCCCTGTGCTATATGATGACACGCACAGCCGTGAAGCAGTACTCCCGGCTGAAAAGTCTGCTGCTGCTCCGCCAGTACGAGGAGGAAATGCTGGAAGCCTGGCTCACCGAGTCGCCCGATTTCCCCGACCTGCTCCGCTACTGCAACCTCACGTTCGAAGGTCTGATGTACGAGCTGAAAACCTACGAACAGTATGGTTTTCTCACCCCTTCCCAGGCCAGCCGGCTGGGCAGCACCCTCATTGTGGCAGCAGGCTACGGCGGCGACATGCCCGACGAAGAAGCATGGGAACTGCTCGACGACATGGATTTTGAACAAAACAAGATTTGCTGCCGCAAGATAGAACAGATGCTTCCTCAGCTGAAGAAGTGGGTAGACGAAGAGATGCGGATGATGTAAATCTTCCTCCATGACAATATGCAAATAATAATCGTTAAATTTGTGGATTCTTTTTTAGACGGGTGCCGACTGGCGCCCGTCTAAAAGGGGATACCCTAAAATTGGAAGTTTACCCATAATCCTAGAAAATCCATTGAAGTATAAGCAAGATTTAGATAAATATGTCTAGTATTCTTAGCAAATGTTTTGATTAATTTGTTATCAACAAGCATGATTGTTTCATATTAAAAGCCTATTTATACGACAATATAAACCTCAAAAAGAAATGAAAAAAATACTAGTTACCCGCACATCAATGCCACCTTTTGAAGAATATATCAATGAAATTAAAGATATATGGGAAAGTCATTGGCTTACAAACATGGGACCTAAACATAATCAATTAGAGAATGAACTAAAAGAATATCTCAAAGTAGAAAACATCTCCTTATTTACAAATGGGCACAATGCATTAGAGTTGACATTGCAAGCTATGAATTTAAATGGAGAAGTTATCACAACTCCTTTTACCTTTGCTTCTACCACCCATGCTATTGTCAGAAATGGTCTAACTCCAGTATTCTGCGATATAGACCCTATTGACTATACTATTGATGTTCAAAAATTAGAAACCCTCATTACAGATAAAACAAGCGCAATAGTTCCAGTACATGTATATGGTCACATTTGTAACGTTGAAGAAATAGAACGAATAGCACAAAAATATGGATTAAAAGTTATTTACGATGCAGCACATGCATTCGGTATAAAATATAAAGAAAAAGGTATAGGAGCTTTTGGTGATGCATCTATGTTTAGCTTTCATGCCACAAAAGTCTACAATACAATCGAAGGTGGCGCTGTTTGTTATCACGATAAAGATCTTGGGCATGAACTTTACAAATTACGTGATTTTGGGATAAAAGATGCCGAAACCGTTGATGGTATTGGTTCTAATGCAAAAATGAATGAATTTTGTGCAGCAATGGGATTATGCAACCTTCGCCATGTAGAAGATGAAATTTTGAAACGGAAAAAAGTTGTAGAATGTTATCGGGAAAATCTGTCAGACATAAAAGGAATACAATTATCTCCTATACAAAAACAGGTAAAGCCCAACTATTCGTATTTCCCTGTTGTATTTAATGAATCAATTTTTGGGTCAACGCGTAATGAAGTGTTTAAAACACTTGCTGAAAATAACATTTTTGCTAGAAAATATTTTTATCCTCTTACAAATGCTTTTGATTGTTTTCACAATAAGTTTAATCCAAATCTTACTCCAACAGCTCTTCATATAAGCAAAAGAGTTTTAACACTACCACTATATGCTGAATTAGAACTAGAAGAAGTTAAAAGGATATGTGAAATAATCGTCTCTTGCAAGAAATAAAGAATGTAATGATGAGTATTACTAAATGAAGTATTGATTGCTATTGTCTCTCATAATTACATTCGCATTAAAGACCGCTTTTTCTAAAAACAAGGAAAAGAACAAGGAAGTCACCAATAATTTATTTTTATCAGCGACTGTATTTTTATACCTAATCATAGAATTAGGTATAAAAATACAGAGGGTAATTATGTTATTAAAGTAGTGTTTATCTTGAAATAAATTTCCCAAGCATTAGATAAATGGCAGAAGATTAATATAAACAAGTTTCAACGAACGGCACCTTGTAAAAAGTATCATGGTAACGAGTATTCAAAGAAATAATAGTCTATTCAGCCGTTGAAGAACTAGACAGTACATAGTACAGATTACAAAAAGTATCGAAAATTAAGAAAAATAAGGTAGTGACAAACAATACTCAAAATAAAGCTATAAAAGGGGTTTTTTGGAGTGCAATAGAACGTTTTTCCGTACAAGGAATCCAATTCATTCTAAGTATCATTATAGCACGATTAGTAATGCCATCTGAATATGGGTTAATTGCAATGCTTACCATATTCTTAGCTATTGCCCAGTGTTTTATTGACAGTGGATTTGGAAATGCATTAATACAAAAACAAAATAGAACTGAAACAGACTACGCAACTGTTTTTTATTTTAATATTGCTGTTGCTTTATTCTTTTATTTTATTTTATATATTTCAGCTCCCTATATAGCGTCATTTTATCAAGAACCGCAACTAAACACTATTACTAAATGGGTAGGTTTTAATGTTGTTTTGATGTCTTTCTCTATCGTCCAAAGAACCAAACTTACAATTAATTTGGATTTTAAGACACAAGCTAAAGCCTCACTTTCCGCTGTTATTATAAGCGGTACTATTGCAATTTATCTAGCCTACCATAAATATGGTATTTGGGCACTAGTATCACAGTCTCTTATTAATAATTTTCTGAATACACTCTTTTTGGCTATACGAACTAGATGGATTCCAAAACTTGCTTTTTCTAAGCAATCTTTCAAAAGGTTATTCTCATTTGGTTCAAAGCTCATGCTTTCAGGCCTGTTAGATACAATTTATATGAACCTCTACTCTTTAGTCATTGGACGATTTTACTCTCCTGCTAATGTCGGATTCTATAACCGTTCTTCAACAATTGCGCAATATCCATCATCTAATATTGTCTCTATAATATCAAGAGCTATTTATCCTGTTCAGTGTTCAGAACAAAATGATACGGAAAAATTATCTAATTCTTTTCATAAATATTTGAGAATGGAATGCTATATCATATTCCCTTTAATGATAGGGCTAGCAGTTTTATCAGGACCACTTATAAATACACTGCTAACAGAAAAATGGTCACCCGCAGCCCCACTATTATCAATACTGAGCATCGCTTATATGTCTTATCCCATTATGTCTTTAAACACTCAAATCTTAAAGGTTAAAGGCCGATCTGATTATTTTTTAAAAGCAGAAATAATAAAAAAAGGCGTTGCCTTAATTATCCTGTGTATCACGCTCCCATTTGGAATCGAAATTTTATGCTTAGGGCTCATTCTCTACAACATAATGGATATGGCCATTATCATCTTTTACGCTAAAAAAGTGATTAAAACAAGTTATTCTAAACAAATAAAAGAGCTAGGTCCTATATTTGTATTATCCGTTACTATGGGACTTATAGTTTATGTTATTACACAACTCTTCAACTACAACAATTCTCTGGAGTTAATTATTGGTCTTATTATTGGTATCATATATTATTTGGGTACCAGTAAGATATTTAAATTTCAGGAGTTCCAAATTTTATTATCTATAAGTTCACCTTACAAACATATTAACTAAATATTCATAGATAACACAAAATACCAATAGCATATAATTATTTACTCAATTACAATAAATAGTTATTGAACAAATATAAGAATAGGGGTCTTGGCTATCTTAATAAACACCATAAAGTATTAAATTTAGTTTTTATGAAAAATTTACACTGTTGCATAGACGATAAATTCATTGATGGAGCTATAACTCTATTTGAGGAAGACAAACAAGCTGATAATAAATACGTAATTTTTACCCCTCAAAAAAAAGATAAATATCAGTATGTAAAAAACGAAAAGGTTATTAATCTACAAACAGATTCATTTTTAAATTATATAGAAACTGAAAAGTTTGACATTATATACCTTCATTCTTTATTCTGTATAAATTTATCACTAATTAGGCAAATACCTATTAAATATAAAGTGGTATGGCTATCGTGGGGATTTGATACTTATTCATATAATTATCCATTAATTAAAACAGAACTTTATGAACCAATTACAAAAGAATTTATTAACAAAACATTACATTCTAAATTAAGATCACTAAAAGAATCTATATCCTATAAAATTTTTCATAAATCGGACCATATAAACGCCTTAAAAAGAATCGACTATTATTCAGGAGTTTTTCCCTATGAATATTATCTAATTAAACAATCATTCTCTGATTTTAAAGCAATTCCAATTGATTTTTATTATGGTTCAAAAGATTTTTTTATCAAAGAGTCCATTTGCAAAGATTATAAAGAAGATCAAATGAAACATCTAATTATAGGTAATTCTGCAGCAGACACAAATAACCACCTTGATGTTCTTTATAAGTTAAAAGATTTGACACAAAAAAACTGGGAGAAGTGCATAATTCCTTTGAGTTATTGCGGTACAAATACATATAAAAACGAAATAGAAGAAAAAGGTAAAAAAATTTTTGGAGACAAATTACTTTCATTACGTACATATTTACCAATCAATGAGTATTTAAATTTAATAAGCAAATGTAAAACTGCTATCTATTTACATAATAGACAACAAGCATCAGATAATATTTTTATGCAAATGAATTTTGGAGCACGAGTTTTTATGTCATCAAAAAATGAGATGTTCAAATATCTCAAAAGTCAAGGTCTAAAAATATATTCGTTTCAAGATGACTTTGATTTAATAAATGAACCCATGAATTATGAAGATGTCATGGTAAATAGAGAATATCTATCCGCTAATTATTCTAGCACTAAACTGATTCAAAGAATTATTGATATAAATAAAAAAGTTGCTTTAAGCTTATAAAAATACACGCTATTATAAAAGACGAATGCAATCTTTAAATAATTTCGATTCAGAAAATGAAAAAAATATATGTATTACATGAATATGGTGCTCCCGCCCATTATAATGCATTAGTGAAATTAGCAGAAAAGCATAATTGTAAGGTCGTGTTTAATGAATTTCAGCTAAAAGGACAAATAAAAAAGATGTTTGTCAATAAAGATTTATTTATTCGCTTCATTATTAACTGCTGGTGTTTAATTAAACTTCCTTTTATACGAAAAACAAAAATAATATTAGGAATAGCACCATTCAACCCTTTATTACCTTTATTAATGCATCTTTTGAAAAAGCATGAAGTTTATTATCATACATCTTATACGCATTGGGATGGCATAATTTGTGGATATTCAACAAATTCATTTGCATTGAAAAAGAAATGGAAATATTTTACAAACAAATACGTACAACATATTTTTGCTGTATCTAATAAGACAAAAGAAGAGCTAATTAAATATGGTTTTTCCACAAAAGAAAGAATATCTGTGGTTTTCCATTCTTATAACTATCACATAACTCCTCTATATCGCACAAAAGATAATACATTCATTTTTGTTGGTAGGCTAACAGAGCAAAAAGGAATAAAAGAATTATTGCAGCTATTTGCATATAAAAAAGAAGCACATCTAACACTTATAGGAGAAGGAAGTGACGAAGAATTGGTAAAACAATATTCAAATAGACATAATAACATCCACTTTGTTGGTCCAATTAAAGGTCTGAAAAATATAATACCTTATTATCATTCAGCATCCTTTGTTTTAATGAATTCCCAAAGAAGTAAGGATTGGGAGGAGTTATTTGGCATTTCTATTATTGAAGGAATGTCTTGTGGATGTGTGCCTATTACTACAGATCATCCTGGACCTAAAGAAATAATCAGTAACCAAATAAATGGTATTATTTGTAAAGAAGGTTTCATTAAAGAAGGTATAGAGCAAGCATTGTTAATGGATAATCAACACTATCAATCTATGCGTCAACAAGCAATCAAAAAAGGGCAATATTATCAAGATGAAAATATTGCATCTCTATGGAAAAAAATTTTGGAATAGTGCTCAATTATTAAAGCTATGAATAAAAATATCTTCATAAAATCAAGAAAAAGGAAGAAAAAAGAATTTCAATTTTTCATGCATCAATTCGTTGAATCTGCAATTAGAAGTGGTATAAAGCCTAAAAAAGAATATTTTATTCATGGCATAGGAAAATTTATACACTTGTTATCTAAGGTTATTAGAAAAGCCCCTAATAAACATTCTAAACAAGCCATTATTATTACAAGTCGAGGTGACGGATTAATAACACAAGCATTCCCTTATTTTTATAAATACGAAATTATTCCAATGTTATGGGATGTATGGCCGCAATATTGGGATGTTCTATACAATGATATAAAAAAACTAAATTGCAAAATTATATTTGTAACAGTCCGCTCTATAGCGGATAAAATAAGGAAAGATTTACATATCAAAACATATTGGATACCAGAAGGTATCGATGTCAAGGATTACAACAAAGGAGATAATCTATGCAGCAGGATTTACGATATTTACGAATTAGGACGGCTTAAAAAAGATTATCATCAATTATTGCTGAATCTAAAAGATAATAAATCAATAAAACACCTTTTTCACAACACCTATGACAATAATGATAAATTAATACAACTAGCATTCCCAACAAGTCAAAGTTTACTCGACAATTTGCCAAATTTTAAAATTATCATTTCTTTTCCACAAATAGATACACATCCACAAAATGCAGGAGGAATAGAGACTCTAACACAGCGTTATTGGGAAGCTATGCTTAGTCGATGTTTAATAATTGGCAGAGCACCTCAAGAATTAATAGATTTAATAGGATACAATCCTGTAATTAATGTAAATTGGAATACACCACAGCAACAAATCATTGACATATTAAATAATATACAAAATTATCAAGACTTCGTAGATAAAAATTACAACACAGCTTTAGAATTTGCTTCATGGGACAATAGGATGAATAAAATAAAAAAAATTCTTAAAGAAAATGGATACACATGTAATTAAATTACACTCTCATTTCTTATAAATATGAAATATACATCTTTATTAAAGTTTACTATATTTACTACATTAGGATTTTATGGTTTTAAATACTGTACTTTACCGGATCAGTTGTGTAAGCTTTTATTTTATAGTAGTATCCTTTTTTCATTATTACTCAAATCGAAAAGAGAAGTCATAAGATATAATAATTCACTAGACTATCCATTAAAAACATTAATTATATTTTTCTTTATTTCTATATTAAGTGCTGGCATTTATGAAGGTCAAAATATAATATGGGGATTTATGACTACTATGCCATATATCATGGCATATAGTTATTTCTTCATACTAAAAAAGCAGAAATTCTCGACCCAAGAGATTGAGAATATTATAAAATTTTTTGCTATTATCTATATGTTACTAATGACCATCAATCTCCTTAGTGGAGATAATGCGTTATTTGGATCAGCAACATTCGATCATTCACGGAATGCCATAAGATATAGGTTAGGAGGAATATCTTGGCTTGTATTATATCAATTACTTACATTACAAAAATATATAGAATATAAAAAAAGGAAATATCTATATATCACAATCTTATGTATTTGTTTTATTTTTCTATCATTAACCAGACAAACAATTGTTTTATCAATTATATGTTCATTATTACTATTTTTTAATTCGAAAGGAACGAAAACAATAGCAATTACAGGACTCATTCTTATTGGAACTTTTAGCATCATTTTGCCTAAAATTCCAGCAGTAAATACGATGTACGAATTAACCATAAAACAAAAAGAAAATAAGAATGATAATATTCGTTTGTTTACATGGGCATATTATACCTCTGGATATGAAAGGAATCAAATACAACATCTAATAGGCTGTGGTGTTCCAGCAGTCGGCTATAGTAATTATGGTAATAAAATAGATAAAATCAGTAATGAAACTTTATTTTTTATACATGATGTAGGTTGGGCCGGTTTTTATTTTCTCTTTGGACTAATAAGCAGCATTATCCTTATATATATATTAATAAAATCGCTTTTTATAAAAACCAGTCAACATTATCTATATTGTAAACTATTTATTTTTTCAAGAATTATCACGAGTTTTACCAGTGCACCTATTTTGTATCATTATGATATACTAATCATTATAATTGTTTTATATTTAATAACCTTTCGAGGAAATAATGGATGTATCTATAATTATCGTAAACTATAACACAAAGGAATTAACGCAATCGTGCATAGACAGTATTTTAAATAATACTCATGACATTAATTATGAGATTATATTAATTGATAATAAGTCTAGTGATGGTAGTCAACAGCAATTTCGACAAAATAAAAATATATTATTTATAGAGTCAGATAAGAATTTAGGATTTGGGAAAGCAAATAATCTTGGATATAAGTATGCAAGAGGTAAATATATACTCCTTTTAAATTCTGATACTTTATTAAAAAATAATGCTATAAAAATTTTCTTCGAACATGCTGAGCAATCTAATAAGTCTATAGCTTGTTGGGGAACGATTCTAAAAAATCAAAAGGATGAAAGAATTCACTCTTTTGGTAATTTCCCAACAATGCATAATGATTTACTCTACGAAATAACATTACCATTAATTAAACTACTAAAATATAATCCACAATCAAATCTTGAAAGAAAAATTACAAGTCCAACAATTGTAGACTATATTACAGGAGCAGACTTATTTATTCGAAAAGAAACAATAGATAAATTAGGCTTTTTTGATGATAATTTCTTTCTATATTTCGAAGAGACAGATATACAATTTAATTATAAAAAAAATGGCTATCATAGTCAGATAATCACTGAACCATATATCCTCCATTTAGAAGGAGGAAGTCAAACTGCAAAAAAACATAATTTAAAAAGAAATCTTATTATACTTGAAAGTAAACTCTATTTTTTCTCTAAATGGAATTCCCATATTATTTTTACAATATACTGCATTGTTTTATTTCTTATAAGAATTCCATTTTTCATATTTAGCAAATATAGCCTGAAAGAAAAATATAGATATATTAAAACTTTATTTAAATGGATATAGCATTCATAAAATCAACTCCCCATATAGCAACTGCTAGTGGTGTAAAAATACAAGCCCTTGAATGGAAAACCGGATTAGAAAAACAAGGACACAATATAACCCTTATCAATTGTTGGGAAAACATAGATTGGGCAAGATTTGATATTCTTCTATTTTTCGAATATGATGGATACCTTCGCCAATTTATAGAATTAACTAAAAATTTAAAAGCTAAAATTGCATTAGCCCCAATTATAGATGCAAATGCAACAAACTTTCAGTTCAAATTAGCTTGTAAATTTTTAGGATGCGAAAAATTAAGATTAAGAAGTAAATTTCATGATTTATACATTATACGTAACTGCATTGATATGTATTATGTCAGATCAGAGTATGAAAAAAAATACATAACAAAATCGCTAGGCATAAAAGATAATAAAGTAACAGTTGTACCACTTTCTTATCGAATTATTCCATCAAAAGAGAATATACTAAAAGAGAATTTTTGTTTTCATCTCAGCCGTCCTGCTGATAAAGGGAAAAATGTACCAAGACTTATTAAAGCCGCAAAAAAATACAATATTCCATTAATAATAGCAGGAGGTGTTAAAGATGACAATGAAAGGAATTGGCTAATGAGTTTAATATCAGATGCTCCCAATATTAAATACGTAGGATATCTAAACGAACAAGACTTATACTCCTATTACAAAAAAGCTAAAGTTTTTGCTCTACCAAGCATTTATGAAGGAGTAGGAATGGCAGCCTTGGAAGCAGCAGTTCTTGGGTGCGAAATTGTTATAACAAAATTAGGCGGACCTAAAGAATACTTCAATAATATGGCTGAAATAGTCAATCCATATGATATAGATGAAATCGGAGAATCAATTTCTAAATTACTAAACAATAATAAAAGTTATCAGCCACAGTTATCAGATTACATTATTAACCATTATAACACCGATACTTGTATTTCAATATTAAATAGTTCATTGAGAAAGATAATGGAGAATACTCAATAGACAATATGGCGGCGGAAAGAGCGATAAGACCAATCACTG